>JFJP01037293.1_pt1 | contig 33121 bp, 33 predicted proteins | sample 431651 | NCBI WGS metagenome assembly JFJP01 (sample SAMN02602958, study PRJNA72255) | Microbial mat metagenome, whole genome shotgun sequencing project. | biome: fresh water; feature: sink hole; material: water; isolation source: purple microbial (photo- and chemosynthetic) mats found in... | reverse complement strand
GCACCCTTCAGTGCACCTTTCATCCTCTCAAATTCTTCTTTGCTCTTTGGCTCAATAAGAACATGTCCGCGCTGAACACCTAAGGTTCCCGAGGTATATGAAGGAGTTGCAAAATGCAATACCATTCCCTTGTCAGAAAGCATTCTTCCGAACCAGGGCCCCCTGTTAAACCCTACAGGGACAGTACCAACCTCATCCATAATAACTTCCATTCCCCATTTACGGAATTCAGAGGCACACCAGAGGGCCGCGTTTTCATAAGCATCAGAGCCAACCAAACGTCCTCCGAAGCGATTAGAAATAACATCAAGATGATGCATTGTGCGGTTGTCAGTCTGCCCAAGTTTTATAATACGATCTACAACAGCAGATTGCTGGGCATTTACAGTAATTACAAGCAGAATAACTGCCATAACTGACATGAAGAATTTTTTCATAGGATTATTATTAACGGGATTACATTTCAGGGCAATTTAGCAAAAAAAAAGTCTCAAGTGTAACTAGAGACTTTCTGATTAAATATTTTTAACAGTCGTGGGGCCGGGAGACTAATACCTTTTTGTTACCAGATCCCAGTCGAGAACTTCCCAGAATGATTTTATGTAATCGGGACGTTTATTTCTGTAGTCGATATAATAAGCATGTTCCCATACGTCGCAGGTCATAATAGGTTTGAGACCTTTACGCATCGGATTGCCGGCGTTTGACTCCTGAACTATCTGGAGTGAGCCATCCTCTTTCTTAACAAGCCAGGCCCATCCTGCGCCAAAAAGAGTTGCTGCAGCTTTATTAAACTGTTCTTTAAAAGCATCATAAGAACCAAAGGAACCATTAATTGCATCAGCAATAACACCGGTAGGGACTCGTCTGCCATCTTTTGAAAACGACTCGAAATAAAAAGTGTGATTCCAGACCTGAGCAGCATTATTATATATTCCCCCTTCGGCTTTCTTAATTATTGTCTCAAGGTCGGCTTTCTCAAATTCTGTGCCGGGAAGAAGACCGTTAAGGTTGTTTACATAAGCCTGGTGATGTTTGCCATAGTGGAAATCAAGCGTTTCCTCACTTATATGCGGAACAAGTGCGTTCAGCTTGTACGGGAGTTGAGGTAATTCAAATGCCATAATTATATTGATTAAGTTAATAATTCAATTAGTAAAACAAAGAACATATGTCTATGTTCAAAGTTAAACTATTAAAACCTCATTTTAGCAGGATTCAGGTTAGAAAAATTCTGTCAGGAAGCCGGGGAATAACTCCCTTTTCTGAAGCGACTGAAAATAACCTGTTAATTGCTTCCCTTCCTTTGGTACCAAGATTCATGGTGAATTCGTTGACAAAGAGCTTAATGTGATTATTCATTACAGTACTGTCCATCTCCTTTGCGTTGCCCGATACAAAATCATAAGATGCGAATGAGTCCTTATAGGCATATTCGAGGCTCCTTCGCAGAACTCTGTTGACTTTCAGAGCAATATCTTCAGGAATCTGTCTGTTTATAACAATAGCACCTAATGGAATAGGCAATCCGGTGAGTGATTCCCAGTACTCACCCATATCTGCAATTTTCTTCAATCCCCGCTTGTAATATGTGAACCTTGTTTCATGAATTATAAGTCCGGCATCAACTTCATCATTAAGAAGGGCTTTTTCAATATCTGAAAAAAGGTATTCCTTTTTATTCACGGCTTCCGGCCAGGCAATACTGAAAAGAAGGTTTGCTGTAGTAAGTTTACCGGGTATTGCAATCTTTATCCTGCCAAGTTCTTCAGGAGCAATTGTTCTTTTGCTTATGAGAAGCGGACCATTCCTGTGACCAAGGGCACTGCCCGAATCAAGTATCAGATAATTCTCTGCTACATGCGTATAAGCATGATAGCTTATTTTTGTGATATCAACCTTTGAATCAAGTGCCTTTCTGTTAAGTTCCTCAACGTCAGCAAGAAAAAAATCAAATTCCAGCCCCTCAGTATCAATCCTCCCATGCACCATTGCATCAAAAATAAAGGTATCGTTAGGGCATGGAGAGAAACCCAGTGTTAACTTCATGTTCTTATTCCAGTCTTATAATTACTTCATTAAGCTTTTCTGACAGATTTTGCAGAGCAGTGTGTATCTTCCAATTGTCCTTGTTCCGGGGTTCAACCCGGTTAGAAATTGCCCTGAGTGCCAGAAATGGTATTTTTTCCCGGGTGCAAATATAGAAAAAAGTTGCGCCTTCCATTGTCTCAATGTCAGGATTAAATTTATTTACAAGCTTAATAATGGCAGATTCAGAACCGGTTGCAGTGTTAACAGTAATTGCATTCACCGGTCTGAGAATTGATTTCATCCGGCTCAAATAATATGAATCAGCCGGAATTATGCCTGAAACAAACGGGAATTCATTCTCATCCTGAAGTCCTGCCTCAAAAAGAGTCTTAAAAGTATCACTGTCTTCAATACCTGAATCTGCAAAACAATCATTTGCAGGTGTTACAACATCTCCGATATGTATGTCGTAATTAAAAGAACCTGCAATTCCGCCATTTATAGCCAGGTCAGGCTTTCCGTTCCTTGAAATCCATTCCATCATGCTCCAGGCAGTGGAAACAGCCCCCACGCCTGTTATTAGCAGAAATATTTCAGCATTTCCGGTTGTGTAACATCCATCAGACTGACCAAGTCCCTTTATACTTCGGAGAGCTTCAGCTTCAGTCCCGGTTGCCGTTACGTATAATATTTTAAATGACATAGTTATGCCTCAATTAATATAAATCGGAGGTGCCGCAAATATATTGCTTTTATGAATTATAAGATCAAAATTATTGGTTAATATTGTATAAAATATACTGCTTCATGATTTTCCTGACACGAAGAGAGAGATTCTGTGCAGCACACAGAATGTTCAGACCCGACTGGTCCGACAAAGTCAATAGTGAAATATTCGGTAAGTGCTCGAATCCGAACTGGCACGGACATAATTACGTACTGTGGGTTACAATTAAAGGTGAACCTTCAGTTGAGCATGGATTTGTAATGAATATTAACATCCTTAAACAGATAATTCTTGAAAAGGTAGTAAACAGGATTGATCACAGAAACATAAACCTTGAAGTTGATTTTATGAAAGGTAAAATAGCTACAACTGAGAACCTTGCGGTTGCTATTTGGAATGAATTATACCCTTCAATAAATGAAGCCGGGGCAACACTGCATTGTATTAAAATTGAAGAGACTGAGAATAATTCAATCGAATATTATGGCTAAGACAATTGAAAAAATAAATGATGGATCCGGAAAACTATCAGAAGGATACAACAAAATTGAGACCTGGGATGCTGCGAATATTGAAGAACTGTCCACAATCTATCACAGGGTTCTTGAACTTATAGGTGAAGATCCAACAAGGGAAGGTTTGGTAAGAACCCCTTCGAGAGTGGCCAAATCACTTAATTTCCTTACAAACGGCTATAGCATGAATGCTGAAGAGATTTTGAAATCAGCCATGTTCAAGGAAGAATACAAACAGATGGTAATTGTAAAGGATATTGATATATACTCAATGTGCGAACACCATATGCTTCCGTTTTTCGGGAAAGCTCATGTTGCATATATCCCCAATGGCTATATTACAGGACTCAGTAAGATAGCCCGAGTTGTTGAAGCCTACGCACGCAGGCTCCAGGTACAGGAAAGACTCACAACACAGATAAGAAATTGCATTCAGGATACTCTGAATCCACTTGGGGTTGCAGTAGTAATAGAAGCTCAGCATATGTGCATGCAGATAAGAGGTATTCAGAAACAGAATTCTGTAACAACTACTTCAGCTTTTACAGGCATTTTCCTCGAACAGCTTAATACCCGTGAGGAATTCGTACATCTTATCGGCACAAGACTACATTAAAATATTTTACTATTTTTGCGGCTCTGAAAAGAGTTTACGAACCATAAAAGATTGTTATGAAAGCATATGTATTTCCCGGACAGGGAGCACAGTTTATTGGAATGGGCAAGGACCTGTATGACAAATCACCTCTTGCAAAGGAGATGTTTGAAAAGGCAAATACAATACTCGGATTCAGAATTACCGACCTGATGTTTTCGGGAACCGATGAAGACCTAAGGCAGACAAAAGTAACGCAGCCCGCAATCTTTCTTCATTCAACAATTCTTGCTGCTGTTCTTGGTGACTCATTCAGTCCCGATATGGTAGCCGGTCATTCACTCGGCGAATTTTCGGCACTCGTTGCCAATAAAGCTCTGTCATTTGAGGATGGACTGGTTCTTGTATCAAAAAGAGCCATTGCCATGCAGAAGGCATGTGAAATGACTCCCTCAACAATGGCGGCAATACTGGGAATTGACGATAAAATAGTAGAAGAAGTTTGTGCCTCAATAAATGAGGTAGTCGTTCCTGCAAATTATAACAGTCCCGGACAAATAGTTATTTCAGGCTCAAATGAAGGAATCGACAAGGCAATTGAAATACTGAAAGAAAAAGGTGCCAAAAGAGCACTTAAACTCGCAGTTGGCGGTGCATTTCATTCACCTGTTATGGAACCTGCAAGGGTTGAACTTGAAGAAGCAATAAGAAATACTGAATTCCACAAACCCGTATGTCCTGTTTATCAGAATGTTAATGCAACACCTTCAACAGATCCTGAGGTCATCAAAGCTAACCTTGTGCTTCAGCTTACCTCTCCGGTAAAATGGACTCAGAGTGTAATTAACATGATTGCCGGTGGTGCGACTTCGTTCACGGAAGTTGGTCCGGGAAGTGTGCTGCAGGGCCTTGTAAAAAAGGTGAATAACAACATGCTAACTGAAGGCGCAACTTTCTGACAGCCTTACTGTTATTTAAATAGCAGTGTCACATTTTGCTTAACCGACTCATGTAATGTAAGAGAAACCGGACATGTTTTGACACAATAGTCGAGGATTTTCTTTTGTTTGGCACTGTATTCATTTCCCGTGAAATCAAATTCAATAACAATCTCCCCTATTTTCCTGGGAGCATCGGTCATTATCTTTGTGATTCTGCAACTACTGCCATCGATAGAAAAACCATGTTCCCTGGCTGCTATTCCCATTATTGTGAAAATGCAGCTTCCAAGGGCTGATGCCACCATATCTGTTGGTGAAAATTTCTCACCTTTACCCTTATTGTCAACAGGCGCATCCGTAACAATTACACTCCCCGATCGGATATGAGTAATCTCAGTTCTGAGATCGCCTTTATATATTGTTCTTGCTGTTTCCATAATACTGTAAATATTTGTTTATATGTTAGTTACCCCCATCCCAGCCTTCCCCCAGGGGGGAAGGAGTAAATCTTCCCGCCAGAGCGGGACAGGAAAGGGGGTGGAAATTTCAAAAACCAGGCACTTCTATGGTTTTAGTATAACCCCTTTATGCTTCTTTCCATCTATCATAATTTCAAGAGGGTTCTCAAATCTGACGTGTCGTATATAGTCATCCTCATAAACGGCATTCATTCTGTTTAGGGCCTCGACGTCGTATGTACCCTCATTTATGTACGGATTAATTGTAAAATATCCGACCCTGAACGATGTAAGGTTCTGAAAGAAATGAGTTCCCTGACTTGGGTCTATTCGATAGTTTTTAAGTCCTGATTCAATTATGATTCTTGCAGCAGAAATCTGAGGCCACTTGACAGGTATACCAAGCCATTGATCAGTTGATCCCCATCTTCCTGGACCAATAAGCACATAACCATTTCCGCTTTTCACAAAAAGTGAATTTATTTTCTCAATTTCAATTGCTATGCTTTTATTATTTGCTGCGTTGAACGATTCTGTTTTCACATAAACAACATCGTATATTCCCTTGAACACACCATTGCCAAGCGCCGATTCAGAAAAAATGAGGGTATCCTCAGTCTTCACATGATCAAGATTTATAGTATGTGTCTCTTCAGTATGAACGATAGGTCTGATTTGCAGAAAGTTAAAAATCTTAGGTGTTCCTACAGGAGTTTCAAGGTTTACAGCAAATTCAATTTCAATGGGGTTATTCATTTCCCTCTGTCCTATTTCGAGCAGGGTACTAAGAATATCGGCCAGGGGAAATAGTTTATGCTGTAAAATATTTGAAAAAGTAATTACACGTTTTCCCGGCTGAATAACGCCATCACGGAGCATATGATTGGTACGGTCGTATGTTGATGCCACATACTTCAGGGCAGGTTCATTTTCAAGCTCCTTTACATCTATCTTCAGAATATTCACACCATCATCTGTTGACGGCACAAAACTTCCGATATTAAGATCGAGAGCGCAATACTCTTTCTGAGTATCTCTCAGGGCAGCTTCAGGAGATGAAAGCTGAAGGATCTTTTTGGGATACTTTGGAGAAAATCTGAGCGATAACCCTCCCTCAACAATAAGTTTACCAAGACCAAAAGCTATATTAACTATGCCATCCTCAGCTTTTTCGGACCCTATGGGATAGTAGTTTATTGACCGGGCCACTCCTGAAATTGTGGGATAAAAGGTTTCTCCGTGACGCGTTCCGCAAACTTCCTGAAGAATAATTCCCATTTTTTCCTCATCAATTACATTAGCAGTTGCAGTCATGTAGGCCTTACTGGCTTTGTAATAAACAGATGCATAAACCTCTTTGATGGCATCTGACAGCATTTTAACCATCTGTTTATTGTCGGCAACCCTTGGAATCATATATGTCGAATAAATACCGGCAAAGGGTTGATAATGTGAATCTTCAAGCTTACTGGAAGAGCGGACTGCTATTGGAATATTCTTTGAGACTGCCAGAAATGAATAGAAATCCTGATATACATGTCCCGGCAGTTCGGCATTCACAAATCGATTTAATATTTCATCATCGGAAAGGTCCGACAGAGCCACAGAATAGAGGTTGTTCTGATCCATAAACTCGTCAAAAATATCGGTACTCAGTACAACCGTCCTTGGAATTGTAATAAGTACGTCGGGGAATTTATTGAAAAGTTTGTGGTTTTTGATTATCCTGTTGATGAATGCCAGTCCTCTTGCTTTGCCTCCAATTGAACCCTCTCCTATTCTTGAGAAGATCTGATATTCATCGAAGCTTGTTTTATCAAACTTGGCGATAACTCCCCTGCCTTTTCCCAGACGGAAACTTGAAATTGCGACATAGAGGAATCTGCGCATTTCGTCCATAGTTGCAAAATCTTCCTTCCTGATATACTTGAACATCTGGGCAACCGGGAAGAGTGCCCTGGCATTCAACCACTTTGAGAAATGATTCCGTGTTGCATGATATTCCAGTGTATTGTCGGGAATAGTGAGGATTTTTTGCTGAAGACTCTGAAGGTCAGTGGCAATTGCTATTGGTTCCAGTGTGTCAGGATTTTTGAAAACAAATGGACCAAAGGCAAGATTCTGAATTATAAAGTTACGCAGTTCGAGGGAAAGTGATTTTGAGTATTTATTAATGAATCCTGCCCCAAGAGCCTCAGCATCCTTTTTGTGTTCGGTGCTTGAGGATTGTATAAGAAACGGGACCTTGTCATCATCAGCCATAACTACTTTGCAAAGCTCAATACCTGCATCTTCATCCGGGACATTATCCCTCTTGTAACTTATATCGGATATTACACCAAGCACATTGTATTTATACTTCTTGTACAGGTCGAGGGCATCATTGAAGTTATTTGCGAGAAGGATCTTTGGTCTTCCACGCAATTTGAGCATCCTCTGGTGTTCATTAAGGGCTTCCCTCTGAAAATCAAGTGACTGAAGAAGAACTATGCGATAGATGTTTGGAAGATATGATGAGATATATCTTATTGAGTTCTCAACAAGAATGATAGCCTGAACGCCGATATTTTCAATATCAAAGTCGGCATTCATCTTATCCTCAATAAGTTTAATAATTGCAAGTATCAGAGAAGCATCGCCCAACCAGCAGAATACATAGTCAATAGCACTCAGGTCTTCACCTTCAAGTCTGAGAGATACCTCGCGTGAAAAATATGTAAGAACAACTATAGGTATATGTTCATACTGTGATTTTATCCTTTTTGCCAGGGCGAAAACATCAGTTCCCTTAAGACTTAACATTGAAATTACAAGATCGACATTTCCCTCTTTCAGTATCCTGAAAGCATCTTCGGCATTATCGGTCTGAACAAAGGTAGGCGGGTACCGTAGATTCAGGGATGCATACTCATTGAAAATCTGCTCGTCAATACGGCCATCTTCTTCAAGCATGTAATTATCATAATTGCTGCATATTACGAGGACGCGATGTATTCGCCTCTGCATAAGAAGATCGAAGGAAGTATCTGTGAAATCATATTTCTGAAGATCAACAATTCCCTCAATAATGGTCATAAAATATAGTTTAAATGGTCAGAATGATGAGACTAACCTCTTGTATGCTTACAAAAGTAACAGTTTTAATCAAAAGGAGAACATTAATCTACATTCCAGGTGGAACCACTCATAAGCAGATCATCCATGCACTTTATTTTGGATGATTTCTTAAGTTCGTTTATCTGGTTATGAAGCAATTTATCGTATGTTGAGCTTTCAACATTCCTGATAACTCCCAGTGCCACAGGATATTCAGGATATCTCATATTTGCAAGCATATACTGAATTCCGGGATTCGGTTCTACAGCATCATGCACAAGAATATTCTCTTTTGAAATTCCGTTCTCCCCAATTGTGACAACTTTTAGTTTAAGTCCTTCAAGAATGAGTCCCTTGTCGCCATTTTTTCCGAATACCATCGGCTGGCCGTGTTTCAGAATTACCGTTCTGTCGTCGCGTACTTCCTTATCAGCAACAACATCATGAATTCCGTCGTTGAAGATTACACAGTTCTGTAGTACCTCTATAACTGACGTTCCATTATGTTTTGCTGCTTCTGTGTAGATCTGGGTTGAGAGTGCAATATTTGTATCAACTGTTCGGGCGAAAAACTTTCCTTTAGCCCCAATTACCAGTTCACCAACTGAGAAAGGCTCTTCAACAGTTCCAAAAGGAGAGGTCTTTGTTACAAGTCCCTTTGTTGAAGTTGGAGAATACTGTCCTTTTGTAAGTCCGTAGATCTCATTGTTAAACAGTATGATGTTTATATCAATATTTCTTCTGATTGCATGAATGAAGTGGTTTCCACCTATAGCAAGGGCATCCCCGTCACCTGTAATCTGCCATACAGACAGTTCAGGATTGGCTGATTTTACCCCCGATGCAATAGCTGAAGCCCTGCCGTGGATGCTGTGAAAACCATAGGTATCCATATAATAGGGAAACCTCGAAGAGCAGCCGATGCCCGATATGAAAGCAAACTTTTCCTTTGGAATGCCCATGTCAGCAAGTGCGCGCTGAACTGAACTAAGCACTGCATGGTCTCCGCAACCGGGGCACCATCTTACTTCCTGATCGCTCTTAAAGTCTTTCGCCGTATATTTAATCTCCACTGTTTCAGCCATTTTTTATTCCTCCAGCATTTTAATGCATTTTTCTTTAATGTCATTGATTGTAAACGGAACTCCCTGAACCTTGTTTATCTGATCATACGTGAATTCCTGATGCTTAATTCTCAGATAATCGGCAAATTGCCCAAGGTTTAATTCGCAAACAACAATTTTTTTGAAACGTTTGAAAACATCCTTGACATTTTTCGGCAGTGGATTAATGTAATTGAAGTTTATAAGTCCTACTTTATGTCCTTCAGCCTGCAATTCGCGTACGGCAGTTATAAGATAGCCATAAGAACCGCCCCAGCCAACAACGAGTATATCCCCTGATTGCGGACCCTGTACAACAAGATCGGGAATTTCATTAACTACCCGTGCAACTTTTTCAGCCCTGAGATTAACCATTAACTCATGATTTTCAGGCACATAAGAGACAGTTCCTTTGACAGTTTTTTCCAGTCCTCCTATTCTGTGTTCCAGGCCGGGAATACCGGGGACAGCCCAGAATCGGGAAAGTTTCTCTTCATCTCTTTTATATGGAAGGAAAGGAATTTCTGATTTATCGGCAAACGGGGGCTTTATCTCCGGAAGATCTTTCATGGAAGGTATGCGCCATGGTTCTGTACCATTGGCAAGGTAACTGTCGGATAAAAGCAAAACAGGGGTCATATGCTCCAGAGCAATACGTGCAGCTTCAAAAGCAAAATGGAAGCAGTCGGAAGGTGTGCTTGCAGCTATAACTACAACAGGACATTCCCCGTTACGGCCGTAGAGAGCCTGCATAAGATCTGCCTGCTCAGTTTTTGTTGGAAGTCCGGTTGAAGGCCCTCCCCTCTGAACATTAACAATAACTATTGGAAGTTCAGCCATTACTGCCAGACCTATTGCTTCTGATTTGAGTGCCAGTCCCGGTCCTGAAGTTGATGTAATAGCGAGTTTGCCCGCAAAACTCGCACCGAGTGCCGTGCAAATACCGGCAATCTCATCTTCAGCCTGAAAACTTATTACGCCAAGGTCTTTTCTTGCTGCCAGCTCTTCAAGGATTCCTGTCGCAGGTGTTATTGGATATGAACCGATAAACAGATCGAGTCCGGCCTTTTCGGCAGCAGCCATGAATCCCCAGGCTGTTGAAGCATTACCGCTGATATTACGATAAGTTCCCTTTGCTATCTGAGCGGGATTAATTTTATAAACAGGACGAAGAGCTTCAATAGTTTCGGCGTAATAGTAGCCGGCACGCAGAGCTACCTTGTTGGCATCTGCAATTCCTGGTTTGCCCTTGAATTTCTTTTCAAAATACTCTTCGGTATAGTCAAGTTTCCTGTCGAACAGCCAGTAAACCATTCCCAGTGCGAACATATTTTTTGTTCTGAGAACCGTCTTAGGATCGAGTCCGAAATCTTTCAGAGCCTCCTTTACCAGTGATGATATAGGGGCATCAATAATATTATAGCTCTCAAGTTTTTCTTCAAGAATAGGATCCTTTTCGTACCCGGCTTTTTCGATATTCTTTTCGGTAAAATTATCCTTGTCAAAGATTATGGTACCACCTTCTTTGATCCATTTTGCATTTGCCTTTATTGCAGCCGGATTCATGGCAACAAGAACATCGGAGAAGTCGCCGGGGGTGTTTATTTCTGAATGTCCAAGATGTACCTGAAATCCGGAAACGCCTCCAACGGTCCCTTGAGGAGCGCGGATCTCAGCCGGATAATCAGGAAATGTAGACAAATCGTTACCAAAAAGGGCTGCCGTATCGGAAAACAGGGTGCCTGTCAACTGCATTCCATCACCCGAGTCACCGGAAAACCTGATAACAACCTCTTCCCTTTCGATAACTTCTGATTTCTTACTCATAATCTGCTTATAATTTTATGTCAGTTTCAGATAAGTCAAACAACTTTTAACTGCTTATGGAGCACAAATTTAACTTTTTAAATATAGAAAAGTCTGACTAACTGTCATTTTAAGTTATGATATTGATCATATTTCTACGCCCTAAATCCTCTAAATGGGGACTTAAAACCCCCTAAATCCCCCAAATGGGGGACTTTTAACCCCCTAAATCACTCATTAAGTGAACTTTAGAGCCCCCGGATATTGCAGTTTGGGGACTTCAAAGCCCCCCAATTGGGGGGGTGGGGGGGTTCAGCTCCAGATATCAGCCTTCTTCAGATTGATTTCGCCCTCGAAAAACATTCTTGCAATTTTTTCAAAGTAATCTGTATAATCGGAAATAAAAAATTTGTCAGTCACTGATTGTGAATCATTTAACAAATCATTCTTTTCAAGAGTATCTCTGAGAACCATAGCTACTATCCTCGCTGAATCGACGACCTCAACATTGAAATTAAAGATTTTACTTATTTGGTTTTTTATAATCGGATAATGGGTGCAGCCCAGTATCAATGCCTGAATACCTGACAGCGATGGGTTAGTAAGATATGAACGGATTATCGCATTGCTTATATCATCGAATATAAAGCCCTCTTCTATCATTGGAACCAAAAGAGGAGTTGCCAGAGAAACAACTGTTGTTGACTTTGACTTTTCACTAAGCTTTTTTTCATAGGATCCTGAACTTATAGTTCTCTTGGTACCTATAACTCCTATCCTGTTGTAGTTTTTAGTGCTCATGTAATCGACAACCGGATCGATAACATCGATAAGTATTGTTTTATCCTTAAAATCCTTTTTCAGAGATTCAAATGCAGAAGCTGATGCAGTATTACAAGCAACAAGCACGACTTTGGAATCGTGTTCCAGGAGGAATTCTGTGATTTTATGTGAATAAAAACTTATCGATTCAGCCGATTTATCGCCGTACGGAAGATGTGCTGTATCGCCGAAATATATGAGGCTTTCGCCAGGTAAAATCTGTTTTATTGCGTGGGCAACTGTAAGTCCACCGACACCTGAATCGAAAATTCCAATCGGTTGATTTTTCACTTTGAAGGGGTATTAAAAAAATGACCATCCCGTTTAAGGATGGTCACCGGTTTTTTATTTTCTGATTACTTCAATCCAAGCTTGGCTTTGGCAAGAACCATGATGTTTGTGCTTTTTGTCTCATCAAAATAGAGCAGAGCGCCTCTTCCCTGAGAAATGTCGAAGATATAAACGAAACCGTTTTCTTTTCCAACATCCTTAATGGCTTTGTCAACTTTCGCCATTATAGGCTGAAAAAGTTCTGCCTGTTTTTCCTGAAGTTGAGTCTGAGCGTTAGTCTGGAATTCCTGAATTTTTCTGTTCAGATCAACAAGTTCCTGTTCTTTAGTCTGCTTAACAAGATCAGTCAGATTTTTGGCTTCCTTATTGTAAGATTCGCTCTTGTTATTTAATTCAACTGACATTATTTCGAGGTAATTGATCAACTCTTTTCTATAGCTTTCCAGCTTAACATTTGCTGAGTCAAATTCTGGTAATGCCTGTACGAGTTCATCACTGTTAACATGTCCGAACTTAGGAGTCTGTGCTGATAATTTCTGCCCGGCAAAAGCCACGATAATCAATAAAACCGCTATACCTAAAAATCTTTTCATCATAATAATTTTATTAAACAATTAGTGCAAAAGTAATTAATTAATTTTTATAACCTAATTTTTCAAGAACCTGATCGCTGATGTCAAATTTTGGATTTGCGAACAGTATATTGCCCCCGGCAGCGGTATCAAAAATGACTGCATAACTGCCTTCAACTGCTATCTCTTTTATTGCTTTCAGTATCTCATCCTGAACAGGCTTTACAAGTTCCTCTCTCTTCTTAAAAAGGTCACCTTCCATACCAAAGTACTTGTTCTGAAGATCTTTCATCTCTTTTTCCTTTGTAATAATTGCCTCTTCTCTTTTAGTCTTCATATCCTGCGACAAAAGAACTGCCTCATTCTGATAAGATTTATACATCTGCTCAACAACGGCATAACCATCTGCGACTTCTTTCTCCCATTGGGCTGAAAGCTTGTCAAGCTGCTCCTGGGCTGTTGTGAAAGCAGGGATATTTTTCCTGATATACTCAGAGTCGACAAAGGCATATTTCTGAGCTAATGCCATTGATGAGGTAAGTACCAGTAAACTTAGTAAAACACTTATTTTTCTCATAACAATAATTTTAAAATTCGACTTAATTAAAACTGCTGTCCTATAACAAAATGGAATTGTGAATGATTTGCGCTTTGATTTCTTAATGGTTCAGGCACTTCATCGAATCCATAGCCCCAGTCAATTCCCAGCAAGCCAAACATCGGAAGGTTAGCCCTGAGGCCGATACCTGCTGCCCGGTTCATTTTAAATGGGTTGTACTCTTTAAGGGCGTACCATGCCCTACCTGCCTCAAGGAAAGTAAGAGCATAAATAGTGGCCTGTGGATTAAGCGAGATAGGGTATCTCAATTCAAAAGTGATTTTTGAATAAACGTTACCTGAGGGAGCTGTTCCCTGAGGATTATAAGGCGTTAGTGATCCGTTTGTATAACCACGCATCGAAATAATTTCACGACCGTAGAAACTGTAACCGGTCATGCCGTCGCCACCCAGATAGAAATTCTCAAAAGGCGATGGTCCTATGTCTTTATTGTAATGACCGAGGTAACCGAATGCGAAACGGGCATTAAGTACCATTTTGTCATTTTTGGATATAGGGTAGTAATAATCGGCTTTAAAGTTCCATTTGTGAAATTCAATCCATTTATATTTTATGTCATCCTCTGCATTAAGAAGCTTTACACCACTGATTGAGGAATATGGAGGGGTTGCCTGTACAGATAGAGTAAAAGACGATCCGCTTCTGGGATAGATAAGGTTTGGACTTGTTGAAAACCTTGTCAGTTTTGCTGAGAGACTTAACAGATTGGATGTTCCATCTGTAAAGAGGAAACTGTAAACATTATAGTTTACGAGGTTATACCGCTGATAGCTTAGTTCACCGTAAAGGGAGAAGTAATCATCTGGCCATTTAAGTCTTTTTCCAAGACCAAGCGAGGCACCATCGATAATCATAGACTGACGTCCATCAGCTCCCTTTTTCTTTCCGTCAGACATAAGGGATCTGTAGAGGGAAACTGAAAAGGTATTATTATGTTTACCTCCGAGCCATGGCTCAACAAATGATATGTTATAAGACTGATAAATTCTACCGTTCGATTGTGCCCTGATGCTCAGTGATTGTCCGTCGCCTGAAGGATAAGGTTTCCACTCCTTCAGATCGAAGAAGTTACGCATGGCAAAGTTATTAAACCTTACGCCTACCGTACCTACAAGCATACCTGCTCCCCAGCCTCCTGATATTTCAAACTGGTCGTTTGCTTTCTCCTCGAGTTTATAGAGAAGGTCAACAGTACCGTTTGTAATATCGGCCAGAGGTGTAGGGTTGATCTTTTCAGGGTCGAAGTGTCCGAGAACGCCCAACTGCCTTATAGATCTCATTATCTTGTCTTTGCTGAAAAGATCGCCAGGCAGGGTATAGAGCTCACGTCGTGCTACGTGTTCGTTAGTTCGTGTATTGCCTTCAATTATGACATTATTAAGGTAAGCCTGATCACCTTCATAGATTCTTATTTCAAGGTCAATTGAATCATTATCGATCTTGGCTTCAACAGGAGTAAGTCTCGAGAACAGGTAACCATAATCCTGATAAAGATTACTAACCGCATCCTGAGCGCCTGCGGTACCATTGAGCCTGTCGCTTATGAGTGACTGATTATAAACTGATCCCTTCTCAACGTTGAATACTCTCCCAAGGTCTTCTTTACGGTATACGCTGTTACCTACCCATTCAACATCCCTGAGGAAATACTGTTTGCCTTCACTGATCTTAATATTTAAACCGACCCTGTCTTCTGAAATTTTATATAATGAATCAGAAATAATTGTAAAGTCTTTAAATCCGTTGTCGTTATAAAAGGTATATATTTTAGCCTTATCCTCATCGTATTTTTCACCAATATATTTTGAAGATCTGAAGAAGTTCATATTTTTCTTTTTTGTCCCTTTCATCTGCCTGCGCAGTTTCCCTTCTTCAAAATATTCATTCCCAAGGAAAGTAATCTCACCTATTCTTACCTTTTCCTTCTTATCAACCTTAACAGTCAGAATAACATTGTTCGGCAGGTCGGGATCTTCCTTCTGGATAAAATCGACAGTTGTATTAAAGAATCCTTTTTCAACAAAATGCTCTTTAATCAGGTTACTTGCTGTATTTATAAGATATGCCGTTACCTGAGACCCCACGGGTAGATTTATTTTTTCATTAAGGTCCTCTGTTTCGGTTTTCTTTACTCCCTCAAATTTAATTGAAGATATCCTTGGACGTTCCTGAAGGAAGATATCAAGATATACAGTGTCGGCGACAAAGCGAGTGGCAGTAATTCTAACATCCGAAAAGAGTCCCTGCTGCCACAGTTTCTGTGCTGCGGTTGTAATTGCATCTCCAGGAACGGAGAGATCCTGTCCCACTCTCAAACCTGAAATTCCGATTAATGCATTTACATCAAGATACCTTATTCCGCTTACTGAGACTCCGCCTACAATATAGTCGTCGGGTGTATTAAAATCAATTATCTCCTGTTTCTCCTGAGCGTAGATTGAAATGCTCAAAAGAGTCAAAAAAGACGCTATAAAAATTCTTTTTATTGTTCTGATAATCATTAGTTCATTATTTTTCCAAAACCTGTTCACTAGTTTTTCCGAATCTTCGTTCTCTTTTCTGGAAGTCTATTATAGCGTTATAAAAGTCCTCCTTACCAAAATCAGGCCAAAGTTTTTCGGTAAAGTATAATTCTGCATAAGCGAGTTGCCACAAAAGAAAATTACTGATTCTCAATTCTCCACTTGTTCTTATCATCAGTTCGGGATCCGGTATTCCTGATGTAGTGAGATAACTAGAAAAATCATTTTCAGTGACATCCTCAGCTTTTATTTTTCCTTCTGAAATATCTGAATGCATTTTTTTAGCGGCTTCTGTAATTTCCCATCTTGAGCTGTAGCTGATTGCAACAACAAGCTTAAGTCCGGTACAAACAGAAGTCACTTTTATTGTTTCTGATAATCTGGCTCTCACATCAAAGGCAAGGCGATCAACATCACCTATAGCCTTGAGGGAAATATTATTTTTCATCAGGGTATCTGTTTCCCTGTTGAGTGAATCGATCATAATCCCCATCAGAGCAGATACCTCTTCGTCAGGTCTTCCCCAGTTTTCAGTTGAGAAAGCATAAAGTGTGAGATAACCAATACCGATTTCTGCAGCAGCTTCGATTACATTTCTGACAGCATTAACTCCCTGCTGATGTCCAAAAATTCTATCAAGCCCCCTATGCTGAGCCCATCTGCCGTTTCCATCCATAATTATTGCCACATGAGCAGGCAACTTACTTTTATTTATCTGTTTCTCTAAAGGCATAGCCTAACGTTTTCTTTTGGTATCCACGTCACTGTAAGCAGGACACCCGGCTAATTTGCTATAGATTTTCCATGTGACAGCTATTCCTGTAAACGAATACCAGTCATTGTTATGAATCCACGCAACATCAGACGGGGCTACCAAATCTTTCAAGCCGTCAAAGTTATCATAAAAAGTTTTACGAAAACCATATTCAGCTTCCAATCCCAAATTTTTATAAATATTGGCTTTGAAGCCTAATGAGAATGGGATAACCGGAACATAAGTGAATACAGTAGTATTAATAAACGCGATCCCCGCTCCTGCTGCAAAATACGGTGTATAATCCCACGATTTTCCCTCAGTTGAAAAGGGGAGAAAGTTAAACTCAAACTGCAGAGCCCATTCGGCAACTGTTCCTGAAAAAGATGCTGCCCTGGCAGTCTGAAAACTATTATTAAAATCAAGATCATTTGCATTTAAGCCACCAATAAAAAAAGATGTTCTTAAAGCCTGCCGTGGATGAAAGTTATAACGGTAGAAGATCCCTGCGGCAGGTTGGGGTGAATACAAAAGCTTTGTTGGATTAATGTCGCCCATATATGATGAAACACCAGCGAAACCCCCAAAATCTGAATTCCTTTGCCCTTCAAGTGACAATGTTAAGCAGACGAATAAAAAACAGATAAAAAAATTCTTCATTTAGAGAGGGCAAATTTCATTCTTCTTAAATAAACGTCATTCGGGATTTAAAATTGTGAACCATAACCTTAACATAATGTTAAAGTTTGGGACTTAAAGTATTCGTAGTGGAGATAACCTATTTTTTGAAAGTCGGAAGCCCGTTGGAACCTGTCTTCATTTTATAGGTAACACTTAAGTTTATAAAATAATAGAAATCATTTGACTTCGAATAAGTTGAAGAATAGCCATCGAGATAGTCAGTTAAGGGATATCTCAATCCTATGTCTACTCCGAAATTCAGATCGGGAGAAAAAATGAAACTGGTACCAACTCCGACCGGGAAAACAGCAGTAAAACCGCCGGTTTCCATATTAAGGGCTTCAAGTTTATCGTTTCCTTTTACTGAAAATGCAGCAGCGCCGATGCCGGCAAATGCATAGAAATCCATCGATCTGAAAATACCCCCGATGGTATTTCTCTGTCCCCTTGAAAACAGATAACTGCTCTCGGCTTTATTTTTTATAAAATAGTATTCGCCAATAAGTGACGGTTCAAATAATGTTGTTACAGACTCCAGTCCCCTTTCCGGATTTGAACCTTTTGCATCAGATGAAGTGAATCTGGCATAACTTAAACTGAATTTCACATTTATATCCTGAGTAATCCGGTAACGCATACTACCGTTCAGCTGGTATCTTGTTTGTGAAATAAGTATGTTCTTAAATCCAACAGGACTATCGTCTTTGTTGAATCCACCAATGTCACCAATAAGCTGAGCAGTTCCGAGGCCTCCAACCAGTTCAAATCTCCTCATTTTCCACAATTGGGCATCAGCCAGCGGTGTCAGAAAACAAAAAAACAATATGGTTAAAACAGACTTTCTCATATAAAAATGATTCTTTTTTATAAATAAATTCTGTGCAAAGTTAATTATTCACAGATCATTGTCAAATAAAAATCAGTTCCTCCGGTCGACTCCCCACATTAGTTTATTTCTGAGTGTACTATAAAAATCCCTGCCTGAAAGCATCACTGTTTTCAGCTTTACGGGAGCTCTTATGATATTTAGTTCCTCCTTGAAAGGGAGTCGCTTGAATCTGAAATCACTTGTAACAAGGTATTCATTGCTTCTACCCTCAACAACCAACCTGAGACTACTCTTGCCGGAGAGTATTATTGGCCTGATAGTCAGATTATGCGGAGAAATAGGGGATATAATTATACTCTCATCTTCCGGTGAAAGAATTGGTCCTCCCGCACTCAGATTATAAGCTGTGGAACCCGTTGCCGTAGAAATTATCAATCCGTCAGACCAATAGGTATTCAGATATATATCGTCAACAAAAACATTGATTGTTATCATACTTAAATCGGCCTTCTGAATTGTTATTTCATTCAAAGCGAAATAGCCGTTTTCAGGAAAAATATCATCCGGCTTCCTTATCTCCAGAAGCGATCTTTCTATAATTTCATATTCTCCCTTGCAAAGCATATCTATCGATTTACTAATCTCATCGGAAGGAATATTGGCCAGAAAGCCCAATCTGCCGGTATTAAGTCCGGCAATTGGGATGCCAAGGTCCTTAACTTTTAAAGCAGTTTCGAGGAAGGTGCCGTCGCCTCCAACGCTCAGTACAAGATCAGGCAATCCGGAAATTGCGGAAAGGTCGCTGAACCTTTCAATAAATTCTCCGTTGGGACAAATTACAGGATCGTCGGTCTTCTGATAGATCTGGGTTTTAATTCCCCTTTGGCAAAACTCATTTATAAGACGGCTGACACCTTCCCTGGTTTTGGCATTACTTTCCTTACTGTATATTGCTACTCTTTTAAGCATTATTTCAGATATTGAGGTATTTCATAAGCATGTCGAACCGCTCAGAGTAAAAATGGTCCATTGAATCATTATCGGATACCCAGGTTTTAACTTCATAATTATATCTTTCAAAAGTTCTTATAACGGCCAAAAGGTCGCTTGAATTAACTTTTAGAGTAACCTCGAGCTTTGTTGAATCGGGAAGAGAGTTAATATACAAACTCAGAACTTTTATATTATTACTCTCAACGATCTGGGCTATCTGCGAAAGCGTATAATCGCGCTCAATCATTTCGAGAACAATAATGCCACCCGGCTGATCCATAGAAGAGAGGCTGGCAATATGCCTGATTAGATCATTTGTTGTAATTACGCCTTTAAAATGCATGTTCTTGTCCAACACAGGCACAATAGTAAGCTTGAGCCGGGAAGCAAGTCCAATAACCTCAAATACATGCTGTTCGCTGTCAACATACGGCTTAAGAAGAGTAAGAGAATGATTACCTATCGGTTCATTCGGGTTATTCATATCATAAATATCGGCATCAGAGATCAGCCCGAGAAAATCCTGATTATTAACGATTGGCAGATGCGAAATCCTGAATATCTCCATCCAGTTCAATGCAGTCTGCCCCAGATCGGATGTTTTTAGGGAAGGAATAACTTCTGAAATAAGATCAATAGCAACCATAACCTCATTTATTTTCAACTAAATATAGTAATAAATAGCCAGTTGTTTTAATTTTGCATGTAATTAGATTACGCAAAAATTACAAATTTATTATAATGACAAAGTTAAGTGTTAATATCAATAAGATCGCAACTCTGAGAAATGCCAGGGGAGGAAACATTCCAAATGTACTTAATGCTGCCATCAATTGCCAGCTTTTTGGGGCAGATGGAATAACAGTTCATCCACGGCCCGATGAAAGACATATAAAATACAGCGATGTTTTTGAGATAAGACCAATAATAACAACCGAGTTTAACATTGAAGGGTACCCTTCTGACGCATTTATAAACCTTGTACTTTCTGCCAGACCTGATCAGGTTACCCTGGTACCCGATCCTCACGACGCAATAACTTCAAATGCAGGATGGGATGTTAAAAGAAACCGTATTTTCCTTACTGAGATAGTTGATGAGTTCAGAAAAAAAGGAATAAGAGTTTCCCTGTTCGTCGATACAAATCCTGTTAATATTGAGAATGCCGCCTTAACAGGAACCGATAGGGTGGAACTTTACACTGAGCCCTATGCAACAGGTTTTGCAAATAACGCAATTGCATCAGTTGAGCCCTTCATTAAAGCTGCCGAACTTGCCCGCGATGCAGGCCTGGGATTGAATGCAGGACATGACCTCAGCCTCGAAAACCTCAGATATTTTCATCAGTCTATTCCCTGGATCGAGGAAGTATCAATTGGTCATGCGCTGATATCAGATGCATTGTACCTGGGTCTCGAAAATACTATTCAGATGTATAAACGTCAGCTTGCCTGAACAAAAAAGATGAAACTCTTCTACAGGTCATACGGCTTTGGCCCTCCTCTTATAATATTGCATGGCCTTTATGGTTCTTCAGATAACTGGGTAACAATAGCCAAAAAACTAAGTGATTATTTTACAGTTATCCTTCCCGATCAGAGAAATCACGGACAATCGCCACATAATAAAATTCATACATATTCTTCAATGAGTGAAGATCTGTTTGAACTGGCAACAGATCTTAAACTGAGTAAATTCTTTCTCGCAGGACACAGCATGGGAGGAAAAACAGCAATCGCATTTGCACTGAGATGGCCTGAAATGCTTAACGGACTTCTTATTGCAGACATATCGCCCTTTGTTAATGAATCTGAAAAAGAAATCATAAGGTCTGACCACTATAAAATTCTGACTACTATTTTATCAGTCGATACTGAAAGTGTAAGTTCACGGTCAGAAATCGAAAAAAAGATTGCCGAAAAACTTGATGACGAGAATGTAAGAGGTTTTATCCTGAAAAATCTGAAAAGGGATGAGGATAACAGATTCAGATGGAAACTTAATGCCGGAGCATTGCTCGAAAATCTTGATCTGATTATGGAGGGTATTAATCCCGCAACATGGATTTCACAACAGATTACAGGATTTCCTGTTATTCTTCTCAGAGGAGAAAGGTCAGGTTATATTCCTGAGAATCATTTCCCGGAAATAAAAAAGGTATTCCCTGCTGCTGAATTTATTACAATACCGGGGGCCGGACACTGGATACATGCAGATGCACCGGATGAAGTTATCAAACAGTTAAAAAGACTGCTCGGCTAATAAAGATCAGCCGGCACTGACCGACTCAATATTATTTTCATTTATAAGCGGCAGATTCATGAACCGAAGCAGAACCTGGGCAATTGCAAGAACATCCTTTTCACAGTACCGGGCAATTCTGTCGAGATCATTTTCAACATAGTATATTCCCGCCACCATGCTTCCGTCAATATCATCCTTCGGTGTTGCTATGCCAAGTATATTTGTAAGAAGATCGAGTGAAGTATAGTTTTTATAATCGCCGAATTTCCAGAGATCCATAGTATCAAGAAGCTTTATCTCCCAGGGCTTTTTACCGGCATTATCCAGAATCGCAGGAATGTTGATGCCATTTATTATCATCCTTCGGGCAATATAGGGATAGTCGAACTCCTTACCGTTGTGAGCGCACAAAAGTGCATCAGTGTTTGTCCGGCAAAACTTTGAAAGCATTACAGCGAAACTTTTAAGAAGCTCTTTTTCATCATCACCCTTAAATGATTTCAGACGGAAACTGAATGGATCTTTGCCACTTATCAATCCAACTGAGATGCATATTATTTTGCCGAATTCGGAATATATTCCTGCCCTATCGTATACCTCAGAGGCATTCTGCTCCTGACTTCTGAATTGTTTCGATTTTTTGTCCCAAAGTGTCTGCATCGCCGGATTAAGATTTCCGTACGATGGCAATGCAGGGACAGTCTCAATATCAAGAAACATTACATCTTCAATCCTCAGATTATCAAGCATGGCCTTAAGATTTACTTTTTAACAAATGCTTTTCAATTATTGAAATAAGAACCTCTATCCCGACCTGGTTCTCCCCTCCCCCCGGAATTATTATGTCGGCATAGCGTTTTGAAGGCTCAATGAACTGCAGATGTGAAGGCTTAACTGTATCGTGATAACGCTCCAGTACCTTTAAAACAGATCTTCCTCTTTCAACTATATCTCTCTGAATAACCCTGCCGAGTCTGTCGTCAGCATCAGCATCGACAAAAACCTTGATATCCATCATGTTGCGTAACCCGGGATCGGTGAGAATAAGGATCCCTTCAACCAGAACTACCCTGGTCGGATTTATTGTGATTGTCTCCTTTGCCCGGAGACAGGTAAGATATGAGTATATAGGCATCTCAACTGATTCACCAGCTTTAAGTCTCCTGAGGTGATCAATAAGAAGGTCAAATTCGACAGAATCGGGATGGTCAAAATTTATTTTCTGCCTGTCTTCAAGCGAGATGCCTCTGTTATCTTTATAATATGAGTCCTGAGGAATAACAATAACTTCATCATTTGGAAACCCTTCCACAACTTTTCTTACAACAGTCGTTTTTCCTGATCCTGTTCCACCTGCTATTCCTACTATCAACATATTTATATAATTTTGCAGAATTAATCATCAAAAATAATAAAAAGTTGGAAGTGACCGGTGAATGATTAAAAGAAAGCAGTAATTGATTACGAAAATTAAACTTATATAATGGCAGAACTATATCCGTTAAAATTTGAAACCGTTCTTAAAGAAAAAGTCTGGGGCGGAGAAGCCCTTGTCAGCAGATACAATAAAAAACCAAACGGTTCAGATCATAATGGCGAAAGCTGGGAGATATCTGCCGTAGCAGAAAATCAGTCAGTAGTAAGTAACGGATTTCTTGCCGGAAACAATATTGAGGAGCTCATAGAAGTATATATGGGTGATATAACCGGCGATGTAATTTATGAAAAGTTTGGTAGTGAATTCCCCCTGCTTATAAAGTTTATTGAGGCAAAAGAAGATCTCTCAATACAGGTTCATCCCGGAAATGCGATGGCAAGAGAGAGACACAATGCCTATGGAAAAACAGAAATGTGGTATATACTTGAAAGCGAAAAAGGTGCCAGGCTATATACCGGATTCAACGAGGGTGTAACAAAAGAAATGTATCAGAAGGCAATAGAAGACGGTACGCTGGCTAACCTGCTCAATTCTGAAAGTGCATTGCCGGGCGACACATTTTTCACTCCTGCCGGACGAATTCATGCAATCGGTGCTGGGATAGTACTTGTTGAAATACAACAGACATCAGATATTACTTACAGGGTATTTGACTGGAACAGAAAGAGTTCAGGCAAAGAAAAAAGAGAATTACATACTGACCTTGCACTCGACGCAATTGACTTTAAGGCAGCCGGTAAAAGCAAAATAAGAATCGAACCAGAGCTTAACAGCCCCGAAAACATAGTGAGCTGTGAATTCTTTCACACTGATATTTTGATTTTTAATAAACCGGTCCGCAAAGAATATTATTCAAATGACTCTTTTGTTGTGTACATTTGCATTGAAGGAGAGTTCTCGATTAACTGGGAGGATAACTCGGAAAAAGTAATAAAAGGCGAAACTGTACTTCTTCCCGCAATGATAAAAGAGGTTACCCTGGTCCCGGTTGGAAAGGCAAGCCTGCTGGAGGTATATATTGTAACTGAGAACAGTATTTAAGCACAGGGCGCAGGGCACAGGGCACAGGGCACAGGGGGGCTCAGGGCAAGGGGCACGGAGCATGGAGCATAGAGCCCTAAATATGAAAGATCCAAAACAGCAAATTATATGAAACCAACATTATTACTAGCTTCAACACTTACAATTGTCCTTCTTTTAACACGATGTGGCGGAGGAGGTGAATCAGCAAAACCTGCACCCTCAGCAGATACAATAACCGTTGCAGATACAGGCTACACAGGCATAAAACAGTATATGAGCGGACAGTACAAAGTCATGGATGTTACATTCAAAAACGGTGTAAGAGAAGGGCTTATGAAGTCATATTACCAGGACGGAAAACTGCGTCAGACATTCTGGTATGTGAACGGACTCAGACAGGATTCAGCAAAGTGGTATTATTCCGAAGGTGAGGTTTTCAGAAGCACACCTTATGTAAATGATACTGTTGATGGAATTCAGGTTCAGTATTACAGGTCCGGAAAGGTTAAGGCAAAGCTTGGCTATAAAAAGGGATTCAGGACTCCACTGCTTGAAGAATTCAATTCTGACGGCAAGCCGGTAACCGCTTATCCCGAAGTTGTTGTAAATATCAGTGATAACTATAAGACAAGTGGTTCCTATACGATTTCTATGCAGCTCAGCGACAAATCGCAGCGCGTAAAGTTTTATACCGGAGAGTTTACAAATGGAGTTTTTGACACAGTTAAGTCAAAAAGGCTTAAAACAGTAAACGGGATAGGATATCTGGAACTTAAAAAGGGGAGTTCGCAAAATAACGGCTACGTTGGGGTAATAGCACAGTACCTTACAAAATTCAACAACAACCAGCTGGTATACAAAAAGATTGATCTCCCATACAGAGATATTAAATAACCAAAAAAATGATTATCCGCTCAGCATCCTTTGTCAAAAGCAGTCCTACTCTGAAGGATTGCCCGGCTTCACCAATACCGGAATTCGGTTTTATAGGCCGGTCAAATGTTGGCAAATCTTCGCTTATAAACATGCTTACCGGCTGGTCAAAACTTGCAAAAACATCTGTCCAGCCCGGAAAAACAAGAACAATAAATCATTTTCTCATAAATGAAAGCTGGTATCTTGTCGATTTGCCGGGGTACGGATATGCTAAAGTTCCTATCAACCTGCGTGAAAAATGGGTTAAGGAAACAGAGAATTACATACTTAAAAGAGAAAACCTTGTTTGTCTCTTTGTTCTTATAGATTCGCGGCACAAACCGCAGAAATCCGACATTGAGTTCATGGAACTTCTCGGTAAGAGCCAGGTTCCCTTTGCCAGAGTATTCACAAAATGTGACAAAATATCCGCTCTCGCTCTCAAAGAATCAAAGGAACTATACGATACAGTAATGCTGGAAAAGTGGGAATCACTGCCTGTTACATTTATTTCATCATCAGTTAATGCCACAGGCCGGGAAGAGATCCTGAACTATATCGAAGAATCTATTAACATTTTTTCAGAAGGGTCCTGATTTAGGCAGGGAATTTATAATTTTGCATCAAACAGTTATCGAAGAATAAATCAGCTAAAAAAATCAGGACTATGTACGGATCAGCACCAATGAAACTTTTTTCCTGCAGGGCATCTAAACATCTGGCTCAGAATATTGCAGACAAGCTGGGAATAGAACTTGGCAAAAGCTCGGTAACAAATTTCAGCGATGGCGAATTTCAGCCTTGTTTTGATGAGTCCGTCAGAGGATGTATGGTTTTTATCGTGCAATCAACAAATCCTCCTGCTGAAAACCTCTTCGAACTGCTGCTTATGATAGATGCTGCAAAAAGAGCATCGGCCTATAAAGTAATTGCTGTCATACCTTACTACGGCTTTGCACGGCAGGACAGAAAAGACAGGCCGCGGGTATCAATAGGATCAAAACTATCGGCCGACCTTTTAAGTACAGCCGGAGTCGACAGGGTAATAACAATGGACCTTCATGCTGATCAGATTCAGGGATTCTTCAATGTTCCGGTTGACCACATGTTTGGATCAGCAGTTTTTGCACCATATATTGAGAACCTTAAATTAAAAAACCTCACAGTATCGGCACCCGATATGGGAGGCTCAAAAAGAGCTAATGCCTACTCACGACACCTTCAGTCAGAAATGGTTCTTTGCTACAAACTCAGAAAGAAACCAAATGTAATCGAGGAAATGTCAATTATCGGAGAAGTTGAAGGCAGGAATGTTGTTATTATCGACGACATGGTTGACACTGCCGGAACTCTTGCTTTGGCTGCCGATATGATGAAAGACAGAGGTGCCAGCAGCATACGCGCATTCGCCACTCATCCAATCCTTTCAGGCAATGCAGTTCAGCGAATAAACGATTCAGCTATTGAAGAACTTGTTGTAAGTGATTCCGTTCCTTTTAATAATACGTCATCAAAAATAAAGATCCTTTCAATTGCCGATATTTTTGCAAAAACAATACAGGCTGTCACTTCAAACCAATCGATAAGCACTAATTTTGTATTCTGATTCCTTTGTCATATATTTGCAGTCCGAAATTTTTAAATAATGTCAAACGTGTAATGGGGAGCTATCGGGAAGATAACTTTTAGTAGCACAATAACTTTGAGACAAATGAAGACAATCGAAATTAAAGGATCATTCAGAACAGAACTTGGCAAAAAAAGCTCAAAACAGATCAGAAAAGCAGGTAGTGTGCCTTGTGTTATCTATGGAAAAGAGAAAAATACTCATTTTCATGCACCGGAATTAAGTTTTAAAGGACTTGTTTATACACCTGATGCTCACCTTGTAAAGCTTGTAATTGACAATAAGGAATTCAGAGCAGTACTGAAAGATATGCAGTTCCACCCTGTTAAAGACAATATTCTTCACGCCGATTTTATTGAAGTATTCAATGATAAGCCTGTAATAATCAACATTCCTGTCAGAGTACACGGTGACTCAGTAGGTGTTATTGCCGGTGGTAAACTTATAATAAAGAAAAGAAGTATTAAAGTAAAAGGCCTTGCTGATGATCTTCCTGAATTCCTTCCGGTTGATATCACAAACCTGAAAATACATGATGGAGTAAAGGTCGGTGACCTTTCATTCGATAAAATAGAACTTCTTGATCCTAAGAAATCACTGGTTCTCAATATCGCTACTTCAAGAGTTGCTGCCAAGAGTGAAGAAGAAGTTGCTGCCGAGGCTGCTACTGAAGCTACAAATGCTGCAGCACATGCTGCCGCTGCTCCTGCTGCAGAATAATACCCGATTAATAATCATTCAGGCTTGATGAAATACCTGATAGTTGGCCTGGGAAACATAGGTGAAGGGTACAAAGATACCCGACATAATATAGGTTTTACGATATTGGATGCCATGGCCGTGGCATCCAATATTTCTTTTACGGATAAGCGTTACGGTTCAACATGTAATATTAAATACAAGGGACGCGATCTTATCCTTCTTAAACCTTCAACATTCATGAATCTGAGCGGCAATGCCGTCGACTACTGGATGAAAAAGGAGAATATCCTTCCTGAAAACTTACTTATAATTGTTGATGATCTCTCGCTGCCACTGGGCAGCATAAGAATGAGGCCAAAAGGCAGCGATGGCGGTCATAACGGACTTGCGCATATCAGCAGTGTTCTGGGCTCGACAGAGTATCCCAGAATAAGGGTTGGAATAGGAAGCAGCTTCAGAAAAGGTGCTCAGGTTGACTTTGTCCTCGGCAAATGGACACCTGAGGAAAAAAAATTCATGGACGAAAGGGTACTCATAGTTGTTGAAATGATAAAGTCATTCGCATTTGCCGGTCTCGAGCTCACAATGACATCCTTCAATAAAGCCGGTAAAGTACCTTCCGATTCCAGAGAGAATGAAACCGGAAAACCCGTACAGTAAAAACCTTACTGATGACTGATACAAAAGGGGTTAGAATAGATAAATACTTGTGGTCGATACGACTTTACAAGACAAGAAGCCTTGCATCTGAAGCATGCAGAAAAGGTAAAATCATAATCAACAGCATTCAGGTTAAGCCCTCACGCATTGTAGTGAAGAATGAGATAATAACAGTCAAAAAACCACCTGTCACATATACCTACAGAATTATCGAACCAATCGAGAACAGGGTTGGCGCCAAACTGATTGAACAATTTGTGGCTGATCTTACCCCTGAAGAGGAAAAAAACAAACTCGATCTTAAGCAATCTGTCCTTACAGTTTTCCGTGACAAGGGAACAGGACGCCCCACAAAAAAAGAAAGAAGACTCATTGACAGGTTCAATGAGGACCTTAGTACCCCATAAAATGGTGGTATAAATACTTAATATTCTCAAAAACCGGATAAAAGTATTTCCTGTTTAATCTCTAAAACTTGCTTTTTTTTAACTTGCACTCATCAGGAACAGGCAACAGCCGGTTTTGAATCAGGTGTTGCATATATATTTTTTACATGGGGAAACAAAACATCGAGAAATTCTCACCAGGATATGCTCTTTTGAAATATGTCGCCGGACTCTGGCACAATAATGTCTTTTACAGAAAAGTTATTGTTCTCGGACAGGAAAACATTAATCCGGAACATCATCTTATTTTTGCGCCAAACCACCAGAACGCCCTGATGGATGCGCTAGCCGTACTTTTTACAAATAACGGACATAATGTTTTTCTGGCCAGGGCTGATATCTTCAAGAAGAAGGCAATAGCAGCGATACTCTACTTCATGAAAATTCTTCCGGTGTACAGAATGAGAGACGGATTCAGTAACCTGAAGGGCAATGATGAAATATTTACAAAAACAATAGATGTCATTAAAAATAAGAACGGACTGGTGATTCTTCCTGAGGGGGATCATGCAGGGTTCAGAAGACTAAGGCAACTGAAAAAAGGAATATGCCGTGTGGCTTTTCAGGCTGACGAGGCAACCGGATTCAATCTGAAAATCAAAATTGTTCCCGTCGGACTGGAATTCTCAAATTATACAAGATACAGACAGGTACTCACTGTTGTTTATGGAAAGCCGATTGAGGTTTCTGAGTTTTTTACACTATATAAGGAGAGTCCTGAAAGAGCTCTCAACGAACTGAGATCAAAACTATCGGAAGAGATAAAGAACTTAATGGTTCATATCGAATCGGAAGAAGACTACGAAGCCATCGATGAATTGAGAACAATGATAAACGGCAAATTCAGCGATGATATTAAGATGCCAAAAATTAACAGGGACAGAATACTGATTAAGAAACTGAACAGTCTGAAAAACACTAACCCCGACTCGTATCGTGAGATCTGCTCTCTGAGTCTGAGGGTTAAAAACATGGCTAAGGATTTAAACACTGACTACAGGCTTCTGGAAAAGAAAAAACATAGTCTGGGGTGGCTTTTAGCAGGTATAGTCGGACTGGTTGCCACTTTTCCTCTTTTTATTTACGGAAATATTTTCAACCTGACCTTCCTTGAGATTCCCAACCTGCAGATTCGCAAAATAAAGGATCCTCAGTTTCATTCATCAATAAAGTATGCTATTTCACTTATTCTGGCCTTCATTTTTCTACCCGTTTACCTTATCCTATCCCTTTTCATTTTCTCTTCATGGTGGCTGGGCTTACTTATATTTCTTACACTTCCCCTGTCGGGTCTCTTTGCCTGGAATTATTACCTCCAGTTCAGGAGAATAATTGGCGGATTCAGAGTAAGAAACTATATAAGTGATAAAAACAAAGAGTTTGAGATTCTCAGAAAGAACCATAGCGAACTTGTAAATATGGTCGCCGCAATTTAAGATGAAAAACAATAAGGAATTTTACAATAAGATCGTCTGGGTAACAGGTGCATCATCAGGTATTGGAGAAGCCCTCGTTTACGCTTTTGTTAAGAGCGGGGCTGTTGTAATTGCCTCATCAAACGATCCTTCAGGTCTTGAAAGGGTAAGGTCGGCCTGCGGTGAATCATCATCAAATGTATTTTGTGTACCTTTTGATCTTTCAGATACATCAGGTATTGAAAAGATTGTTGAAGATCAAATAAAGAAACACAACAGAATAGACTTCCTGCTAAACCTGGGAGGAATAAGCCAGAGAGCAAGAATAGATGAAACGCCCCTTTGGCTCGACAGGAAAATATTTGAGATCAACTATTTCGGAACTATTACCCTTACAAAAGCAGTGCTCCCGTTCATGATTAAGCAAAAATCGGGACATGTACTTGCAACAAGCAGTATTTCAGGAAGATTCGGATTTCCTCTGCGATCAGCTTATTCCGCTTCAAAACAGGCTCTTCATGGCTTCTTTGAAACATTATACCTCGAAAACAAGATTTCAAATATAAGATCATCTGTAATAATACCCGGCAGAGTACGTACGGCAATCTCAATTCATGCACTTGATTCTGAAGGCAAGGAACACGGCAAACTCGATGACGGACAGGCAAAGGGACTTACACCTGAACGGGCTGCTGAAATAATTATAAAAGGGATACTTAAAAACAAAAGAGAGATTCTTGTAGGAAAAGGAGAACTTATGATGCTTCATATCAGAAGATACGCACCATGGCTATTCTTCAGGATTGCAGATAAAATAAAGAGTACGTGAAGTTGGAAGTTGGAAGTCGGAAGTCGGGAGTCGGAAGTCGGAAGTCGGAAGTCGGAAGTCAGAAGTCGGAAGTCGGAAGTCGGAAGTCAGAAGTACTTAAGGCACTTTAGGCACTTTAAAATATATAGATAATTTATACAAAGCATTATGAAGGGATATGTAATCAGTGGAATTCAGCAGATGGGTATTGGAGTGCTTGATGTTCAGGAGGCATGGAGATGGTACATATCACAGTTCGGAATGGATTGTCGTGTTTTTGAAGATGAAGCCGAAGCGAAACTAATGCTGCCTTACACAGGTGGTGAACCCAGAAGCAGACATGCAGTACTTGCACTTAACCTTCAGAGTGGCGGCGGATTTGAGATCTGGCAGTATAAAGGAAGAGAACCCGTCAAAATAAAAGAAGAAATCAGGATTGGAGACCTTGGAATAATCGCCTGCAAAATGAAGGTAAAGAGTGTACAGGATACACTTAATACCTTTCAGAAAAACGGAATCGCTGTTCCAGCAGGAACTTCTGCTGATCCATCAGGTCAGATGACTTTCTTCATGAAGGATCCATACGGCAATATTTTCCAGATGGTTGAAGCAACCGACTGGTTCAGCAACGAGAATAAAAACACAGGCGGATCTTTCGGAGCTATAATTGGAGTTTCTGATATAGACAAAGCGAGAGTGGTTTATTCCGATATTCTTGGTTACGATGATGTCGTTTACGACACTACTTCGCGTTTTTCGGATCTTGAAGCACTTCCGGGTGGTGACGGGGAATTCAGAAGAGTGTTACTTAAAAGATCAGAACCTTTTGCCGGACCATTCAGCAAGGTGCTCGGCAACAGTGTAATTGAACTCATCTGCTCGACAGGCAAACCCGGGAAAAAGATTTATGAGAACAGATTCTGGGGTGACCCGGGATTCATACACCTTTGCTACGACATGCGCGGAATGGATGAGTTAAAAGAGTATTGTGCCGGAAAAGGATTCCCTTTTACAGTCGACAGCAAAAAGAGTCACGAAGGAAATAGTTTCGACATGGGCGAAGCAGCCGGACATTTTTCATATATAGCAGATCCCGATGGCACTTTGATTGAGTTTGTTGAAACCCATAAACTGCCTGTTTACAAAAAGTTCGGATGGTATCTCGATATGAAGAAGAGAGATCCATATAAATCCCTTCCCAAATGGATGTTAAAGACTCTTAAATTTTCGAGGGTTAAATAACCTGCATTTCAGCAAGTTCTTCATTCTTTCTGAGTACCCTCATCGCATTTGCTCCCCAGATCTTGGTTATATCATTCTTGTTATAACCACGTCTGAGAAGCTCGATTGTAATATTCTTAAGCTCAGCGGCAGTTTTACAACCGTCAACTCCCCCACCCCCGTCAAAATCGGTTCCGATACCTACATAATCGATTCCGATAACCTGTACAACATGGTCAATATGATCAACAACGTCTTTTACAGTCGCCAGTTTTTCATATTTTTTCTGAATCTCCCTGTACTCGGTTCTCATAATCTGCTTTGTTGAATCATCCAGGGCACTGTAATCTCCGAATTTAGCCTGCAGTTCTTTGAGTTTAGCTTCCATTTCAGGATTAGGTTCAGGTGTTTTCAGATAGTTACTCAGAATGCAGATCTGTATAACCCCGCCATTTTCCTTAAGTGCAAGAAGCATGTCGTCAGTCATGTTACGGGGACTGCCACAGAGGGCCCTGCACGATGAATGAGAAGCAATTACAGGTGCTGAAGTAATCTTAAGCACGTCGTAGAATGCCTTGTCGGAGATATGAGATACATCGACCATCATTCCAAGTTTATTCATCTCCTTTACAACCTGCTCGCCGAAAGATGATAAGCCGTTATGCTCAGAGCCTTTCGGATCGCTTGAGGAGTCGCATATATCATTATTACGTGAATGAGAAAGAGTAATATAGCGTGCTCCAAGATCGTAGAACTCCTTTACCCTTTCAATGTCAATGCCAATCGGATAGCCATTTTCGAGTCCGATAAATGCTGCAATCTTTCCCGCCTTTTTAATCCTGTATGCGTCTTCGGCAGTAAGTGCCAGCTCGGCAACAGCAGAGTTCTTTTCCACATTTTTATGAATAGCATCAAATATGTTAAGTGCCTTTTGGTGAACATCGGTGAACATTGTGTCGGTTCTTGGTCCCTGACCTGTAAACACAGCAAAAAACTCGGCATGAAGTCCGCCTTCCTGCATCCTTGGAAAATCGACACACCCTTCGGTATGCCTTACACCAAGGTCGAAGGTAGGATCGGTGAAATCCATTGGAGTATCGCAGTGTGTATCAACAGTAAGTATTGACTCGTGAATCTTATCAGCCTTCTTTATCAGTTGCTCCTCGGTGCTTGTGCAGCCTGAGAATAAAAAAGCAACCAGTACAAAATTGATTAATAGTTTCATCTGCGTTCCGTTTGGTTCAGAGTGCAATATAATTAAAATGCT
>JFJP01024492.1_pt1 | contig 33126 bp, 31 predicted proteins | sample 431651 | NCBI WGS metagenome assembly JFJP01 (sample SAMN02602958, study PRJNA72255) | Microbial mat metagenome, whole genome shotgun sequencing project. | biome: fresh water; feature: sink hole; material: water; isolation source: purple microbial (photo- and chemosynthetic) mats found in... | reverse complement strand
ACACGGTGGAATATGTAGACTACCATGTGGAGCCCGATTTTGGCAAGGATGAGGAATGATTGAAGCACTACAGATTTTAAGTGAAGAAATACCACGAATAGGTTCAAATATAAGTGCTCTTGTCGTCATCGCTATAGTTTTTGCAATAGCCTACAAAATATCTTCTATTTTTGAAAATAGAGTATTTAGATATTTAATCGTAGTGCTTGCGACAATCACTCTTTGATAGCTCTTGGAGCTTTAATCCCACATATAAAATTTATACTGGAAGATATAGAGGAAAAATACTACCAACTCAAGTATGCAACAATCAATGCCTACTATTTTTGGCTGACTGTATATTATAAAATATTGAGGTTTTTGAGAAGTGCGGTTTGGTTTGTCGTTACCCTGCTTAATGCCCTAGTATGGCTGTATTACACCGCCAAACATACAATATTGCTTATAGTCTATTTTGCCTACTCCATAAATAAAACAATAGAGCATCCGTTTAGGAGAAGATTTCAGATTTACTGGCAGTGGTACAAAGAGGACTGGCAATATCAATCAGAGCAAAGAAAATATGCAAAATATGAGTATCGTGATTGGTATAAAGGCACGAAGTTTTACTACAAAAACTCAGATAACTATTTTAATGATTCATGGTTTGAGAACAAACAACGACAAAATAAACAAGAGGAACAAAGAAAGGCACACGAGGAGAGTAGACGGGCTTATGAAGAATCAAAAAGTTACCAAAAAAGTTACCAAAATCAAAGTGAGCAAAAGCAGTACAGCTCAAAGCATGCAAGATTCTTTAGCGGTAATTATTATGAGGTTTTGGGAATATCCAAAGATGCTACATTTGATGAGATTAAAAAAGCATGGAAGAAATTAGTCAAATTGTATCATCCAGACCTGCACCCAGAAAATCAAGATGAGTTTACAAAGATAATCCAAAAGATTAACGAGGCATACGAGTATTTCAAAAAGATGAATAATCAGTAGGCATTAAAGTTACTAAATTAAAGTCAGGTTACTAATAGGTTACTAAAATGATTTTTCGCAAAGCTTAAAGTGATTTTGAAAAGTGGCTTGAAGTACTGATTTTAAAGGTGAAACGGGTGGTGGGTTCTAGAGGACTCGAACCTCTGACCAGCCGGTTATGAGCCGGCTGCTCTAACCAACTGAGCTAAGAACCCGTATGTTTGAGAAGCTTTTTTAGCGTTTTTGCTTTGAAAAAGAGACGGAATTATACAAAAAATTAAAACGAAAAGCAAGTAAATTCTCTAAAATTCCAAAAAGAATCATAAAAGTAACAAAACTAGTGCCTCCGTAGCTATACATCGGAAGGGGTATGCCGACTACAGGGGCTAGCCCTATCGTCATTGCTATGTTGATAGAGGAGTAGACGAAGATGAGCACCCCTATACCGCTGGCAAATACTACGCTAAAGTGGTCGTTCTTGAATTTTTGCCGAAGCCCTAAAATATGTAGCGTCAGTGTCGAGTATATAGTTATGAGCAAAAAAGCTCCGAAAAAGCCGAATCTCTCGACATGGTATGCGAAAATAAAGTCGGTGGTGGCAATAGGCAAAAACTTGAGTTGTACCTGCGTGGCATCCTCTTTGTCTTTGCCGAATATTCCGCCGGAACCTATTGCTATAATGGATTGCTGTACATGGTAGCTTGGTTTTTCTGCTAGAAAATCCTCTACTCTCTGTTTTTGGTAGTCCCTTAGCCCAAACTCATACAGAAGCGTTGACATCGTCAAAAATACGGCTATCAAGACAGCCCATATCCGCCACTGTACCCCGACTAAAAACAGTATGCCAAATCCAAGTATAAATACGACGCCCGCGCTTCCAAGGTCGGGCTCTATTGCTATTAAGAAAAACGGTAAAAGAATATAAAAAGAGATTTTTGCAAATGCTTTTAGTCCGTACCCCTCTTGCGGCGGCGGGTTTTTTTGGATTAAATAGGCAAGCATCAAGAGAAGTGCGGGTTTTATTATCTCTGAGGGCTGTAGCGTCATAGAGGTGAAGGGTATCTCAAGCCATCTTTGTGCTCCAAGTATCGATACGCCAAAAAATTTGACGGAAACTAGAAGTAGTATATCCACCCAGTAGATGATGGGGATAAGCCATGTTAGTTTTCTTATCGGAATGATAGAAAATAAAATGAGTACGCCAAAGCCGACTATGATGTAGGCCATCTCTTTTGTCGCAAGAGAGCTGTTGACTTCGCTAATCAAAAAAAGCGAGCTAAGCGCAATCGGGATTATGAGAAGTAGTATAAAAAAATCAAAATGGGTTATTATTCGTCTGTCTATCTGTATCATTGCGCTGATTTTAGCCAAAATACCCTAATATACACAAATGAAAACCCCCATTTTAAAAACCCTACAAATAGAGTCCAAAGAGCGCTTAGACGCTATATTGGCAAGCGTCCTGAACATATCCAGAAGAGAGGCAAAGCAAATCGTCGAAGAGGGATTTTGCGCCGTAAATGCAAGAGTTGTCACCAAGGCGTCGCTTGAGCCTACCGTCGGTAGCACACTTGAGATATGCGAGTATGAAGATTTTTTTAAAAAGACGGCGATAGAGTCTACGCTTGTTCCGCAAATACTTTATGAAGACGAAGGGGTGATAGTGCTCTCCAAACCCTCCGGTCTTACGGTGCATGAGGGTAGCGGTACGAGAGAGTCGACGCTTGTTGATTGGCTAAAGCAAAACGGCTATACACTCGCTCCTTCCGACGATAGCGCTAGAGACGGTATCGTGCATAGGCTCGACAGGGAAACATCCGGCCTCATGGTCGTGGCGAAAACCGAGGAAGCGGCGGACGGTCTGAAAGTGCAGTTTAAAGACAAGAGTGCAGGTAGGTACTATGTTGCCATTATTGAACCACCGATTAAAGAGGATGTCGTCGTGGATGCAAAGATAGCCAGACATCCGAAAAACAGAATCAAAATGTCTGTGCAAAAAGAGGGCAGAGAGGCTAAAAGCGCCTTTAAAAAACTGCTCCTATCCGATAATCAAAGATTTGAGCTTATAGCGGCAAAACTTTTTAGCGGTAGAACGCATCAAATAAGGGCTCATCTGGCTCATTTGGGGCGAGATATATTGGGCGATGATTTATACGGCTTTAAAAGCCAAAATGCTAAGATAGAAATACCTAGGGTGATGCTTCATGCGGCTGTTTTGTATTTTTATCATCCGCTTACAAATAAAAAAGTTGGTTTTTTTGATACGCCGCCTGATGATTTCAAAACTGTTTTTAGTAGACTTTTTACGAAGGAGAATGCGAATGAGATATTTGACCAAGGGTTTATCGGCTCTCTTTTTGACGGTTCTAATTAGCGGTTGCGCAAACAACGACTCTTTACTGGATAGACCAAAAATTGACCCAAATCTGCCAAAGCCGACCAATGTTAGAACAATGAGCGATAGAAGCTCGGCGGGATTTGAGTGGGAGTATACTAGTAATCCGAGCATAGAAGGTTATAAAATATACAAAAGTAAGGCGGACGGTGGCTCAGAGCTTATCGGAACGATAAAAGACAGATTTGTGTCGCACTATGCAGATAAAGAGTTGAAGCCGGATACGCAGTACTCTTATAGATTTTCATCATATACTAAAGACGGAACGGAGTCGGACGCCACAACCGTTGTTAGCGTAAAGACCGCTCCGGCGTTAGAGTCCGTTAGTTTTATAGCGGCTGTAAGCAACCTTCCAAATCGCGCAAAAATAGTCTGGAGACCGCATGTTAGCCCTGATGTGGTGGAGTATATAGTGCAAAAAAGCGGAGCCGGAGATAAAAACTGGGAAGATGTGGCAAAAGTATCGCCAAGGCTGATGGCTGAATTTATAGATACAAAAGTTGAGAGCGGTAAAAACTATTACTACAGGGTGATAGCTAGGACATTTGACGGCTCACTATCAAGACCAAGTGAAACGGTAACGGTGAGCACCAAGAAGCTCCCGCTTCCCGTCACCTCTATTTATGCCTCCAAAGACCTTCCGAAGCAGATAGCCATAAACTGGGACTCTCCGGAGCAAAAAGAGTTTGACGGTTATCGTCTATATAGAGCTGACAAACCGGATGCAAAATATGCCATTATCTACACCGGTACAGAAAAAAAATACCTTGACAAAATAGATGAAGACGGCGCCGTCAGATACTATAAAGTCGGTATTGTCGATAAAGACGCACTTGAAAGCCCATTTGAACACTCGGCTACTGGAGTTACGAGACCAAAGCCTTTGACTCCGGCGTTTACGCTTGCTACTATCAAAGAAAATAGGGTGCATCTGGCATGGACAACAACCGAAAAAGAGCCTGTAACATTTAAAATAACAAAAAAATGGGGCAATTTTTTGAATAAGCAAAATATCACATTTACCGACATCAAAGGCTTTAACTTTGAAGATAAAGATGTGGATTTGGGTCAAAAATATCAGTATTATATAGAGTCTGTTGATAGGGACGGCATCGTAAGTAGACCGAGCGACGAAGTGGAGCTGTTTGTTCCAAAAGGACTATAATTGCCGCACGCTTTTGTAGGTAGCGTAAAGAGCGACATTAAGCCTTGCAGTGTTGGGGAGCTAAAACTCGTAGAGTTTGTCAGTACGACACGATACTCTCTTGCGCTCATAGAGATGAGGGGTGTTCGCTTTGCGCTTTCGGTGCGAGGTAAAGAGGGTAGCTATCTGATAAAACCGGAGAAACTTACCCGTCCATCCGAGCTTAATTTGACGAAAGAGGCGATTGCTATTTTTTGCGACGCTTTTTGCGGCGAAGTACTATCTTCAAATGTTGCCCTAAAAAAAGAGAAAGCAAAATCTTCAAAGCTGTTAGACCCGCTATTTTTTTGCAAACATCCTGAGTTTTTTGACGGAGAGGTGTCTGTAGAGGTTGGCTTTGGAAGTGGGCGGCATCTGCTTTACAGGGCAAAAGAGGAGCCCAGTAAGAAGTTTGTCGGCATAGAGATATATAAGCCCTCCATCGAACAGGTACTTCGTCAGTGCGAACTGCAAGGGCTTGAGAATGTATATGTCGTTGATTTTGATGCAAGACTCGTCATAGAGACGATGAAAGAGGGGGCGGTGTCGGAGATATTTGTCCACTTTCCGGTGCCTTGGCCTGATAGTCCGACAAGACGGGTTATCTCTGAGAGTTTCTTGAGTGTCTGCTCAAAGGTGCTGAAAGAGGGCGGTTTTATGGAGCTTAGAAGCGACGATAGAGAGTATTTTGAGTACTCTTTCGGGTGTGCGATGAGCTTGCCGAAAACTAGAGTAGATACTTATAAGAATGAGCCTGCCGAGATAGTCAGCAAATATGAAGATAGGTGGCTAAGACAGGGTAAGGATATTTTCGAGATGAGAGTGTATCCCGAAAAAGGCGAAAATAGCGAACAACAAAAAGCCTCTTTCGAGTTTGAGGGAGAAGTAAGCCTTCAAGCTGTCCAAAATTTACCAAAAGGCGCCATGGTGAGCGAGGGTATGCTTCTTAATTTTGAGGATTTGCTACTCTCTGCAAACGGCAAAGACTTTGCGCTAAAAGTCACCTTCGGAGATACTGCAAGACCCGATAGAAGATATATAGTTTCGCTTGACGGTGCAGTATCTTATTTTCCGTTTGCCCCGCTATGCGTGGAAGCCTCCAGAAAAGCACACAAAATCATAAAAGAGTATTTGTATGGAAAAAATAGTTAGCGCACAAAATCTTTATTTGGGATACAAAAAAGAAGATCCTGTCATCAAAGGCGGAAACTTTTCTGTAAACAAAGGCGAATTTGTCTTTTTGACTGGATCGAGCGGAAGCGGAAAGACGACACTTATCAAGTCCCTTTACGGCGGCGTGCGTCCAAGAAGCGGCGCTCTTGAAGTTGGCGGCGTAAATATGGTAAAAGCCGGAAACGGCAAATTGACAAACCTACGACGCAAGATGGGACTCGTGTTTCAAGACTACAAACTGATAGAGGAGTGGAGTATCAAAAAAAATGTGATGCTACCGCTCATCATAGCCGGATACTCTGCGGATGTGTGCGAACAACAGACCTCAAAACTTCTAAATCATGTAAAGCTGACACACAAATCAGATGACTATCCCGATGAACTTTCAGGCGGCGAGCAGCAAAGGGCGGCAGTGGCTAGAGCCCTTGTGCATAGTCCGCTTATCATAGTTGCGGACGAGCCTACGGGCAACTTGGATGAATACTCGGCGGAAGTTGTGCTGGAACTTTTAAAAACTGCCCACGCATGTGAGATTACGGTGCTTGTCGCAACGCACCACATACCTAGCAGGTTTGATTTGCCGTACAAAACCCTTCATATCGAAAACGGAAATATCCATGAAATATCTTAAAAGCCATATAACGCTTATTTTTTCGTTGGTTGCATTGCTGTTTAGCTATCAGCTCTATCTCGTTATCGGAGAGTTGACCGTTTCGTATGAAAAAAAGCTTGCGAACGAGTATTCGATAGTTGCGGTATCGACTCAAAAAATTGCCGAAAACAGCTTCAAGCACGGCTCATATTTGGTGGCTTCGGCTGAGGAGATAAATGCACAACCATTTTTTGCGGGATTTAGCAGCGACTTAGCCCCGGAGGTATACCAACAGCTTCAAAGCTCGCTACCCTCTTTTTATCGCATCAAGCTTACTAAGTACCCGAGCAAGGAAGAGCTTGACGGTGTCACAAAATCGATAAAAAATCTTAGAGGTATTATAAAAGTAGAGAGTTTTGCCAGAACGCAAAATTCTATCTCAAATCTTTTAGATGCTTTTAAGTCGGGCGTAACAGCCTATCTTGGGGTTGTGTTTGTATTCAATATCCTGCTTTTTGTGAAATTCATGGAGGTGTGGAGATTTGAGCATATCTCTAGGATGCAGATAATGGCGATATTCGGCGCTCCGGTATGGATGCGTAGCGTAGTGCTTATCAAAATGGCTATAGTGGACTCTTTTTTTGCCGTGGCTATTACCGTTGGGGCTTTTTATTATCTCTCCATTTCGCCGGATGTAGTGCTATATCTAAAAAGCATAGGACTGGATGGAAATATCTATTTTAACCTACAAGAGAGCTTGTTGCATCTTTGCACTCTCTCTCTTGGCGTATCGCTCTTCTCTGTATCTATGGTTGCGTTTAGAAGGCTTGAGAGTTGGTAAGAGCATCGCTTGTTTTATCTGCTGCACTTTTTGCGTTTGCCACACCCGCTACGGTTGCGATAGACAAAGACATCAAAAAAACACAGTCGCAAATAGCCCAGAAAGGGCAGGAGTATAGCAAGCTCTCAAACTCCATAGAGGATGCCGCAAAAGACATCATAGAGGAGCAAAATAGAATAAAGAGCCTGGACGCCCAGATAATCGCACTTGAAGCAGATGTGGCAAAACTTGGGGTAGAGCACCAGCAAAAAAACATTGAAGTGCAGGGGATAGAGGAGCAGAAAAAAAAGCTTGAAAACGAGAAAGAGGAGCTAGAAAAAAAGCTTGTAGCAATACTTGCAAAAGACCTTTCCGCCTCTCTCGTACTCTCTGAGACACAGCCATCCGGCGAAGAGGATATCGTAAAGGCGCAGCTATCAAAGACGCTGACAAAGGCCGTAAGCGGGTATACCGCGAAATTAAAAGCAGAGTATATGGCTCGCCAAAAGATGATAGCCCAGCTTGAGGTGAGGATAAAAGCTATCAAAAACTCTATGAGCGCTTTGGAACAAAAAAAAGTAAAACTTGCCCAGACGAAAGAGGAGAGGGTAAAAGTAATAGCCAAAATTCAAAAGCAGTCGGAAAGCTATAAGGCCAAACTAGAAAAACTAGCAAAAGAGCAGCAACAGGCGAGAGCGACTTTAGAGCAGCTAAATATCTTAAAACGCCAAAAACTAGCCGAGGCAGCAAGGGTAAAACAACCGCCAAAAACTATAACGAAAAGCGCTACAGGAAAATCGATGGCGGATATAAATATTAACGATGTAGAGTTGAATAATGATGTAAAAATGATGGGCTCTTCATATCAAGCCACCAAATCCGCAAGATATACCGGACGAAAAGTACCGCCGCCGCTTGAGGGGTTTAAAGTCGTTAAACAGTTTGGCCCATATATAGACCCGATATATAAAATTAGAATACACAACGATTCGGTCGTACTTCGTTCAAACTCTAGCGATGTAATGGTCAAAAATATTATGCCAGGCAAAGTGGTATTCGCAAAATCGGTAGCTGCGCTCGGCAATGTGGTCATCGTGCAACATGACGGAAGCCTACACTCCATCTATGCACACCTTAGCAAGATAGCCCCGACCGTGCAGGCCGGCAAAAAGATAGAACAGGGGGCGGTAGTCGGACGGATAGACAAAGAGCTAACTTTTGAGATGACCAAAGAGGATGTGCCGATAAATCCTATGGATGTTATAACAACAGATTAGCGCCCTTAAACTACTCGCCGTCCCTGAATAATTCTAATTAGTATGGTTATAACCGCCAATACTAATAGTATATGAATAAATCCGCCAACCGTATAGCTGCTTACCAGCCCAAGAGCCCACAGAATGAGCAGTAGTATCGCAATCGTCCACAACATATAATTCCTTTTTTATTCATAGTATCATAAGTTATTCTCTTTTGTATTAACATTATAATTTAATAGTATGTATAATTACACACTTATAGCAAGGTGCAGGTTTGAGTAAAAAAGCAAAACTTTTGGCGGCTATGAAGAACAGTCCGAAAAATATTCCTTTTGGGGATATTAAAAAGTTGCTAGAAGATGTTGGCTATGTTTGCTCGAATAACGGCTCTAGTCACTATGTTTTCAGAAAAGACGGAAGAGAGCATATAGTAATACCGTTTGCCAAGCCTATTAAAGCCGTGTATGTAAAGCAAGTTCTTGAGATATTGGAGAAGTCGGAATGAAAAAAGTAGAAGATTATATCAGTCTTGACTATGAGATTATTCTTAGACCCTTAAGCCAAAGCGAGGGCGGCGGTTGGTTTGCCTATTACAAAGACTTCAAAGGTGTTATGGGCGACGGCGAGACTCCGGAAGAGGCTGTGGGAGATGTGCGATTAGCTTTTAAAGCATTTTTGGAGGCGGCTCTGTCAAGCGGAGATATTATTCCAATGCCCTCAAACCGTCAACCAAAAGCCGTTAGGCTAAATATTACTATTCCCGAAAATGAATTAGATTCAATCGATAGATATGCGAAAACTCACGGCATGACAAGAAGCGGACTTTTACAAGCCGCAGCGAGGGAGTATGTTAGGTTGGTTAATTAGGTTCCATGTTGATTTTTATAGATGCAAGAAGATGTGTCGATAAATCCGATGAATGTTATAACGAGTAATTGAAGTCTATGTTGTCCTACAGGCTGGCTGCACGCCGTAGGCTACTTCTCTCGATGGCGTCTATCTGAGTGGTCAGTCTTGTTTTTTCTGTTTCTAGCCGCTGTCTTTCCTCTTTATCATCTGTTTTTTGAAGTTTTGCACTGACCTCTTCAAGCTTTTTTTTGAGACCCTCTAGCGCCACCACTGACGGGTCTCCGGTATAGTTTGGCTGGGAGGCGGGCGTACTATTGTTAGCGTTAGTGTCTATCGATTTTTCAGGTTTTACCGTTGTTGTGTCTTCTTTTATCGCAAAATCTATATGCGACATCCAAAGCGGTTTTCCATCTTCTTGCAGTGCGACACCGCTTTTTTTGAGTTTTGCGTTTAACTCTCTGCCCCCTTTAAAATCAAACGACGAGTTGACGCTCTCTAGCAAAAGTGCGCCGACATTAGCCTCTTTCAGTGCCATAAGTTGGTTTTTATCGCTACTTCTGAGCCAAATTTTTAGCTGCCCAAAAATTTTGTCGTTTTCGTCTATTATGCCGTCTTTTGTATCGTCGTAGCCTGCCAAATCGGCAAATCCGTCTTGACTTTTTGTTCCAAATAGCTCATTGCCGTCGTCTATCGCACCGTTTTGGTTTTTGTCTAGCGCCAAAAAACCGCTACCGCTTGATAGTAGCGATATGTTGTCATCTTTGCCGTCACTGTCGATATCAAAATAAAATCTCTCTTTTGCGTCTGTACCGGCAACGGTTCCATCTAAATTTATTGTAAGCGGGTCGTATAGTATCGGTTCTTTTGATTTTTCTTTTTTTGAGATAAGCATTATGCTTTGCGTCTCTTTGCTCAGCAGTAGTTCATCTAAGTGAAAGCTAAGCTCTTTGCCGCCTGTTTTTAGACTACCGTTTGCAAAAAGCTCAAGCCTCTCCTCTTCATTGGAGGTTATTGTTGTGCGAATCTCGTCATCACGCTCCAGCGTTGCCGATTGTTCTGTTTTGATTAGGGTGTGGCGAGCGTCAAGCTCCAGTTTATAAGTGTCTATCCTCATAATGTACATCCGTTAAAATAGTGGGTGTACATCGGCATATATAGCTTTTTTGTGAAGAAAGAGTGGTCTACTTGATATCGTGCAACTTTAGCACAAACTCTACCTCTCCCGTACCGATGCGTAGTTGCTTTGCAATCTCTTCTATGCTAAAGCCGTTTGCAAAGAGTGTGACTATTCTATTTTCATCGAGTCCGGTGGAGCTTGGTGCTACGGATGTGAGCGGTTTCATTTTGTTTTCTAGCTCTAGGTAGCGCTCAACTAGACTCTCTTTGAACTCTAGATTATCTTTTTGGAGTTCGTGGAACTTGTCTATGATGACACGGCTGACTTCTGAGAACTCCTCCAGTTCGCTTGGCGTGGCTCCGTCATGGCGTGGGTCTGCGCTTTTGGTTTTTATCTCTTTTTCTAGTCTATGTATATTTTGGTTTAGAAGGTCGAATGTTTTTTCATATAGTTTTAGTTTTTTGTTGATAGCGCTTTCTCTGATATACACAAATATAAAAAGGAAAAAAACAGCTACGCTTATGAGCGCCACAAGTATCAAATCCATCATCTAAGCGCCCTCTCTCTTGCTACTTCTTCTCTGTCTTTTGAGGCTAGATAGCCGTCAAAATCCGCCTTATCGTCCGGCCATATTTTTGTGATTGTACCGTACTCTTCATCGGTTGCCTCAAAAAAGAAAGGAATTATCCTTGTTCTAAAAAGCGGCATACTTATTCTTGCATAGTACAATGCGTTCGGCTTTAATCCTTCAAGCCGTACCGTATCAAACCATGCAAAATCAAGTGTTCTTTCGTTTGCTAGCGGTAGGTATGTTTTGGTTTCGCCTTTTATCGCCTTGGTCAATTCGTCAACTTTTTTGTGTAACTCTGCAAGCAGCAAAATAGTCATATCATCGGGGGCGCCTTTGCCCTCTCTCGCTTTCATTTTTTGGATGAAATCGTCTACCGGATTTGAGTCTGTAGAGCTAAATACTTCAAACTCTCTTTCAAACTCCTCTTTTCTGCTGCCTACCTCTTCAAAGGCTATATTGGCGGCGGTTCTTACAAGTTTCATCTGTTTATCCAAATATCTATAGTCACAAGAGCAAAAAACAAAATTCCTAGATAGCCGTTCATCGTAAAAAAAGCTTTGTTTATAGTGCCTTTGTCTCGCCTGACGAGATAGTGCTCCGCAAAAAGCAACGCCGCCGCCAAAAGAACGCCGGACATTGATATGAAAGAGAGGGCGGCAAATTTGACGAACAAAAACCAAAAGATGATCGTAAGGGTATGAAACGACGCCGCAAAGCTCATTGCTTTTGCTTCCCCAAACACCGAAGGAATAGAGTAAAGCCCCTCTTCTTTGTCAAACTCCATATCCTGAAGCGCATAAAAAATGTCAAATCCCGCTACCCAAAACAGCACGCCAGCCGCAAGGCAGAGGCTCCAGAGCGATACGCTCTCACTCACCGCTATTTCGCCGGCTATCGGAGCAAGCGCCAAGGAGAGTCCAAGCACCAGATGGGCGGCGGAAGAGAATCGCTTAAAGTACGAATATGCCGCCAAAATCGGCAGAAAAAGAAAGGAGAGCTTGAATGCCAAAGAGTTGATAACAAACGATACGACTATAAATCCGAGTCCGTTAAGAGCTATAAAAAACAGCTGCGTAGATGCCGATACTCTTCCATCTACGCTAGGTCTCGAAGCCGTGCGTGGATTTCTAGCATCAAATTTCCTATCTGCAAATCTATTGACTCCCATCGCAAACGAACGGGCAAAAAAAGCCGCCAAAATACCGAGTATCAAAAGCGATAAAGATGGCAGGCCATGAGAGGCTACAACCATCGCGATAAGTATAAACGGTAGTGAAAAGACGGTATGCGAGAGCATCACAAGCTCCGAGAAGTGTTTGAGTTTTGCTAGAATTTTCAGGCTCCGGTTTTTTGATTTGATTTTAGCCAAAAAGGGCTTTTTGAAGAGTTTTGTTAAAATTGTAAAATGATAGAAATAGCGATAATAGGCCCGACCGCCTCCGGAAAAAGTGATACGGCTCTTTATTTAGCCGCAAAACATGGAGCGTATATACTCTCCCTCGACTCCCTTGCCCTCTACCAAGAGGTGGATATTGCAAGCGCAAAACCCTCAAAAGAGGAGCTTCTTTGCGTTCGGCATTTTGGCGTAGATATTTTGTATCCGAATGAGGCTTTTAATGCGGCGATGTTTATGGATGAGTATGAAAAAGCCAAATATGCGGCAGTTGAAGACGGCAAGCATCTTGTAATAGTCGGCGGAAGCTCATTTTATCTCAAGTCGATGATGGAAGGGCTAAGCGATATGCCGCCAATAGGGGCAGAGGCAAGAAGCAGGGCTACCGAGCTTGTAAGTAGCGATATAGACGAGGCGTACAGAGTTTTATCGAAAATAGACCCTGAGTTTGCCATTAGTATAAAAAGCGCAGATAGCTATCGTATCAGCAGAGGGCTTGAGATGTTTTTTGAGTTTGGTAAGTCGGCTAGCGAGCTTTTTGCTTCGTTGCCGAAAAAAAAAGTAGCGGACGGATTGACGGTATATGAGATAGCCGTGGATAGGGGTGAGCTGAAAGAAAAAATAAAGCTACGAACCGCCAAGATGTTTGAAGCGGGATTGCTTGACGAGGCGGTATATCTATCGAGCAAATATGGCAAAGATACCAAGTCTATGGGCTCTATCGGACTTAAGGAGGCTATGCAATATATCGATGGGCAGGTAAGCAGGGCGGAGTGTGAAGAGCTTCTTAATATTCACACATGGCAACTTGCAAAAAGACAAAATACTTTTAATAAATCACAATTAAATGCGGTGTTTAGGGGCTCCAAAGAGTCGACACTGCAGGAGATTGAAAAGATATTTTTATAAAACTATCGTAAATGCGGCACCAACATCGGTGTTGGCGGCGCTAAGAGAGCCTTGCATACTCTCCTCTATTATCGTTTTGCTCATGGAGAGACCTATGCCTGTGCCTTTTTCCTCCGACTTGGTTGTAAAATAAGGCTCAAATATTCGTTCCAAGAACTCTTGCGGTATGCCGCCGGCATTATCTTTGATACATACGGCGGGGCGTTTGTTTTTATTGCATATCTCTATCTCGATTAGCGGATTTTCTATTTTATTTTCCAAGAGGGCGTCTTTGGCGTTGTTGATAATATTTAGTATTACTTGTTTAAACTCGTTTGGATAGCCAAGCGCCTCTATGTTTGTCGCATCCTCCGTAATTTTTACGCTAATGCCTTTTTCTTTGAGCTGTGCAGACAAGATCGATAGAACTTGATCGATAATATTGGCGATACTAAACGATTCTATTGTTTTATCAGGTCTAAAAAAATTTCTAAAATCATCAACTGTTTTTGACATATGCCGTATAAGCTCTATCGAATCTTTGACGCTTTGGTTGACATATTTTTCGTCAAGCTCTCCTTCTCTAAAAGCCTCTCTAATATCTTGAACTATCAGCGCTAGGGCATTTAACGGCTGTTTCCACTGGTGAGCTATCGCTCCTACCATTTCGCCCATTGCCGCCATTTTGGACTGTTGCGTCAAAATTTTTGTTTGCAACTGCCTTTTTGCCAGTTCCTCCTCCACTCTTGCTTCAAGGTTTTCTTCCAGTTTTTTTCTTTCGCTAATGTCAAAACCCACTTGAATTTTTACTTTTCTGCCGTCTATCCACCTTGTGACCGTTTCTCTGTAGCTATACCAGATACCGTTTATCTCGTTTTTGTGCTCCCATGACATTTGGGTATCTAGCGGTATCTCTTTTCTATCATATCCGTCTAGCGGACAAAAATCGCATGGAGCCTTGTTGCCTTGCAAGCTTGTAAAGCAATGCCCGCCTACTATGTCGCCGAATTTATATTTAGAGTGGCTATTGGCAAATATTACCTCGTATGTTGCTATGTCTATTACATGTATATCGGCGTCGATACTGTTGAGAACTTTATATAATATCTGGTTCGAGGTGCGTATTTGCTCTTCCAGTACTTTTCTTGCCGATACATCTTGAAATGCTACGACCGAGCCGATTACTTTATCATTTTGCATAATTGGGCTAGAGGTGACGCTTACGGCAACAGAGCTACCGTCTTTGCGCCAAAAAAGCTCATCGTCGCTACTATAAATTTTGCCGGATGAGATTACTTTTGATATATTGCATTCATGTTGATGATAGTTCTCGCCGTTTAGTTTGGTGTGGTGAAACAGTTTGTGTGCATTTGCGCCATGCATCTCTTCTTTTGAAAACTCCAAAATCTTTTCGGCGTTCGGATTTGTATATGTGATAATGCCGCTTTCATCTATGGCATAGATTCCCTCGCCTATCGTATCGGTAATCTCTTGAAGCCTATTTTCGGCTTCGGTTCGTCTTGATACCTCTTGCGATAAGGTGGCGTTTAGTAGTAGCGTGCGCCATCCGAAGCCGATGACCAGCGATATTAAGATGCCAAAAACGATAAGACCTTCCATGTACTTTCGTAAGACATCTTGGATGTCAAACTCTTGCGCTGTATCGTATGGTCTTAGATGTAGCTGTTTCATTAGCTCATGAACCGGCTGATAGTCCATAGGCGCCGTCCAGCCGTAGTATTCGCCTTTTTTTGCCGCTTCATTTTCATACGGCATGCCAAGCAGTGCAACCACAACTTTATTAGCAAGTTCGTTTGGCGTATTGTCCATTTTTGCAATCGGCCACTCCGGATAAAGAGCGGTTGAATGTACAAACGGAAAATTTGGATTTGATTTTGCAGATAGCACTTTTATATCTTTTAGGCTGATAGCGCCCTCTTTTGCCATACCCTCCAACACCTCAGTACGCACGGCTCCGGCGTCGGCAGCCCCTGATAGTACGGCTTGCACTACCTGATCATGCGGCATTCCCGTAAATATGAGTCGAGACAAATCTTTTTGCTCAACACCTGCTTTTTTTAGCTCGCCAAACGGAGCCATATAGCCGCCCAACGAGTCCTTGTCCACAACTGAGAAAGATTTGTCTTTTAAGTCTTTGAGAGAGTTTATGTCGCTATGCGTTGCGGCCGTGAATATTACGCTACCAAATCCCGTAATCGGCTTGCCGCCTTTATGTTCCATCAGGGTGGCTATGCGGGATGCGCCATAGAGTGACTCTAGGATTACATAGTGACCGGTATTAGTTATGACAAAGGCTATTTTTTGTTTTGTTACGGCATCTTCTAACTCGGGGTAGTTTAGCGGTATGATTTTAAAATGGCAACCGGGAATGGCTCGGGACAGATAATCGGCGGTAGGTTGCCACTGTTTTGCGGTCTGCTCTTTTGAGCGAAAAGCCAATACTCCTATATTTGCCTCTTCTATTGCTTGCAAAGAAGAGGAGAGGAGCAAAAGCAAAAATACAAAGTATCTATAGAGTGACAAAATAGAAATCCTTAATTTCGCACTATTTTAGCATTATTATATCGATAATAAATCAATTTTTCTTACTATTTTAATATATCTAATGACTCTTTGCAGAGTTTTTTCCAAGATGAATCCGTTTTTATTTTGGAGCATTCGGTAAGAGTGCTTTTCGCTTTTGCCTTGTCGTTTATAGCCGTATAGTTTGAGGAGATCTCAAAGAGCGCCCTTGCCCTGTCCGTATCCGACATTTTTTTACCGAGAGCACTCTCGAGTATAGTAGCGGCTTTTTTATGGTTCCCGCTTTTTGCGAGTGCACCCGCATAATTAAACTCCACCCACGGCGTCTCGACATATACTTTTATCTGATGTTGCAGATTATATAGTTTCTCGGAGTATTTTAGATTTGAGAGAGCATCGTTTCTGGTGAGTGCAAAACGAATAGCTGCCTTATATGCCGTAATACTTTTCGGGTCTTTGGGATAACGGGTTTCTATTATGGAGATTGCCTCTGTCATTAGATTTGGATCTTTGTATTCTAAAGCCAAATTTGCCGCATCAAACGCTACATCCGCAAAACTATCCTTTTTATATATTTTTGAGAGCGTAAGCACATCTTTTGCCGATTCGTACGCCTCTTTTGTTTTGCCTATACGCAAGGCCGAGGTTTCAAATCTATATAGCCAAGGCAGTTTTGCCGCCATATCTTTTACGGCTAGCCGTTTTTTTGCCAAATTATACGCCTGTGTCGTTTCGCCGACACTCATAAAGCACTCATAAAGTTTCAGCTCTTCGGGTTCAAGCGGCGTTATACGGTTTTTAGCCAAGAGCGAAAGAGCGTCTTTGCACTGATTTGAAAGAAGTTTTGCCGAGAATAGCTCTTTTTCGCTTTTTATTATATATCCGTTCGTTTCCGCTGCAAGCTCTTTTGGCAGACCTATAGTTTTTGGTTCAAGAGCTAAAGCTTCGGCATATTTTTTGCCCTCGGTGAGAGCTTTGATGGCTTTTACAAGCGCTTTTTGTCCGACCTGTTCTTTTGGATATTTATCTGCTATTTTTGAGAGTTCGGAGATACTCATATTTTGTTCGGCGGCAAAGTTTAACTTATCCAGTTTTGCATCTACAAGATGGGCAAATCTGCCGGCCGGGTATTCCGCTAAGTATCTTTTGTAATAACTTTTTGCCTTTTCTCTATCGCCAGTCATCCCCGCCCAGTCACCCAAGTCGGAGAGAAGCGCCTCATAGCTTTCACTTTTTTTGCTTAGTTTTGGCAAGGCAGCCTCTCCTACCTCGATTGCTTGCGTATATATGAGAGCTCCGGCCAGTTTTTTGGCAAATGTATATGCTTTTTCCGGATCTTTTAGTATAAAGTTTATATTGCCTTTGAGAATTTTTGCATAGTACTCTTTTGCGTTTTCCGGTTCATTCATTGAAAGATAGGTATCTGCCGCTTTGAATGCTGCGATGGAGGCAGTTTCTATATTTTTTGTTTCATATAGAGCTTTTTTGTACAGTTCAACCGCCCGTTTTGCTTTGCTAAATCTGAGTGCGTCGCCGTAATCTATCATGGCTTGCTTGGAAGCCTCTAAAAAGTTAAAATCGCTAGTTACTCTCTCATAATAGTAATCCGCATTTTTGAAATCTTGATTGTGAGCGTATGCATTCATAAGGGCTATTAGCGCATCAGGAGCTTTTTCGTCCGCAGGGAAGTTTTTGAGCCAGTTTCTACCAAGCTCTATTGCCGCCGTATTATTGGTAGCCCCGCCAAGCGCTACAAGTGATTTTATTCTTAAAAGCTCATATTCGGAGAAAAATATAGAGTTAGGAAAAGCTTTTTGCGCTTTTTCTGCAGTTTCTAACGCCCCTTTGAAGTCTGCTTTTTCATACGATTTTTTGGCTGCATTGAACTGCGCTATATCTTGGAGCGAGTTTGTATCGTTAATCGGCAGACCGTCTATATCGAGTGTTTTGACATAGACAAACGGGTCGGAGGCTATACTAACCGGAAAGTTTAGTGACGGCTTTTTTTTCGGTGTGATAAATTTTAGCTCTTTTTCATACGCTATAACGACAAATTTTTTTGCCCTCTTGACAAATCCGGCCTTTTTTTCGTATGCACTTTTCGGGTCGAAGTTTTGTGAGAATATATCCGATGGAGTTTTGGAGGTTATTGCTAGCTTATACCCGCCGCTGCTGTATGGCGATACATTAAAAAATTCGCTCTCAAAGCCTTTAAAAGCAGTTTTGGGCGGCGTAGAAAATTCGCAAATATAACTGTTTTTTGGGGCTTCGTCCGCCTCGTTTTTGTAGCATACGAAAGGTTCGGTGCTTTCAAGGTTTAAAATAGAGTATCTATCGTTCTTGCTTTTTCCAAGCTTGACATCAATGTCGAGACCGAAAAGATAAGCGGCGGCTACCGATAAAGTTATTATTACGACTCCAAAAGCGCTTTTGCTTTTTTGGCTATTTTTTCGTCCGTTTTTAGGCTAAACCACTCAAACTGCCGCCCACTCTGCTCTTTGCCGGTCAGCAGATTGCCCGAATCCCTATATTGTAGGTCAAGTTCGGCTATCTCAAATCCGCTTTTTGTGACGGCAAACTTTTGGAGTCTTTCATTGTCCATGCTGTTGGTGTATAGAAAACACCACCCATTTTTTGTATTTCTGGCGACTCTTCCTCTGAGCTGATGGAGGCTCGCAAGTCCTAGCTTTTCGGCTCCTACGACCACTATCGTGGAGAGCTTAGGCAAACTGATACCGACCTCCATTACGGTAGTCGAGAGTATGAGTTCCCCGCCGTTTCTAAACTCTCTTTGCCGTGCGTGACAAACACCTTATCGAAGTGCTTTTTCCAAAACCCCTCCGCCTCCTCAAGCGACGCATAGGCGGCACTGTCGCTTTTTTCGACTAGCGGATAGATGAGCGCCACCTGAAACCCTCTCTCTATCTCGCTTTTGATGTGAGCAAAAAGCTCTTTGAAACCCTCTTTTGAGATGATTTTTGTCTCTATGTTTTTTTCTTGCGGCATCTCTTTTATCATCGTTATATCCGCCAGCGTCGCCTCTATGAGCGCTTGCGTTCTAGGTATCGGCGTGGCGGAAAACTGGAAGTAGTGGGGTCGAATAGAGCCGTCGCTGACAAGTTTTGAGATAAGATGCCTTTGATTTGTGCCGAATCTATGCTGTTCGTCTACGATAAGCGTCTGGCAGACAGGGAGTTTTTTGTACAAAAGCGCATGTGTCCCGACTAGAAAATCGGCCTTTTGTATCTCTTCATCTTTGGCTTTTGAGCTTTGCGTGACGAGTAGCGTGTTTAGTGAGAGATATTTTTGAGCCTCTTCGTAAATTTGGTTGGCAAGTATAGCCGTAGGCGCTAAAAGAGCGGTCTTGCCGCCCCCCGTCATCTGTGCGAGCGCAAGTATCACCACGGTTTTGCCGCAACCTACATCGCCGATAACGACTCTTTTTGCCTGAACACTTTTTTGCATATCCGCTTTGCACGCTTCAATCGCCGCCATCTGGTCGTTTGTCGGCTTAAAAGGCAGTCTGCGCAAAAAATCATTCAACGATTCAGGTTTTACGGCAGTCGCGGGAAGCTCTATTTTTTTTGAAAAGAGAACCTTGAGATAGTTGTATATTTCAAGCAGTTTTAGCGCGTCCACAAGCTCTTTTCTAAGCCCACCGTTTTCGTATATCTGTGCCGTGGAGAGCGGAAAGTGGAGTGTTAGTATATTTTGCGCGCTCTGTTCGTCAATGCCTTCATTTAGCAGATTTTTGAGGGTCAGGTACTTTGAAGCGAGCAGTTTATGCGTTTTGTTTTGCGGACCTTTTGCGTATATCTTATTGATTTCGCCTATCGTCGTTATCTTTTTTGGATGAACTATGGAGAGATAGGGGTATCTGGATATTTTGCCGTAGAGATAGAGTGTCTCGCCTATTCCAAAAATGCTCTGCTGGTATCTTTTGGGCGAGAAAAAAAGAGCTTTAATGAGACCGCCGCCGTGCGATAAAAGCCGCAGGTCAAATGTAAGTGTTTTTGGGGTTTGGTGTTTTGATACGACTTCACAATGAATGGCGCAAAACTCGTTTTCGGTTAGTGGTTTGTCGAGACGAAAGTCTTCATATTTTTGTGGAACGGTTAGGGCAAGCTCCAAAATAGAGGATATGCCAAGCTTTTTTAGCCGCTCTTCATCCTCTTTGGCAAAAATCATCTATTTTGTAACGACGGCTACCGTAAGCTCGGTTATTTCCGGATGGTTTTTGATAAATTCATTCAGTTCTGCCAGCGTCGTATTTCTGATAAGTTCAAGCTCGTCTTTGTGATGCCCTATCTTCTGACCCAGATAAAACTCGTTAAAGCTTCTTGAAATTCTCTGCGATAAGGTCTCGTTTCTAAGAGGTTCGCTTCCGAGAATGAAGTTTTTGGCGCCGTCTAGCTCTTTTTGGGTGACTCCGCCACTCACAAATTCGCTGATTGTTTTTTTGACTAACTCTTTTGCCTTCTCCTCATTTTCCGGCTTTGTTTGCAGATGTCCAGAGAAGTATGAGTTGGTTTTTGAGAGATTAAATCTGCTGTAAGCGGAGTAGGCAAGCCCGTTTTTGACCCTGATAATCTCCATAAGACGGCTTCCAAAACCGCTAGAGCCTAGTATAAAACCAGCCAGCCTTGCCTTGTGCGCATCCTTGTCGTCGGCTTTGATATTTGCTTTACTGCCGAAATATATATACGCCTGTTCGGTTTTTTTCTTTATTTTTATCTCTTTGCCGCTACTTTTGGCTTCAAAGAAATGCTCTTTTGGCGGCACACCTTTTTTGTTTAGTGCGCTTAGAATTTTTTTGGCGTATATTTGAGCCTCTGCTTCGCTCAAATCTCCGCCTACGACTATCACGGAGTTTGCTAGCGTCATGTTTGCGTTCAAAAACTCTTTTATTTCGTTTAGTCCTATTTTTTCGACATCTGCTTTTGTGCCTATCGCATCGTTTTGTAGCGGAGTGCCTTTAAAAATCTCTTTTTTGAGCGCCGCATCCGCTACATGGTCGAAGTCATCCTCTCTTTTTGCTATCTGCGATACGGTTATGAGCTTGATTTTTTTTAGCGTATCTTCGGAGTAGTTCGGGTCTCTTAGTAGCTCCTCTGTTAGTTTTACGGCGTCGTTTGTATATTCTTTTAGGCATGAAAACTCAATTCCCGCCGTTTCAAAACCGCTATATGCCGATAGTTTTATCGCTTTTTCATCAAGAAGGGTTGCAAACTTGGTAGTTCCGAGCTTTTTTGTTCCTTCATTCAAAAGCCTAAAAGCAAGCTTTGATATACCGCTTTTATCGCCGTCTTTGATGGAGCCCGCATCCGTAAATACGACTTTCATCGTAATCGTAGGAAGCCCTCTGTCCTCTTCAAAAATAACCGGAACTTTGGTGCCGTCTATGTCGTAATGCAAAAGTGTGTTAGCCATTAATAAACCTTGCGTAAATATTAAAAATAAAAGTTTTCTCATCTGTTGTAAACTTTGAGTATTTCGTATGCCGTATTGCGTTTTGCCGCTATCTCGCCGACATCTTGAATGAGTCTTACTATCTCATCCTCCGCCATTTTGTTAGCCGCCCCAGCCGCCGCTACGACATTTTCTTCCATCATCGTACTTCCCATATCGTTTGCCCCGAAAAACAGAGCGGATTGACCTATATGTGAGCCTTGCGTCACCCAAGAGCTTTGTATGTTTTTGAAATTATCCAAATAAAGCCTTGAGAGCGCTAAAATCCGTAAATATCTATTTGATGTAGCTTTTGTAATATGCGGATACTCTTTGAAAAGAGGCGTATTATCGGGCTGAAACGACCAGAGAATAAACGCCCGAAAGCCGCCAGTCTTATCTTGTAAATTTCGTAGATGCTCCAAATGCTCCACTATCTCCTCATCCGTCTCGACAGAGCCGAACATCATCGTAGCCGTAGTTTTCATATTTATCTTATGTGCCTCACGGTGTACTTCTAGCCACTCGGCGGTGTTTTGTTTGTTTGGCGAGATGATATTTCGCACTCTATCGACAAGTATCTCAGCCCCAGCTCCGGGAATCGAAGAGAGCCCTTTTTCCTGAAGCCTTTTTAGGACATCCGGCACGCTAAGTTCGGATACTTTGGCGATATAGGCTATCTCAGAGGCTGAAAAACCGTGTATCGTAATAGATGGATATTTTGTATGGATATATTCCACCAGCGTTTCGTAGTAGTCGATTGTAAGTTTCGGATGCACACCACCTTGAAAGAGTATCTGCGTGCCGCCTATTGCGATAAGCTCCTCTATTTTTTGTGATATTACCTCAAGGTCTAGCACATATGCGTCGTCATCGTGTACGCCTCGCTTAAAAGCGCAAAATTTGCATCCGGCGTTGCAAATATTCGTGTAATTTATATTTCTATCGACAATAAAAGTCGTTATATTTTCGGGATGAAGCTTTTTTTTGAACTCGTAAGCTTTTTGCCCTAGCTCCAAAAGCGGGGCATTTTTTAAAAGCGTAAAAGCCTCTTGTTTTGTTAATCTTGGCATACAGTTATTGTAGACAAAAAATGTTTTTTTTATGATTAAGGCGGTACAATTTCGGCACTCACAAAATACGGATAAGGCCTAAATTGAGCACTCTCGACATTATAGTTTTATTTTTGGTTTTTGCGCTTGGACTAAAGGGTTTTTTGCGTGGATTTATCAAAGAAGTAGCGGGTCTTGCCGCAATAATCGGCGGTATTTTTTTGGCCTCCAGATTTTCGTCCTCACTTTCGGATATGTTTGTCTCTATTTTTAACATGAATAGCCCGACTACGGCTACGGTGGTTGCCTTTATCTTTCTTTTTGCGTCCATTTGGATCGGCATTACTTTTGCGGCATCTATGTTGTCAAAATTGGTCGATACCAGCGGCATGGGCATAGCCGACAAGATTTTAGGCTTCATAGCTGCGGGCGGCAAAATATTTTTGATACTCTCGGTTATCGTGTTTGCATTCTCAAATATAGCGCTTCTTCAAAGCAAACTAGAGACATACACGATGGACAGCTTTATGTATGAGCCGATGAAGAAGACCGGCGGTTTTGTTATGAAGCTAAAGCCTGATGATTTTAATAGTTCGTCGCTTGTTGAGAAAGCCAAAGAAGAGGCGATGAAAGAGGCTATCAAAGAAGCAAATTCATCTTTTGGCGTACAAAAGAAATGAAAGAAAACTCATCCATAGAGTCTTTAATAACAAAGCTAAGGGGGAGGGTAAGAGAGCAAAATCTTAAAAACACCAGTCAGCGAGAGGTGATTATGCGGGCGATGTTTAAGCACAAAGGTCACTTTACGCCTGAAGAGATTTTGTCTTTTGCCCAAAAAGAGGAAAATGGCAAGAATATCGGTATTGCTACCGTATACAGGGCGCTTAACTTTTTTGAGCAAGACGGTTTTGTCGTCAGTATTTCGTTCGGCGCAGAGGGAAAAAGATACGAGCTTAATACAAAAGAGCATCACGACCATATGATATGCGATGAATGTGACAAAATTATAGAGTTCGAATCGGATGAGATAGAGAAATTGCAAGAGGTTGAAGCCGCCAAAAAAGGGTTTTTAATCAAATACCACGGCATGCAGCTTCACGGGATTTGCAAAGAATGTCAACTGAAAAACAAAGGAAATAACGCTTAATGTTTGATAATGTGTATACTCAGCAGAGGATTGAAAAAGCCGAGCTCCTAAGGCAAATGGGCAAAAATCCATATACTTCCGTCTCAAAAAGAGATACGAAATGTGCTGAATTTATGACCGCCAACGAATATCTTTTGGCGCCTGAAATAGAAGAAAAAAAATCTGAAAAATTATTTACCGTAGCGGGCAGGGTCAAATTCCTTAGGCTTATGGGCAAAGCGGCGTTTGCCAAGATAGAAGACGAGAGCGGAGTAATGCAGATTTATTACTCCAAAAACGACCTTGGAGATTGGTTTGGCGAACTTGCAAAACTAGTTGAGGTAGGCGACATCGTAGAGGTAAACGGGTTTGCCTTTGTTACCAAAACGGGCGAGCTTACGCTTCACGCACAGGGCATGGAAGTGCTCACAAAAGCGGTCAATCAGCTCCCCGAGAAGTTCCACGGGCTTACCGATATGGAGACGAGATATAGACAGAGATACCTTGACCTTATCATGAATAGAGAGGTTCTTGATACGCTAAAAACAAGAAGCCGTGTCGTTAGCCTTGTTAGACGCTTTTTTGAGACTGAAGGGTTTTTGGAGGTTGAGACTCCTATGCTTCATCCGATAGCCGGAGGAGCGACCGCTAGACCTTTTATCACTCATCACAACGCTCTTGGCGAGGATAGATACCTCAGAATTGCTCCAGAGCTTTACCTTAAAAGACTCATTGTCGGCGGATTTGAAGCCGTTTTTGAAATCAATAGAAGCTTTAGAAACGAGGGTATCGACCACACGCACAACCCTGAATTTACGATGATAGAATTTTATAGGGCGTACAAAAACTACGAATATTTGATGGAGCTTACCGAAAAACTATTCGGATATTTGATAGAAAGTCTAAATCTGCCATCACAAATAGCAATCGGTGATTATGAAGTAGATTTTACGAAATTTAGCAAAGTGGATTATGTAAAATCGCTTACGGATATAGGCGGAGTACCGGCTGAGGCAACGAACAACAGAGACACTATCAAGGCTTATTTGAAGTCAAAAGGCGTAGAGTTTGAAGAAAAATCAAACTACGGCGAACTTCTCGGCGAGCTCTTCGATAATTTCGTAGAGAAAAAACTTATTAATCCGACTTTTGTGACAGGCTTTCCAGTAGAGATTTCTCCGCTTGCAAAAAGAAGCGAAGCAAATCCTGAGATAACCGATAGATTTGAGCTCTTCATCGCCGGACGAGAGATTGCAAACGGCTTTAATGAGCTAAACGACCCTGTTGACCAGTACGGCAGATTTAAAAAGCAGGCAGAGGCGAAAGCAGCGGGTAATGTAGAAGCAAACGATATGGACGAGGACTTTGTGGAAGCGCTCAAATACGGTATGCCTCCGACCGCAGGGCAGGGCATCGGTATCGACAGGCTTGTGATGCTTTTAACAGGGCAAGAGTCTATTAAAGATGTAATACTGTTTCCGGCAATGAGAAGGCTCAATGGCTAAGTATCTTAGCTTTAGTGCCACAGCGGCTAGCGCAGCAAAGACGGGCTTCGCTCGTTTTTGCGTATAATTTGAGAATTAAGGATATTAAAATGGGATTTTTGGAAAATAGCGACAAACAAGTATTCGACATCATAAATAAAGAGTTGGTAAGACAAACGGAACATCTAGAGATGATAGCTTCCGAAAACTTTACTTTTCCAGGGGTTATGGAAGCGGCGGGAAGCGTATTTACGAACAAATATGCGGAAGGTTACCCGTACAAAAGATATTACGGCGGATGCGAATTTGCTGATGAGGTAGAGGCGCTAGCTATTGAGAGAGCCAAAAAACTATTCGGCTGTGAATATGCAAATGTTCAACCGCACTCTGGAAGCCAAGCAAACGGCGCGGTATTTACGGCGCTGCTAAATCCATACGACAAAATACTCGGTATGGATTTGTCTCACGGCGGACATCTTACACATGGCGCAAAAGTAAACTTCAGCGGTCAAAACTATGAAAGCTTTTCATACGGTGTTGAGCTTGACGGCTACATCAACTATGACAGAGTCCAAGACATCGCAAATATCGTAAAGCCAAAGATGATTATCTGCGGCGCTAGCGCATACTCCAGAGAGATAGATTTTAAAAGATTTAAAGAGATAGCCGATTCCGTGGGCGCACTTTTGTTTGCCGACATAGCGCACTATGCGGGGCTTGTTGCGGGTGGGGAATATCCGTCGCCGTTTCCATATGCCGATGTTGTGACGACTACTACGCACAAGACGCTCAGAGGTCCAAGAGGCGGCATGATAATGACGAACAGCGAAGAGATAGCGACAAAAATAAATAAAGCAGTATTTCCTGGAATGCAAGGCGGTCCTCTTGTGCATATCATCGCCGCAAAAGCCGTCGGTTTCGGTGAAAATCTAAAACCTGAGTGGAAAACATACGCAAAACAGGTAAAAGCAAATATAAAAGTTTTGGCGGAAATATTGGTAAGTAGAGGCTATGATATAGTATCTGGCGGTACGGACTCTCACCTTGTGCTTGTGAGTTTTTTAAACAAAGAGTTCTCGGGCAAAGATGCTGACGCTGCGCTTGGTAGAGCAGGTATTACGGTAAATAAAAATACCGTTCCCGGAGAGACTAGAAGTCCGTTTGTAACAAGCGGCGTTCGTATAGGCTCCGCAGCTCTTACTGCGAGAGGTATGAAGGAAGAAGAGTTTAAAATAATAGCAAACGCTATTTGCGATGTGTTTGACGATGTTGCAAATGAGGCCAAGCAAAAAGAGATAGCTTCTAAAATGAAAGAACTTGCTTCAAAATTTGTAATTTACGATAGAGCGATATATTAAAAACCGACAAGGAAACAGCGCTGAATGTACAATGTGGATATAAAACTTATCAAGATGTGCACGACACACTATTGGCAAAAAAAAGACGGCGCTTCTGAAAAGCTTGAGCACAAGGGTAAAACCTACTTCAATAAGTTTGAGAGGGTTGATAAACCGCTTAGTATGCAGGTAATGAGCGATCATCAAGACGGTAAGATTACGGTTGCGCACTCTCTGATTTTGCCAAACCAAAAAGTGGAAAATATCGTGTTTGACTACAACGGTAGAGACCCTGAGAGGTTTTGGCATAGAGCTCAGCTGCTCTTTCGAGAAGAGGGCTTTATTAATTTTACGGCCTATAAGTCAAAGACGGAGGGGCATCTGCACCTTTATATTCACAAAGGACATACGACTTTGAACGAGGGAATACACCTTGCAAAAACACTTTCGATGAAACTATCGCAAAGACTTCCGACGCAGTGGAACTACTTTCCAAACGATCAGCTGCCGCCGGAGTATAATATCTTGACGCTGCCTTATGAAATATACCAAAAAGAGCGCGGCGCATCATGGTCAAAGCATCTATAAGGGGTTAAAATGGATGATAAAAACGAATTAAACGATTTGTTGCTCGGAAATCAAAAAGAGAGTAGCTCCAGTAAAAAGTTTTTTTTAATAGCGGCGGGCGTACTCCTACTGTTTTTTATTATTATCGGTATTATGAAATTTATGGGCTCATCTGAGACAAAGCAGCCTTTGCCTATAACATCAGCAGAACAAATAAAAAAACTTCCATCTCCTGTGGCTCAGACGGTAGCGCCTATTCCGACCGATGATTCAAATAGCGCTGCAAAGGCAAGCTCAAATACAACTACCGCTGAAGATGAGAAATTAAATGCGATAGTAAAAAAATTACAGCAAGATGCACAGGTTCAGGCAACTGCATCGTCGACCCAGCAACCAGCTTCTGCTCCTGCTGCCGTCGTTTCGACGCCTGCTACAACAACAGTGCCTGTGACGGTGACAAAACAGGCTCCTGAGGCGCAAACACAAAAACAGCCGAAGACAACAGTTGTTACGGTGCCTATTAAGACAGCTCCGGTAGAGCGTCCGCAGTCTCAAAAACAAAAAGAGCCGGCAAAAAAAGAAGATGTTAAAACAGCCTTTAAAGATGCCACAAAAAATGTAGCAAAACCTAAGCCTCAGCAAAAGCAAGCTGTAAAACCACAGGATGCAAAGGCGCCTGTAACTACGACCGCAGCTGGTGCGCATTATATTCAGGTGGGATATTTTGAAAGCGAGGCATCCGCAAAAGGAGTTCGCGACAAGGTAAACTCAGTTGGTTTCGGTTCTACGACTAGGCAGGCCGTTAAAAACGACAAGAACATCACCAAGGTATGGGTTGGTCCATTCGAGTCAAAAGAAGAGGCCGCCAAAGCTTTGCCAAAAATAAAAGAGCAGGTTAAAAGCGATGCGTTTGTGGTTAAGGGCTAAGCTTGCAGTATAAATCCGTTTTTATAGACCAGTTCACGCCTATCGCATTTTACGCTAAGCTAAAAGAACATTTTAAAGATGAACGCCTATTTTTGCTTGAGAGCGCCACGGTAAACGAGTTTGGAAACTTTAGCTATATTTTTATCGGCGAGAGAGAGAGGGTCTCTTTTAGAAACGGAGTGACTACATATATCAATCAAGAGGGTGTTGTAGCAAAAATAGACAAAGAGCCACTCGCCTTTTTACAAGAGTACTACTCAAAATTGGACTTTGCTGAATATAGACAAATTTCCACCGCCGTCGGTCTTGGCTTTGTAGACGGTTTTGTCGGCTTTGTCGGTTACGACATCATAAAAGAGTTTGAACCGGTTTTGAGAGCATCAATGGATAAACTCACAGACGAGACCGATACCCCTGATTTTGACATGATAAGACCGAAGATTGTCATCGGCTATTCCCACAAAAACTGCAAGCTAACAATGATGTCTACACTTTTGCCGCTTAGTACGCTAGATGAGATTGAGTCTCTTCTTTTGTCTGATTATTCGGCGATGCCGCTCATAAAACCTACAGGAAGCTTTTCGTTAAAAAGTATGCTGACGGATGAGCAGTTTAAAGAGGGTGTGCAAAAAGGCAAAGAGCATATTAGATCCGGAGATGTATTTCAGATACTTGTTGCAAACAGAGTTAGCGTAGAGGCAAGGGTTGATGCGTATAGTTTTTACAGAGTTTTAAGAGCCAAAAACCCCTCTCCGTATATGTATTTTTTGGAGTATGAAGACTTTAGTATTGCCGGAAGTTCGCCAGAGGTAATGATAAAACTAGAAAACGGCGAAATTCTAATAAGACCGATTGCCGGAACGAGAAAGCGCGGCCGTGACTTGCAAAGGGATTTGGAGCTTGAAGCAGAGATGCTCTCGGACCCAAAAGAACGAAGTGAGCATATAATGCTAGTGGATCTCGCTAGAAACGATATAGGCAGAGTAAGCAAAACCGGCAGTGTAAAAGTCGGAGAGCTCATGCGGGTAGAGAAATATTCGCATGTTATGCATATGGTGAGCGATGTGACGGGTGAGCTTGAAAAAACCAAAAATATGTTTGATCTTTTCCGCGCTACCTTTACGGCAGGCACGATGACGGGAGCGCCAAAGATAAAGGCTATGGAGATAATAGCCGCATTAGAGGGCGTAAAAAGAGGATTCTATAGCGGCTCCGTTGGTTATTTTGGCTTTGACGGTAATATGGATTTTGCAATAACCATACGAACGGCGCTTGTAAAAAAAGAAAAAATAGTCTTTCAAGCGGGTGCGGGCGTTGTGGCGGATAGCGTGCCGGAGCTTGAACTGTTAGAGATAAAAAATAAACTTGCAGCCAATATATCCAGTTTTGAGGATCTAAAAAACCTTGAATAAAAAGCTATTTGCGTTATTTGGCAACCCTGTATCGCATTCAAAGTCCCCGCTTCTGCATAACTCTCTTTTTAAATATCTAGATATTGACGCATGCTATACAAGGTATCTACTCGATGATGGAGAGCTGCTAAAAGAAAAATTTTTATCCTTAGGGCTTGACGGTATAAATATTACGGTTCCTTTTAAAGAAAATGCATTCGATGCCTGTGATAAACTTGATGAGTATGCAAAAAATATAGGTGCGGTTAATACAATAGTTCTAAGAAATGGACAACTGCACGGATTTAATACCGATGCGCCAGGATTTATCGCTTCTCTGGATGGTTTCTTGCCTGCTAATGCGCTCATTTTGGGCGCAGGCGGTACAGCTAGGGCTTTGGCGTTTGCTCTAAGGTCAAATGGGGTCGATGTGGTAATCGCAAACAGGAGTGAAGGTAGGCTGGAGTTTTTTAGACAAAACGGTTTTAAGACAACAACTTTTGATATTTTAGACGGCGGTAAGAATTTTGAACTGATTGTCAATACTACAAGCGCAGGTCTTTCATCTGACGAGTTACCGTGCGAACAGGGTAAGCTTGCAAAACTTCTATCAAAAACAAAATTTGCTTACGACTGCATCTATCGCGAAACTCTTTTTTTGAAGATAGCAAAAGAGCTTGATAAAAAACATAAAAATGGACTTGACATGCTAATTTGTCAGGCATTTTTTGCATTTGAACTATTTATAGATAAAGAAATTGATAAAAAAATGATTGGCGTTATGAAAGAGGCGGTTTTGTAGAAAAAAAGGTAAAGCCTCGAAAGGCTTTACTTGTAATTAGTGAGTTTTGTTAGCTTCAGTAGCGTTAGCTTCAGTAGCGTTAGCTTCAGTAGCTGGTGCAGTTGTGTTAGCTTCTACAGTTGTGTTAGCTTCTACGGTTGTGTTAGCTTCTTCAGCTTTTTTTGAACAACCAGAGAACGCAAGACCTGCGATTACGAGAGCAGCAACTAGAACTTTTTTCATTTGAAATTTCCTTATTTTAAATTGGATGGGATAAACCCATAAAAACCCTTTTTTCGAGGGACCGATGACTGCCGTCCAGATTTGTCTGAATTTTGCAACATAGTTTTTACAAACCTGTGACAAAAGCCAAAAAAATCTTAAAAATCTTGAAAGAACAGGACATTTTAAGCTAAGCTTAAGATTCCCGAGAAACCATTGATTCTAAGGGCTTCAGTGTAAATTCATAACACACCTAAATCAAAGCCGCAATTATACACCATCTTAACTTTAAATAAGCCTTAAACTGTTTGATTTTTAAACGAAATTTTTTAAATAGTTTTAAGCTCTTTACGCCCCGTTGTTTTAAGGGCTTTTTTTAAAACTCTTACCTACTTTTTGGTATAGTTTATGACAATTTTTATTTTATTTTTATAAGGAAAAAGGGAATTATGATACTTCTTACCCCTGGACCGACCGCTGTTCCGGAATCGGTTAGAGCTGCTATGTCTACCGAGACCTTGCACCATAGAACAAAAGAGTTTGAGGCTATTTTTGCCGATACGAGAGAGCTTCTTAAAAAACTTTTCGGCATGCCTGAGGCTTTGATGCTAGTTGCGTCCGGCACAGGTGCGCTTGAGGCTGCGATGCTTAATCTGACGCATAAAAAAGCTCTTACCGTAAACGGCGGGAAGTTTGGAGAGAGATTTGGCAAGATAGCAAAAGCTTTTAACATGTCTTATTTGGAGATTGTCGTTGAGTGGGGCGAAAGTGTAACTGTAGCATCCGTTATTGAAGAGATAAAAAAAGATGCAGAGATAGACGCCGTATTTATACAGCTTTGCGAGTCCTCGACTGGCGTTAGGCATCCGGTCGAAGAGATAGCCGCAGAGATAAAAAAAATAAATCCTAATATTATGATTATAGCGGACGGAATTACTGCGGTAGGTGTTGAGCATATAGATGTAGCCAATATCGACTGCCTGATTACCGGAAGCCAAAAGGCTCTTATGCTCCCTCCGGGTCTAGCGATGATGGGTCTTAGCGATGCGGCGGTAGCAAAGATAGAGGCAAAACCGGCAGGCTTTTACTTCAATCTCGCAACAGAGCTTAAAAACCAACGCAAAAACACGACAGCTTGGACGGCGGCGACAACTCTTACGATAGGACTAAGAAAAGTACTTACGGATTTGTTTGAGCTGGGCATAGCTAACAAATATAACGAAATAGCTAAAATAGCAAAAGCCACAAGAGCCGCACTTGATGCGATAGGACTAAAACAGTTTCCGAAAAATCCAGCTTTGTCTATGAGTACATATGAACTGGATGGTGCTAACGCCCTTAGAAAACTGCTTCAAAATGAGTTTAAGGTAAATATCGCAGGCGGACAAGACGCACTAAACGATAAAATATTTAGAATCAACCATATGGGTTATGTTGAAGTTTATCACGCGGCATGGGCTGTTGAGTCTATAGAGATTGCTATGGAAAAATTAAATATGAGAAAGTTCGACGCCTCTGCTTCTAAAGCGTTTGCGAGAAGCTTTTATTTGGAAGGCTGATTTTGGCTCACGAACACGAAATACCGAAGGGTGGCAAGCTATATTTTGGCAAAAGCGCAGCACTAAAGAGGGAGATTGAAAACAAAGCCGTCTTCACTCTTTTGGATGAGGGCTTTGAAGAGATAGTAACGCCGTTTTTTAGTTACCAAAAATATCAAACTCACAATAGTCCTGCAGATGCCAAAAATATGATACGACTTGCCGATTCCAGCAATAGCTCCTTGGCTTTAAGGGCGGATAGCTCATTGGATGTCGTAAGGATAATTACAAAAAGACTTGGGCGAAGCACTGACCATAAAAAGTGGTTTTATGTACAACCTGTTTTTCACTTCCCCTCAACAGAGGTCAATCAAATAGGGGCTGAGTATCTGGATTCGGAAGATATGGCATACGCTGTTAATTTGGCGATAGATATTTTTAAAAAAATAGGCACAACTCCGGTTTTGCAACTTTCAAATATAGCGATAGTCAAAGCCGTAGCGGCAGAACTCAAAATAGAACTAGATACTTTCAAAAAGAGCGATTATTTCAAACTAAAATCCGCAGGCGTGAAGTGGTTGGATGCGTTACTTGATATGCAGCATACAAGTGAGCTAGCGCAAGCTATCGATATGGCTCCGGAGGCAATCAAGCAAGAGTTGATAAAAATGAGCGAAGCGTGCGAAAAAATAAACTATGAGAATATAGTTTTATCCCCTCTTTATGTTTCAAAATCAGGATACTATACCGACCTCTTTTTTAGAATGCTTGACGGAAACGATGTGCTCTCAAGGGGCGGCAACTATATGACAAACCATAAGCACTCTTGCGGTTTTGCGATTTATACTGATAATATTATTAAAAGGTTAAGCATATGAGCCATCAAAAACAAGCCGACTTAATAGTCGGACTCCAATGGGGAGATGAAGGAAAAGGCAAGATAGTAGACCTGCTCGCCTCAAAATATGATTTTGTCGTAAGATACCAAGGCGGTCATAATGCTGGGCATACGATAGTACTTGATGGTAAAAAAATAGCCTTGCATCTTATTCCATCAGGCGTGCTAAATCCAAAAGCAATTAATATCATCGGCAACGGCGTAGTTGTATCGCCTTTTCATTTGATAAAAGAGATGAAGCCGTTTGACGGACTAGAGGGAAGACTTTTTGTATCCGATAGGGCACATATGATACTTCCGTACCACGCCGAAATAGACGCCGCAAAAGAAAAGATGAGAGGCGCTAACGCTATCGGCACGACAGGCAGGGGCATAGGTCCATGCTACACCGACAAAGTTGCAAGAAGCGGCTTCATGATTATGGAGCTTTTAGACGAAGAGGCTTTGGGCAAAAAACTTCAGAGTTATTTTGATGATAATAAAAAACTATTTGAAGCATATGGCGTTGAAATTCCTGCTCTTGAAGAGCTAAAAAAAGAGCTGAGTGGATACAAAGAGGCGTTAAAGCCTTTTATCGCAAATACGACGCAAATAGTATGGAAAGC
>JFJP01001943.1_pt1 | contig 33161 bp, 47 predicted proteins | sample 431651 | NCBI WGS metagenome assembly JFJP01 (sample SAMN02602958, study PRJNA72255) | Microbial mat metagenome, whole genome shotgun sequencing project. | biome: fresh water; feature: sink hole; material: water; isolation source: purple microbial (photo- and chemosynthetic) mats found in... | reverse complement strand
AGTCATGCCGGAAATGCCGCCGCCCACGACCAGAATGGTCTGGTTGGTCGCCACTACAGACGTCATGTATCGCCTCCGAAGGGTGAAGACTTAAGAAAAAGCTGGCATCGGGCCAGACACTTCGCCCGACAAAATAGGCGCGAATGTTACCCGCAAAGCGGAGCCCGCCGCGATATTGGTTTAATCGAAAGTTCTTATGAACGAATAGACTGACTAAATCTGACGAGGACTAAAGGTCTTGTGATCCGATATCGGATTCATCCCAGACGCGTGCGTTGCGCCTGCACTTTTTCCAGGGTCAGAACGAAGTCAGCCAGTCGTTTCTGTTCCTGTTCGACCACAGCGGCGGGTGCTTTGTCGACAAAGCTGGCATTGCTCAACTTGCCGCGCGCCTTGCCAATCTCGCCGCTCAGACGTGCGATTTCCTTGTCCAGGCGAGCGATTTCGGCATCCTTGTCGATTTCGATATGCAGCATGACCCGCCAATCGCCCACGATGGCCACGGGTGCGTCGCTGTCGGGCAATGCGCTCACCACCTGTACCTCCGACAAACGTCCGAGAGACTTCATGTAAGGCGCATAAACCGTGGCGCGTTCGGCATCGCCTTCGACGAACAACGGCACTTTGATCGCCGGCGACAAGCTCATTTCGCCGCGCAAATTTCGCGTCGCGTTGATCAGCTCTTTTAGCCGCGACATTTCCGCCAGAGCAGCCGCATCGACCCGCCCCGGATCAAATTCGGGATAGGGCGCAAGCATGATGCTGTCGCCCTGTTTATGCTCGCGCACCAGCGGCGCCACCGCCTGCCAGAGTTCTTCCGTGATGAACGGGATGACCGGATGTGCCAGGCGCAGCAAAGCTTCGAGCACGCGGACCAGCGTGCGCCGGGTTGCGCGCTGGGCGGCTTCACTCCCATTGGCAATCTGGACTTTGGCCAGTTCCAGATACCAGTCGCAGTATTCATCCCAGACAAATTCATAGATCGCGCGGGATGCCATGTCGAAACGATATTGGTCAAATCCGCTACGGACTTCACCAATGGCTTGTTCCAGGCGACCCAGAATCCAGCGATCGGCAAAACTGAACTCCAACGGTAAAGCTTCATCCAGGCCGGTGTCATGGCCTTCGCAGTTCATCAGCACGAAACGACTGGCGTTCCACAGCTTGTTGCAGAAATTCCGATAGCCCTCGCAACGCGCCATATCGAACTTGATGTCGCGCCCGTGCGTGGCCAGGCTGGCAAAGGTAAAGCGCAAGGCGTCAGTGCCGAAACTGGCAATACCATCGGCGAATTCCTTGCGCGTCGCCTTTTCGATCGCCTGCGCCTGCTTTGGATTCATCAGGCCTGTCGTGCGCTTGGCGACCAATTCATCAAGGCTGATGCCGTCGATCAGGTCTATCGGATCGAGCACATTTCCTTTTGATTTAGACATCTTGTTGCCATGCGCATCACGCACCAGGCCGGTGACATAAACATCGCGGAAGGGTACCTTGCCAGTGAAATGCAGGGTCATCATGACCATGCGCGCAACCCAGAAAAAAATGATGTCGAAACCGGTCACCAGCACCGAGGTCGGCAGGTAATGCTTCAGCTCCCAGGTCTCTTCCGGCCAGCCAAGGGTAGAGAACGGCCACAGCGCAGATGAAAACCAGGTATCCAGCACGTCCTCGTCACGGAAAATTTCGCGCCCCGCCGCTTGCTTGCGCGCTTCGGCTTCGTCGCGGGCAACATACACATTGCCGTCCTCGTCATACCAGGCTGGAATCCGGTGGCCCCACCAGAGCTGCCGGGATACGCACCAGTCCTGGATGTTCTCCAACCATTGGCGGTATGTCGTGGTCCAGTTCTCCGGCACAAAACGCAGTTCACCGGTATCGACGACCTTCAGCGCCTGCTTGGCCAGCCCTTCCATGCTCATGAACCACTGGTCGGTCAGCATCGGCTCGATCACCGCATGCGTGCGGTCGCCGCGTGGAATCATCAGTTTGTGTGGTTTGGCTGAAACCAGAAGGCCCTTGGCTTGCAGCTCATCGAGAATCTTCTGGCGCGCGACATAGCGATCAAGACCCTGGTACTCGGTCGGCCCGAACTCGTTGATCTTCGCATCCAGCGTCAACACGCTGATCGCGGCCAGTTTGTGGCGCTGGCCGACCTGCCAGTCGTTGAAATCGTGTGCAGGGGTAATCTTGACCACACCGGTGCCAAACTCACGATCTACATAATCGTCGGCGATGATCGGGATGGTCCGCTCCGCCACCGGCAAGCGCACCGACTTGCCGATCAGATGGGCATAGCGTTCATCAGTTGGATTCACAGCAATGGCGGTATCGCCCAACAGCGTTTCCGGACGCGTGGTGGCCACCGTCAGGAAACCGCTGGTGTGGCCATGGCCATCTTCCAGCGGGTAATTGATTTCCCAGATGAATCCGTCTTCTTCAGTACTCACCACTTCCAGATCGGACACGGCGGTTTGCAGGACCGGATCCCAGTTCACCAGGCGTTTGCCACGGTAGATCAGACCTTCGTTGTACAGCCGAACAAATACTTCAGTAACTGCGTTGGATAACCCGGCATCCATCGTGAAGCGTTCGCGTGACCACTCTGGAGAAGTCCCAAGTCGTCGCATTTGACGAGTAATGTTTGACCCTGAGAGGGATTTCCACTCCCAAACCTTGTCCAAAAACAATTCTCGGCCAAGTTCATGACGTGTGATGCCCTGCGCATCAAGTTGACGTTCAACAACTATTTGTGTGGCAATACCGGCATGATCCGTACCAGGTTGCCAAAGCGTATTCAAACCGCGCATACGGTGATAGCGGGTCAGTGCATCCATCAACCCATGCTGAAATGCATGCCCCATGTGAAGCGTGCCGGTCACATTGGGCGGTGGCAACATGATGCAGTAGAACGGCTGGTTATCATTACCCCCCATTGCGAAATGACCCGCCGTTTCCCAAGAGGAATACCAACGTTTTTCTATATCATGCGGCTCAAATGATTTTGCTAGTTCCATATAGGCGTTGATCACTTATTCTTGGTTATAGAATGAAGAAAGCGATTAGTCAGAAGAACGCAGTAAATATCAGTAACAGAAGTTAATTAATCTGACCCATGCCGCCTAAGTTCTTCCTGAATGATCAATCTAAACGATCGTTCCAAGTTGACAAACTGAATGCGTAACATTTCGGATAATTTCCTTTCCAAAGCATCGCAAACGCTGTCATTGAATATATTTCCAGCCATTGCCGACGTATCTTGATTTTGGCTTTGTCGGCGTTCCATTATTCTACGGTCTATCAATCGGCAATCATCTTCATTCGAAACCACATGGGGGGAAGTCACATCCGTATTGCGGACATTCGAATCAGGTTGGATAACTTCCGTTAACATAGGAAAATCATCACCTTGTAGAGTCTTTTCTGCAAGTACAGCAGAACTTCTTTTACCCAAGAGAGCATCTATTTGACCAAATATGTCTTCATCCTCAGCCATCATTTCATACCTTTAAGTCATGGGTATAAATTGGATACCCTCTTTGCTTGAAGAATCGATAGTGGTCACGAGATAATTCAATATCCTCAAGTTCCTCGGTGACTACTTCAAGCACCCGATCGAATCTGGAAATAAAATCAGGAATAACGGGTTCTAAATTGATTAGGACATCAAACTTGATAATGTTAGCGGGATCGGCACCGAGCACAATTGGAGTTTTCCCCGCCAAAGGATGATCGAACAACACATGCGGTATAAAAGACAAAGGACGCGACTGCCAAATTAATTGGTCATACTTGCTTAGCAGGTATGAATCACGCAAATAAACAAAAGTATGGAAGCCACTTATGGCCGCTTTTTGTAAAAGCTTAATAATGACATCGAGTTTGTCATTCGCATGGAAGTAAAAATCAACCCGAGTCATAAACCAAATAAACCCTTAATCGTATTCAACTTGTAATTAACCAATGGAAATTTTGGTCAATGTAAGCATACGAAAAAAAAGCCGGCATTTGCCGGCCTTTTCGAATCTTTAACTTATTCGGCTAAAGGCGACGACAAGTTGACCTCACGATCGACCAATTCGATATAAGCCATCGGTGCGTTATCACCCTGACGGAAGCCAAATTTCAGAATACGGATATAACCACCGGGCCTTTGCATAAAGCGAGGACCTAGGTCATCAAATAATTTAACAACCATATCCCTATCGCGGAGGCGATCGAAGGCTAAACGACGATTAGCAAGGCTCGGCTTCTTGCCAAGCGTAATCAGAGGTTCAACAACTTTGCGTAATTCTTTAGCCTTTGGCAAAGTTGTTTTAATAGCCTCATGCTTTAGAAGAGCATTAGAAAGATTGCGCAACAAAGCTTGTCGATGACTACTGGTGCGATTGAGTTTGCGATGAGAAAGACGGTGGCGCATTATTATTTACCTCTGAATTCAGGGCTTATCAAGACCAACGGGTGGCCAGTTTTCAAGTTTCATGCCGAGTGTAAGACCACGAGCAGCAAGTACATCCTTAATTTCATTTAAGGACTTCCGACCAAGGTTAGGTGTCTTCAACAACTCAGTTTCAGTACGTTGAATCAGATCACCAATGTAATATATGTTTTCTGCTTTCAGACAATTAGCCGAACGCACAGTGAGTTCAAGTTCATCCACTGGACGCAGAAGGATTGGATCAATTGAAGATTGAGGAGAAACCAGTTTCAAAGATGAAACATCCGAAAGCGGAGAAACACCCTGCAAATCGGCAAATGATGCGAGTTGCTCAATCAACACTCTTGCCGCATAACGGACTGCTTCAGCAGGCTCAATCACACCATTAGTTTCAATTTCAAGAATCAGTTTGTCCAAATCAGTACGTTGTTCAACGCGTGCACTTTCGACATTAAAACTGACTTTCTTGACTGGGCTGAATAAAGCATCAATTAAGATGACACCAACAGGCCGCGATTCATCACCAAGAAGTCGCGTGCTGGCAGGTACGTAACCACGACCTCCTTCAATCTTGATTTCCATCTCCAAATTACCCCCCTTAGTCAGGTGGGCAATAACATGATCAGAATTCAAGATTTCGACATCATGACCAGCCTGGATATCAGCTGCAGTAACCGCGCCTTCACCAGATTTTTTAATAGAGATCAGAGCTTCATCACGACTATTCAGTTTTACTGCCAACCCTTTCAGGTTAAGCAGGATATCAACGACATCTTCCTGAACGCCATCTAAAGCAGAATACTCATGCACCACACCACTAATACGCACTTCAGTAGGTGCATATCCTTGCATCGAGGAAAGCAGTATTCGACGTAAAGCATTACCCAAGGTGTGGCCATAACCACGCTCAAAAGGCTCAAGAGTTATTCGAGCCTGACGAGGGGAAATGCTGTTTACCTCAACAATGCGAGGTTTCAGCAATTCACCGGTGTTTGACATAGACATTCCTTCACTGTGCCACCGCTAAAACGGCAACAAGACTGTTACTTGGAGTAAAGCTCAACAACCAAAGATTCATTTATTGAAGCTGGCAACTCAGATCGTTGCGGCAAAGCCTTGAAGGTGCCCTTCAAATTCTTCGCATCCACTTCGACCCACTCCGGGAATCCACGACCAGAAGCAGCCTCTACAGCAGCTTTGATTCGCAACTGAGCTTTAGATTTCTCTGCCACCTCAACCACATCACCCGGCTTAACTTGATATGAAGGGATATTGACTCGACGACCGTTAACCAAAATGGAGTTATGACGAACAGTTTGTCGAGCTTCACCTCTAGAAGAACTGAAACCCATTCTGAATGCCACGCTATCAAGACGTGATTCAAGAATTTGCAATAGATTCTCGCCAGTGACACCCTTGCGACGGTCTGCTTCCTTATATGTCAGACGGAATTGAGCTTCTAAAACACCATAGATACGACGTACTTTTTGCTTCTCTCGAAGATGCACGCCATAGTCTGATAGACGAGGTTGTTTTGCACCATGCTGACCAGGAGGTTGATTCCGTCTTTCGATTGCACATTTTTCAGTGAAACACTTTTCACCTTTGATGAACAATTTTTCGCCTTCACGGCGACACTGACGACATTTTGGATCTAGATTGCGGGCCAATTGAGCTCTCCTATTACTTAAATACGACGCTTCTTGGGCGGGCGACATCCGTTATGAGGAACAGGGGTCACGTCGGAAATGCTTGTAATCTTGTAGCCCAATGAATTCAACGCACGAACAGTAGAGTCTCGGCCAGGACCAGGCCCCTTGATCCGAACTTCCAAATTCTTTAAACCATATTCAAGAGCAATTTTTCCCGCATTTTCAGCAGCCACCTGCGCAGCGAAGGGTGTACTTTTTCGAGAGCCCTTAAATCCAGCACCACCAGCAGTAGCCCAAGCCAGAGCATTACCCTGACGATCGGTGATTGTCACGATTGTGTTGTTAAAAGATGCATGAATGTGAGCCACACCATCCGCAACATTTTTCTTAACCTTTTTGCGCGTACGCGCAGCAGCTGCTTTAGCCATAGTTTTGTTCCATTACTTCTTGATTTGCATCTGCTTGCGAGGACCTTTGCGAGTACGCGCATTAGTACGAGTACGCTGGCCACGCAACGGAAGACCTTTACGGTGACGAACACCGCGGTAACAACCCAAGTCCATCAAACGCTTGATGTTCATGGTAATTTCGCGCCGAAGGTCACCTTCAACTACAAACTTGGCGACACCTTCGCGTAATTTATCAACATCGGCGTCGGTTAGATCTTTCATCTTAACCGACGGAGATACACCAGTACTTTGGCAGATCATGCGCGAACGAGTGCGACCGATACCGTAAATTGACAATAATGCAATTTCAGCATGCTTATGATTTGGGATGTTTACCCCAGCAATCCGGGCCATTTACTACCCCCAGCTAACTAAACAAAAAATTATATTGAAGATAACGTAACATTGGCAAGCGGTTTTTAACCTTGGCGCTGCTTATGGCGAGCTTCAGAGCAAATCACTCTGACAACCCCGTTACGGCGTACGATCTTACATTTTCTACAAATCTTCTTAACCGAGGCTTGAACACGCATGTTCATCTCCTTAATACAAAAATTAAAAACTTACGAGTGCCTTACCTAGAAATAAAGTTACCGCCTTTGAAATTTGCCTTCTTCAGCAGATTTTCATATTGGTGAGTCATCACGTAAGTTTGAACTTGAGCCATGAAGTCCATGCTTACTACTACGATGATTAGCAGCGAAGTACCACCAAAATAAAATGGTACATTCCAATTTACGATCAAAAATTCAGGAATCAGACAGACCAGAGTGATATAAACGGCGCCTATAAGAGTTAACCTGGTCATCACTTTGTCTATGAACTTCGAGGTCTGTTCACCAGGTCGATATCCAGGTATAAATGCACCACTCTTCTTCAAATTATCCGCAGTTTCTCTGGGATTAAATACAAGCGCGGTATAGAAAAAGCAAAAAAAGAATATCGCTGCAGCATATAAAATCACATAAATAGGCTGACCGGGTGAAAGCGCCGCACCTACATCTTTTAACCAGTAAAGTGATTCGCGACCACCGAACATCCCGGCAATGGTGGCAGGAAACAAAATAATTGAACTAGCGAAAATTGGAGGAATAACTCCGGCCATGTTTAACTTTAAGGGCAAATGAGAACTTTGCCCACCATAAACCTTATTTCCAACCTGCCTCTTAGCGTAGTTGACCAAAATCTTTCGCTGGCCTCTTTCTACGAAAACAACGAAAGCAGTAACCAACAATGCACCAATAAAAATCAAAAGTGCAACAGGGATCGAAAATGCTCCCGTTTGGGTCAATTCAAGCATCCCACCGATGGCACTTGGTAAACCAGCTGCAATACCAGCGAAGATAATGATAGAAATACCATTACCTAGACCTCTTTCAGTAATCTGTTCGCCCAGCCACATCAAAAACATCGTTCCAGCAACAAGTGACACAACTGCGGTAATCCTAAACAGGAAACCCGGATCAATCACAAGCCCTGCTTGACTCTCAAGTGCGATAGAGATTCCAATCGCCTGAAATAATGCCAGCACGAGAGTGCCGTAACGTGTGTACTGCGTAATCTTCCTGCGCCCAGCCTCACCTTCCTTTTTAAGCGCTTCAAGCGTAGGAGAGACTATCGTCATCAATTGCATGATGATCGATGCGGAGATGTACGGCATGATCCCCAGCGCAAATACAGAGAAGCGAGATAACGATCCGCCCGAGAACATGTTGAACATGCCAAGAATGCCACCCTGCTGCCCCTTGAACAAATCTTCAAGAACAACAGGGTCGATGCCCGGAACCGGGATAAAGGAGCCAATGCGAAAGACGATCAGTGCCCCTACAAGAAACAATAAGCGATTTTTCAGGTCGCCCATTTTTCCAGACATCTTCTGAATCTTATCTGAAGCAGCCAATGGAATTCGCCTTAGAAACCTTATGCTTCAACCACAGCCACTGAACCACCAGCAGCTTCAATAGCAACTTTGGCGCCTTTGGTGACAAGCAGGCCGTTCAAAGAAATTGCACGCTTGATTTCACCGGCAAGGATGACCTTGACTGCGCGAGACATCTCGGGAATCAGGCCAGCCTGTTTCAAAACGAGCATATCTACTGCATCGACCGGCAGGTCATTCAGATCGCCCAGGCGAACTTCGTGCTTAAAGTTGCGGCTAAGCGATATGAATCCACGCTTCGGCAAACGACGGGCCATAGGCATCTGGCCGCCTTCGAAACCGACCTTATGGAAACCACCGGCACGCGACTTCTGGCCCTTGTGTCCACGGCCACCCGTCTTGCCCAAACCGGAACCGATGCCACGACCAGGGCGCTTGGATGAGTGAGTACTGCCCGCAGCCGGGCTGATAGTATTGAGTTTCATCAGATCGACTCTGCTTTAACGAGGTAATTGACGCGATTGATCATGCCGCGGTTTTCCGGTGTATCCAGAACCACGACGGAATGATTCAACCAACGCAAGCCAAGCCCGCGCACGCAGGCACGATGCTTTTCGATCGTACCAATCACACTTTTGATCTGTGTGACCTTGATTTTGCCTTTGGCTTCGGTCATTGCTTACTCCAGGATTTCTGCAACGGTCTTGCCACGTTTGGCGGCAATTTCGCTCGGCGTGGACATTTTGGACAGACCATTCAGCGTGGCACGAACCACGTTGTAAGGATTGGTCGAACCCAGGCATTTGGCGAGGACGTTGTGCACACCCATCACTTCGAAGACAGCGCGCATCGCACCGCCGGCAATAATGCCAGTACCTTCGGAAGCAGGCTGAATGATCACGACGGAAGATCCATGTTTGCCAATCACTGCATGATGAAAAGTCCCGTTTTTCAAGGAGACCTTGACCATCTTGCGACGCGCTTCTTCCATGGCCTTGGTCACAGCCACCGGAACTTCACGTGACTTGCCCTTGCCCATACCAACGCCACCTTCGTTGTCACCCACAACTGTCAAAGCTGCGAAGCTGAGGATTCGACCACCTTTGACAACCTTGGTAACACGGTTTACGGAGATCATTTTCTCCTTCAGGCCGTCACCCTGTTCTTCCTGCTGCACCGGTCTTGCCATGATCTTCCTCGCTTAAAACTGCAGACCATGTTCGCGGGCTGCTTCCGCCAGAGCCTTGACTCTGCCATGGAAAGCGAAACCGGAACGGTCAAAAGAAACTTTATCCAAACCCAACTTCTTGGCTTTCTCAGCGACAAGTTGGCCGACCAATTTGGCCGCTGCGATGTTGGAGCCTGATTTGTTCTGCTCTTTAAAACCCTTTTCCAGGCTGGAAGCAGAAGTCAGGACGTTGCCACCAGTCGCATCAATGATTTGTGCATAGATATGAGAATTCGTGCGGTGAACGCACAACCGGATGGCACCCAGTTCCCCAATTTTTGCGCGCGTCTTGCGCGATCTACGAATACGACGAATTCTTTTATCCATTGCCATAGCTCCTGATTACTTCTTCTTGGTCTCTTTAAGCGCCACGACTTCGTTTGCATACCGAACACCCTTGCCTTTGTAAGGCTCCGGTTTACGGTAGGATCGAATGTCGGCAGCAACCTGACCAACAACCTGCTTATCCATGCCCTTGATGATGATCTCGGTCTGAGTAGGCGTTTCTACCTTGATCCCGGCAGGCATAGGATGCTCAACAGGGTGCGAGAAACCAAGAGTCAAATTCAATTTGTCACCTTGCGCCTGAGCACGATATCCGACACCAACCAGAGTTAATTTACGCTCAAACCCCTTGGTTACGCCCAACACCATATTCGCAAGAAGCGCACGAACAGTACCGGTCATTGCGTGAGTTTCACGACTATCGTCATTGGCACTGATGTGAATGAAACCATCGGCCTGTTCAACACCCACGCCAGACGTTAAAGCCTGGGTCAAGGTACCCAGCGGACCCTTGATGGATACAAGATTACCTTCGACCTTGACTTCAACTCCGGCCAGGACGGGAATAGGATTTTTAGCTACGCGAGACATTTCTTATCCTTAGGCCACGACACACAAGACTTCGCCGCCAACACCCAGCGAACGCGCCTTTCGATCAGTCATCACGCCTTGCGACGTCGAGAGAATGGCCACACCCAGACCGTTCATGACTTTGGGCAGCTGATCACGGCCTTTGTAAATACGCAGACCCGGCTTGCTGATGCGTTCGATTTTTTCGATAACCGGACGACCCGCATAATATTTCAGAGCGATCTCGATTTCCGGCAGACCACCCATTTCATGCACCTGAAAGCCATCGATATAACCTTCGTCGCGCAATACTTGTGCAATCGCTTTCTTCAATTTTGAAGAAGGCATTCTTACTGATTCTTTATCGATCATTTGCCCGTTACGAATACGGGTCAACATGTCGGCAATGGGGTCACTCATGCTCATAGCATTTCTTCCTTACCAACTGGCTTTGACAACACCAGGAATCTCACCCTTCATGGCGTATTCGCGGATCTTGTTACGACACAGGCCGAATTTACGAAACACACCACGCGGACGACCAGTAATCTGGCAACGGTTACGCAAACGGCATTCGCTGGCGTTCCGGGGAAGCGCTTCGAGCTGAGCGCGAGCCAATTGACGTTCATCATCAGTCAAGGCTGCGTCATACAGTTTGCCCTTCAGGGCCAGGCGCTTGGCGGCGAATTTCTTCACCATTTTTCGCCGCTTTTCTTCACGATTAATTACGGAAAGACGTGCCATTGCAACCTCAACTCTTGAAAGGGAACTTGAACGCGGACAACAAGGCACGCGCTTCTTGGTCTGTTTTAGCCGTCGTGGTGATGGTGATATTCATGCCACGCAGTACGTCAATTTTTTCATATTCAATTTCAGGGAATATGATTTGTTCTTTGACGCCCATGTTGTAGTTTCCACGGCCATCAAAGCCCTTGCCACCGATACCACGGAAGTCACGAATCCGCGGTATGGCTACCGTAATCAGACGATCCAGAAATTCGTACATTTGCTCACGACGCAACGTGACCATACAACCGACCGGGTAATGATCGCGAATTTTGAAACCCGCAATGGATTTGCGGGAAAGCGTCACCACCGGCTTCTGGCCAGCAATTTTTTGCATGTCACCAACCGCATGATCCATGACTTTCTTGTCGCCGACCGCTTCACCGACACCCATATTCAGAGTGATCTTGGTGATGCGTGGCACCTGCATCGGCGATTTGTAGCCGAATTGGTCAGTCAGTTGCTTGGCAACCGTATCCTTGTAAAACTCATGCATTCTGGCCATCATCGATCCTTACGCATCCACCACTTCGCCATTGGACTTGAAGAAGCGCACTTGGCGACCATCTTCGAGCGTCTTGATTCCAACCCGATCACCCTTGCCGGTCAAAGAGTTGAACAGAGCAACGTTAGAGACATTGATAGGCATGTCTTTATCCTGGAAGCCACCAGTAGTTCCCTTCATGGGATTCGGCTTGACGGACTTGCGCACTCGATTGACACCCTCAACCACCAACGCCGACTCAAGCACACGCAGAACCGTCCCACGCTTTCCCTTGTCCTTGCCGGTCAGCACGACAACCTCATCACCTTTACGAATCTTGCGCATCATCAACCCCTACAAAACTTCGGGAGCAAGAGAAACGATCTTCATGAATCGCTCACCACGCAGCTCGCGCGTTACCGGCCCGAAAATGCGGGTACCAATCGGCTCAAGCTTGTTGTTGAGCAATACGGCCGCATTGTTGTCAAATTTGATCAAAGAACCATCAGGGCGACGTACACCTTTGGCGGTACGAACCACCACTGCGTTGTAAACATCGCCCTTCTTGACGCGACCGCGCGGCGCAGCATCCTTGATACTGACCTTGATCACATCGCCAACACTGGCATAACGACGCTTGGAGCCACCCAATACCTTGATGCACATAACCGTGCGCGCACCGGTGTTGTCGGCCACATCTAACTTGGACTGCATCTGGATCATTTTTTCTCTCCAACTTGCTCACAGCGTGAGTAGTTTTGGATCCCGTTCGGGTTGAAACAAGCCGCTAGGCGGCGTATTGGACCTGAGAGCAATGCCTCAGGTAGCTGAGCACTTTAACATGCTCCAGCCACTGAATCAAGCAGTTTTAAACGTTGACTGCCTTTTGCACCAAACGAGCAACATTCCAGGTTTTGGTACGGGACATCGGACGGCATTCTTCGATAACCACGATATCTCCGGGATGGAAATCGTTGTTCTCATCATGCGCATGATATTTTTTTGACAGACGAATGATCTTGCCATAAAGCGGATGCTTGACTTTCCGCTCGACCAGAACGGTCACTGTCTTGTTCATCTTGTCACTGACCACAGTACCAGTCAGTGAACGACCACTATTTTCAATCTGTTGTTCGCTCATGGTCATACTCTTCAATTGCCGACCTTGGAATTCGCTTGCTGCATGACAGTACGCACACGCGCGATGTCACGCCGGACCCGGCGAATCTCATGAGTCTTGTTGGTTTGCTGGGTGGAAAGTTGCATGCGCAGGCTGAACTGTGCCCGCAGCAATTCTTTCAACTCGGTCTTGAGACCGGCCATATCCTTGGCGCGCAAATCGGTGATATTCATTTCAAACCCCAAAATGACGAGAAACAAAGGTGGTGGCCAGGGGCAATTTGGCGGCAGCGAGACGGAATGCTTCGCGAGCGATTTCCTCTGTCACACCTTCCATTTCATAAAGAACCTTGCCTGGCTGAATTTCAGCAACCCAATACTCGGGATTACCCTTACCGTTACCCATACGGACTTCGGCAGGTTTTTGTGAAATCGGCTTGTCCGGGAATATCCTGATCCAGATACGACCACCGCGCTTGATGTGACGGGTCATGGCACGACGAGCAGCTTCGATCTGGCGCGCCGTAATACGACCTCGGGCAATCGCCTTCAGACCAAACTCACCAAAACTAACTTTCGCGCCACGAGTTGCCAGACCGGTATTACGGCCCTTTTGCTCTTTGCGATACTTTCTGCGTGCGGGTTGCAGCATGTCTAATTACTCCTTGCCTGCACGATTGGCAGGACGACGCGGTCTACGTTCAGGTTCCGGAGCTGCAACCGGCTTCTCGCCGTTTCCGAGGTTCTCACCCTTGTAGACCCATACCTTGATACCGATGATGCCGTAAGTTGTGCTGGCTTCTGAAAAACCATAATCGATATCGGCACGCAAAGTGTGAAGCGGCACACGACCTTCGCGATACCATTCGGTACGTGCAATCTCGGCGCCATTCAAGCGACCGGCGGACATGATCTTGATGCCTTGAGCACCGAAACGCATGGCATTCTGCATCGCGCGTTTCATCGCACGACGGAACATGATGCGCTTTTCCAGTTGGTTGGCGATCGAATCGGAGATCAACTGGGCATCGATTTCAGGTTTCCTAACTTCCTCAATATTCAAAGTAACAGGAACTGAGATCAATGCATTTAACTGCTTACGTAGCGATTCAATATCTTCGCCCTTTTTGCCAATGACCACCCCAGGACGTGATGAATAGAGAGTAATTCTTGCATTCTTGGCGGGTCGTTCAATCACAATCTTGCTGATCGATGCATGCGCAAGTTTCTTCTTCAGAAATTCACGTACCTTGATGTCTTCATTCAAAGTTGTAGCGAAGTTCTTACTGTTAGCAAACCACTTCGATGTCCAGCCACGGTTAACACTTAGCCGGAAGCCAATCGGATGTATTTTCTGTCCCATTTGGTTTCTCTCAGTCGCCAACTGTCACGGTAATGTGACAAGTCGGTTTAACAATCCGATTTCCTCGTCCCTTGGCTCGCGCAGTGAAGCGCTTCAAGCTGGGCCCCTGATCAACAAAGATAGTCTTGACATTCAATTCGTCAATGTCAGCACCTTCGTTATGCTCGGCATTGGCTATTGCTGATTCGAGAACCTTCTTAATGGTGAATGCTGCTTTCTGGGGAGAGAAGGCGAGAATGTTCAATGCCTGATCTACCGGCTTGCCACGCACCATATCGGCAACTAAACGCGCTTTCTGTGAAGATAGTCGTGTACCGCGCAATATTGCTGAAACTTGCATCACGTTTCTCCTTATTTCTTCTTGGTTTTCTTATCGGCGGCGTGACCTTTAAAGGTACGCGTCAAAGAGAATTCACCAAGTTTGTGGCCAACCATATTTTCAGTCACATATACGGGGATATGCTGTTTACCGTTATGTACTGCAACGGTCAGACCAATGAAATCAGGCAGGACAGTCGATCGACGTGACCAGGTTTTGATTGGTTTTTTGTCACCAGCAGCGATTGCCGTTTGGATTTTCTTGATGAGGTGCCCATCAACAAAGGGGCCTTTTTTTACAGAACGAGCCATTTCATCTCACCCTTTAAGCTTTGTGACGGCGACGCACGATCATGCCATCGGTACGCTTGTTGTTACGAGTACGGTAGCCCTTGGTCGGCTGCCCCCAAGGAGATACAGGAACGCGGCCTTCGCCAGTCCGACCTTCACCACCACCGTGCGGGTGATCAACAGGGTTCATTACCGTGCCACGGACCGTCGGGCGGATACCACGCCAACGCATCGCACCCGCTTTTCCATAAGACCGCAGGCTATGCTCTTCATTGCCCACTTCGCCAAGAGTTGCACGGCAATCGATATGTACCTTGCGGATTTCACCTGAACGCAAACGAAGCTGCGCATAGGTTCCTTCGCGGGCAAGCAATTGAACGCTAGTACCTGCCGAACGTGACAACTGTGCACCCTTGCCAGGCAGCATTTCGATACAGTGGATCGTTGAACCAACAGGAATGTTGCGCAATGGCAGGCAATTACCCGGTTTGATTGGCGCTTCGGATCCACTGATCAGACTTGCACCCACTTCAACTCCACGCGGTGCAATGATGTAACGGCGTTCACCATCTGCATAACACAGCAAAGCCAAATGTGCACTGCGATTAGGATCGTATTCGATCCGTTCCACCTTGGCCGCAATGCCATCTTTGTTTCGCTTGAAATCGACCAAGCGATAATGCTGCTTATGACCACCACCCTTGTGCCGGGTTGTAATATGACCATTATTGTTTCGGCCGGACTTACGATTCTGCTTTTCGACAAGACTGGCAATAGGCTTGCCCTTGTGCAAACCTGGAGTGACTACCTTGACAACAGCACGCCGTCCAGCGGAGGTCGGTTTAACTTTAACCAACATGATTATTCTCCAGCTGCAAAGTTAAGTTCTTGACCAGGCTGAAGGCACACAAATGCCTTTTTCCAACTAGCCCGCGAGCCATTGAAACGCCCGAAGCGCTTATTCTTGCCCTTGACGTTCAGGAGATTTACGGCCTTGACCTGAACCTTAAATAGCAATTCGACAGCAGCTTTAACTTCCGGCTTGGTAGCCGTTGTGGCCACGCGGAAAATGACTTGTTCGCGCTTATCCGCCAGCATGGTCGCTTTTTCCGAAATAACCGGAGCGAGGATCACCTGCAGCAGACGCTCTTCTTTCATCGGCGCGGTTTTCATGAATACATCTCCTCGATAGACTTGACGGCTTCGCGAGTCATAAGTACTCGGTCGTAGCGAACCAAACTCACAGGATCAGCTTGATGCGGCTCAAGAACGAGTACTTGATGCATATTCCGCGCTGATAGCCACAAATTATCATCAACCACAGAATCAATGATTAGGACGCGATCAGCGATCCCATAATTCTTTAATTTACCAGCCAGAATTTTGGTGCGAGGAGAATCCACACCCAAAGTTTCCACTACCGACAAGCGACCATCCTGAACAAGTTTGGAAAAAATTGACGCGATACCCGCGCGATACATTTTCCTATTTACTTTTTGAGTAAAGTTTTCATCAGGCTTATTCGGGAACGCACGGCCACCACCACGCCAAATGGGAGACGAGGTCATACCTGCGCGCGCTCGTCCAGTACCCTTTTGTTTAAAGGGTTTTTTGGTGCTGTGGCGTACTTCAGCACGCGTAAGCTGTGCTCGGTCACCCGTTCTGGCATTTGCCAAGAAAGCAGTGATCAACTGATGCACCAATGCCTCGTTATATTCACGACCGAACACGGCATCCGAAGCAGCAACAACACCGGCACTCTGACCCTGGTCATTGATAAGCTGAAGTTCCATCACAGGCCCCCTTTAACTGCAGGGCGAACAACCACATCACCACCCTTGGAACCCGGTACGGCACCCTTTATGAGAAGCAATTGACGCTCAAGATCCACACGGACTATTTCCAGATTCTGAATAGTTCTATTTACGGCGCCAAGATGACCCGACATCCGCTTACCCGGGAAAATCCGGCCCGGATCCTGCGCCTGACCAATTGAGCCAGGAACATTGTGGGAGCGTGAGTTACCGTGGGTGGCGCGCTGGGATTTGAAATGATGGCGCTTAATCGTTCCTGCGAAACCCTTACCCTGGGTGACGCCCGATACATCAACCATTTGACCAGCAGAAAATATTTCAACAGAAACAGATGTTCCCGGTTGATATGCAGAAGACGTCTCTGCATCGACAAGAAACTCCATCATGCCAATAGCCGCATCGACACCGGATTTCGCTAGATGACCAGCCACAGGTTTTGTAATTCGACTGGGTTTACGCAAGCCAAAAGCAACCTGAAGGGCAGAGTAGCCATCGATTACAGGTGTTTTGACCTGGCTTACGCGATTATTTGACACGTCCAGCACTGTCACCGGGATCGAAACACCATCCTCGGTAAAAATGCGGGTCATGCCGATCTTGCGACCGACAAGGCCTAAACTCATTTTGTTATCCTCATTAGGTGCCGACTTCAATTGGCCGGCAGATTTACAATTAGAGCCTTACGCTCCATTTACACAGCTAGTTACTGTAACTTGATTTCGACATCTACGCCAGCAGGAAGATCAAGTTTCATCAAAGCATCAACCGTTTTGTCTGTCGGATCGACAATATCCATCAAACGCTTGTGTGTCCGAATTTCAAGTTGATCCCGTGAGGACTTATTAACGTGAGGTGAGCGCAGGATATCAAACCGCTCAATCGAGGTAGGCAACGGAACCGGTCCCTTGACAACAGCACCGGTGCGTTTCGCTGTATCAACAATTTCCATTGCGGATTGATCGATCAACTTGTAATCGTAGGCTTTGAGGCGGATTCTGATTTTTTGACTTTGCATGGTTATTTAGCCTTGATTACTCGATGATTTTAGCGACGACGCCGGCACCGACGGTACGACCGCCTTCACGGATGGCGAAGCGGAGGCCTTCTTCCATCGCGATTGGGGCAATCAGCGCGGCGGTGATCGATACGTTGTCGCCAGGCATGACCATCTCTGTGCCAGCAGGCAGTTCGATGGCGCCAGTCACGTCGGTGGTGCGGAAGTAGAACTGCGGGCGGTAGCCGTTGAAGAACGGGGTGTGACGGCCGCCTTCGTCCTTGCTCAGCACGTAGATTTCGGCGCTGAATTTGGTGTGCGGGGTGATGCTGCCCGGTTTGGCCAATACCTGGCCGCGCTCGACGTCTTCACGCTTGGTGCCACGCAGCAGGGCGCCGATGTTGTCGCCGGCCTGTCCTTGGTCGAGCAGTTTGCGGAACATTTCGACGCCGGTACAGGTGGTCTTGACCGTGGGCTTGATGCCGACGATTTCGATTTCTTCGCCAACCTTGACGATGCCGCGTTCGACTCGGCCGGTAACAACGGTGCCACGGCCGGAGATGGAGAAGACGTCTTCCACCGGCATCAGGAAGGGCTTGTCGATGGCGCGCTCAGGCATCGGGATGTAGCTGTCGAGGGCTTCGGCGAGACGGAAGATGCTGGGTTCGCCGATGTCGCTGGTGTCGCCTTCGAGGGCTTTCAGGGCGGAGCCGATGATGATCGGGGTGTCGTCGCCCGGGAAGTCGTATTTGCTGAGCAGTTCGCGCACTTCCATTTCGACCAGTTCGAGCAGTTCGGCGTCGTCAACCATGTCGGCTTTGTTCATGTAGACGATGATGTACGGGACGCCGACCTGGCGGGCGAGCAGGATGTGTTCGCGGGTCTGCGGCATCGGGCCGTCGGCGGCGGACACGACCAGGATTGCGCCGTCCATCTGGGCGGCACCGGTGATCATGTTCTTGACGTAGTCGGCGTGGCCCGGGCAGTCAACGTGGGCGTAGTGACGGTGTTCGGTTTCGTATTCAACGTGCGCGGTGTTGATGGTGATGCCGCGTGCCTTTTCTTCCGGCGCACTGTCAATGTCCGCGTAGTTCTTTGCGTCGTCTTGCCATGGTCCACGTGTCCAATCGTCCCGACGTTCACGTGCGGCTTCGTACGCTCGAATTTTTCCTTGGCCATCGTCTATCCCCTAACAAAACAATAAATACAATCCAAAAATCTGGTGCCCATGGACAGAATCGAACTGTCGACCTCTCCCTTACCAAGGGAGTGCTCTACCTCTGAGCTACATGGGCATATCTTTTACTAGCAAATCAATTTCAACTTACCGCCAAACTGGAGCGGGTAGCGGGAATCGAACCCGCGTCATCAGCTTGGAAGGCTGAGGTTCTACCATTGATTAATCTGGTGGTGGGGGAAGGATTCGAACCTTCGAAGGCAGTGCCGTCAGATTTACAGTCTGATCCCTTTGACCGCTCGGGAACCCCACCTGGAAAGCGCGGCATTATCATTGGCGCAAATTGACTTGTCAATCAGACATTGAACAGGAAATTGAGAACGTCGCCATCTTTGACAACATATTCCTTGCCTTCAGACCGCATTTTCCCAGCTTCTTTCGCGCCTTGCTCACCGCCATATGCGATGAAATCCTCAAAAGAAATGGTCTGGGCACGAATGAATCCGCGTTCAAAATCTGTATGGATCACACCTGCCGCCTGCGGAGCGGTGTCGCCCTTATGGATAGTCCAGGCGCGCACCTCCTTAACTCCCGCAGTGAAATAGGTCTGCAATCCAAGTAGGTCATACCCAGCGCGAATCAGACGATCCAGACCTGGCTCATGCAGCCCCATCGACTCAAGAAATTCAAGCCTGTCAGCTTCTTCCAGACTTGCGATTTCCGCCTCGATGGCAGCACATACCGCGACCACTGGCGCACCTTCGGTTTCGGCCAATTTCTTCAGACGATCCAGATGGGGATTATTGTCGAAGCCGTCCTCCGCCACATTTGCCACATACATCGCCGGCTTGATGGTCATCAGACAGAGCGGCGCAAGCATTGCCTTTTCCTCATCGCTCAGCCCCAGGCTGCGCGCCGGCTTGGCTTCATTCAGATGCGGCAACAGCTTGTCGTAGATCGCGAGCAGCTTGATTGCATCCTTCTCACCAGCACGCGCCTTTTTGCTGTCGCGATGGTGCGCTTTCTCGACCGTGCCCAGGTCAGCCAGGGCAAGTTCCGTCAGGATCACCTCGATGTCAGATATCGGATCGATGCGGCCAGCGACATGGATGACGTTGTCGTCTTCAAAACATCGCACGACATTGACGATGGCGTCGGTCTCACGAATATTGGCGAGAAACTGATTTCCCAGGCCTTCGCCCTTGCTCGCGCCGGCCACCAATCCCGCAATATCGACGAACTCAACGATTGCCGGCACCATCCGCTGCGGTTTCACGATCGCCGCCAACTGCGCCATACGCGGATCCGGTACCTCGACGATGCCGACATTGGGCTCGATGGTGCAGAAGGGATAGTTCTCCGCCGCAATACCCGCCTTGGTCAGGGCATTGAAAAGAGTGGATTTGCCCACGTTGGGCAAACCGACGATGCCGCATTTCAGACTCATGCTGAAGTTTCCTTGCTAATTTTTGGTGCAGCCGGAAGTGCTGCTGGCTTGGCTGGGGGGTTGGCGGTGGGCTTGGTATTCGCCTGCTTCATGGCCGCGTTCCATTCGGCCTTTTCGAGTAGCGGCCAGAGATCGACGGCTTGGCTGACTGCACCATCAATTTCTAGCTGTTCTTCCCGTCGCGGCGGTTTCAAAACAAAGTTCACGACTTCATTCCGATCGCCGGGGTGGCCGATTCCAATGCGCAACCGCCAGTAGTCCTGGGTACCGAGATGCGCCGAAATATCCTTCAAACCATTATGGCCACCTGCTCCGCCGCCAAATTTCAGACGAAGTTGGCCGGGAGGAATATCCAGTTCGTCATGTACCACCAGAATTTCGGCCGGCTCGATGCGATGGAAACGTGCCAGCGCGCCAACCGCCATCCCTGAACGATTCATGAAAACCTGCGGCATCAGCAACCATACGCGAGCATCGCGCGCATGCGCGACCCGGCCATGAAAGCGGGATTCATTCGAAAACTGGATGCCCAACCTGGCGGAGAGACGCTCACAAAACCAAAACCCGGCGTTATGCCGGGTTTCAGCGTATTCAGCGCCGGGGTTGCCCAATCCGACGATCAGGCGAGGCTTGACCTGCATCGGACTAGGATAGCTCGGCAATCAGCAATACGATCAGGCTGCGGTCGCACCCTCATCCGCCGCCGCCCCACCACGGATCGCCAGAATGTTGGCCACGCCCTGATCTTCACCACGCGACAGGGAGGAAAATTCAACTCCCGCCGGCAATGGCAAATCGGACAGATGGATGGTTTGACCAGCTTCCAGCTTGGACAGATCGACTTCGATGAACTCAGGCAATGCGGACGGCAGACACTGCACTTCCGCTTCGGTCATCAGATGGCTAACGACACCGCCAGCGAGCTTCACACCCGGGGCAACCTCTGAATTGACGAAATGCAGCGGCACCTTCATGTGAATCTTCTGGTTGGCATCAACGCGCTGGAAGTCAATGTGAAGCACTAGCGGCTTGTATGGGTGCATCTGGAAATCACGCAGCAGCACAGGTTCCTTGGCGCCATCGATGTTGAGCGTCAGCACGGAAGAATGGAAAGCTTCATTCTTCAGGCCAAAGAACAACTCCTTATGGTTCAGGTCGACAGCCTGGGCGACGCTACCGCCACCATAAACGATGCCGGGAACCCGGCCGGCGCGACGCAGGCGGCGGCTCGCTCCGGTGCCCTGCGCATCACGCTTCATTGCATTCATTTCGATACTCATGTCTTGCTCCTTACGGTTGGAAAAGGGCCCCCGCGACCAGGCGACCCAACAAAAAGCGCGTTATTCGCTGAATAACGAACTCACAGAATCTTCATCACTAATACGCCGGATGGTTTCGGCCATCAAATTCGCCACCGAAAGCTGGCGAATCCGGCTTGTTGCTCGAGCCTCATCCCGCAACGGAATCGTGTCGGTCACCACCAACTCATCCAGCGCGGAATTATTCACGCGCTCAACCGCGCTACCCGACAACACTGCATGAGTGCAATAAGCGATCACCCGCTTGGCGCCATTCATTTTCAACGCGTTGGCTGCTTCGCATAATGTATTGGCGGTATCGACCATGTCATCCATGATCAAGCAGGTGCGGTCTTTGACATCACCGATGATATTCATCACCTTGGCCACGTTCGGTTTCGGCCGCCGTTTGTCGATGATGGCGAGCTCGCACTCCAGGCGCTTGGCTACAGCGCGCGCGCGCACTACACCGCCGACATCGGGTGAAACTACCATCAGATTGTCGTAATTCTGCTTCCAGATATCGCCCATCAAAATCGGCGTGGAATAGATGTTATCGACCGGGATATCGAAGAAACCTTGAATCTGATCGGAGTGCAGATCCATCGTCAGCACGCGTTTGACGCCGCGATCCTGTCGGGCATAACCAAAATAGGGAATGGCAGCCGTAATCCGGCCCGCCGATGCACGTCGTAACGCATCCACCATCAGCATGATTTCCATCAGGCTGTCGTTGGTAGGTTCACAGGTGGACTGCAGCACAAACACATCCTTGCCGCGCACGTTTTCCATGATTTCGACGTTGACTTCACCGTCGGAAAACCGCCCCACAGTCGCGCGCCCCAAACGCATGTTGAGATGACGCACCACATCCTCGGCAAGCTTGGGATGGGCATTGCCGGTGAACACCATCAAGCTGTCATATGCCACTTCGACCCCCAGGCTACTTTGAGCCCCCGCGTGTCGGTCAGACGCGCAACAGTTAACAAATCACAAAACAAAAAGCGTGCAGCTTGGCTTGCACGCTTATCATGTCCACCCTTCAGGGCAGACGTATATTTGGCTGGGGAGGTAGGGATCGAACCTACGAATGCCGGAATCAAAATCCGGTGCCTTACCACTTGGCGACTCCCCAAAATCTGGGTTCCTAAACACAAAAACTAACAACCAACTCACCACTCAATCAATCTGCAAAACCGAGTAGGGGATGTTGATCAAGCCCATCCGCAACAAAACCGCTCATCCGACCAGGCCGCTTAGCAAAGACTTTTTCAGCGTCATCTCGACCCGGAAACGCAGCATAAACACAAGCACCGGACCCAGTCATACGCGCACTTCCAGCAACACCGACTTGCGCATTTAACCAAGCCAGATATTCCGCAACTTCGGGATACAGCGCGCAGGCTAAAGGCTGAAGATCGTTCCGCCCAAAGCCATCAAAGAGGTCCGCGATTCTGATTGACGGGGTGTTACGTGTCAATCCCGGATGGCTGAAAATTGCCGCTGTTGCGACATGTACAGGTGGCGTCAATACGACATAACTGGCTGGCGCTAGCGTCAACTCGGTCAAAACCTCGCCGACTCCCTCGGCAAACGCGCTGTGGCCGAACACGAACACCGGCACATCGGCGCCCAGCGCCAGCCCCAACGCCTGCAACTCGGCGCGCGGCAAATTCACCCCCCACAAACGGTTCAAGGCCAGCAACACGGTGGCCGCATCAGAACTGCCGCCACCAAGACCACCGCCCATCGGCAAACGCTTGATCAAGCCGATGTCCGCCCCCAGGCGGCAACCTGTGTGCTGTTGCAACAAACTCGCTGCGCGCCAGCACAGGTCGCGGCTTTCAGGCACACCGGCGAGCGGCGTCAGCAGCTTGATTTCACCATCCGTGCGCGGCTCAATCTGCAAACTGTCGCCAAAATCCAGGAAGCGAAACACTGTTTGCAGCAAGTGATAACCGTCAGCGCGACGACCGACCACATGCAGGAACAAGTTCAGTTTGGCGGGAGCGGGATAAATCATGGCAATGTTTATGGCAATTCCCAAGTGTCAACCACAACACGTACTTCGAGTGCTTCATCGCGTCTAGCGACCAGTTTTCCCGGCAGTGGTTGACCTTGCTGCAGCTCGTAGCGACTGAACATTATCTGCCAGCCATCCTGCTCAAGCGTCCCCAAATGCCCATCCGCATCAGGCGTTGCGCGATAGCTGGCGCCTGGACGCGGCAAGCCAACCACCCACCAGGCCAAGCCGCGCAACGGCAATTCCAGACCGAGCGTCTTTTTTACCAATGCATCGGCATCCGTTGCAAAGAAGAGCCGGCCTTTCGCATCTTTCAATTCCATGCCAACTGCATCGCCGCGCAACTCGGCGATGCCCTGCCCCAGTGGCGTGCGCAACAACAATTCTTCACGCGCGGACTCACGTTGCCAAGTTAAACCACCGGAGAAAGACTCCTCGCCCGCCTTGACCGCAACGCGCCCCTCAAGTCGAAAAGCGGCCGGTGCGGTTGGCAGCCTGAGCTCGACAACAGGTGGCTCAGGTTTGAATCCGGGCCAATGAGAACAGCCTGACATACCCACCAGCACCAACAGCGCCATCAGCGGCAACCGCAAAAGCTTGATCGCCAGCCATTTGCAACTAACCGATGGCATCCTCAAGGCATCAGGCGTGAAGTCGTTTCGCGCAGGCTTTCATTCTCCGGATGCGTTAGCAAAGAACCCTGCCAGATGCGGCGGGCTTCATCTTTATCGCCATTCATCCAGAGCGCCTCACCGAGATGCGCGGCAATTTCAGGATCTGGCCGAGCGTTGTGCGCGCGACGCAGATAATCGACCGCTTCCGAATAGCGTTTGGCTTTGAATAATGCCCAGCCCATGCTGTCCTGAATGAAAGGATCATCCGGCTCCAGCTTGAGCGCCTTTTCGAGCAATTCGAGCGCCTCGTCGATCCGGTTTGTCCGGTCTGCCAGCGTATAACCCAACGCGTTGTATGCATGGGCAAACTCCGGCTTCAACTTGATCAGACGACGCAAATCGGCTTCCAGCATCTCAAGCCGATCGATTTTCTCCGCCGCCATGGCGCGGTCATAAAGCAGGTCCGCTGCATCAGGCATCTGTTCCAGCGCTTTCGTCAAACGCTCGACGACGCCAGGATAGTTCTTCGCCTCGCGCATGATTTGCGCTTCGGTCTGTACCACCCGGATACGCTCCGCATCGTCGCCAGGCACCAGGCTGGACAACCATTCCAGGGCTTGATCGTTTTTTCCCAGCTTGCCCATCACCACGGCGGCGCGCAGTTGTGCGTCAAGACGCTGACGGCCGCTGGTGACCGATTGATACCAGGTCAGCGCCTGCTCGGAACGCCCCCGCGCCTCCGCCAGCTGACCCAGATGGAAGCGCACACTCCCTGCGTCAGAATGCCCCAGTTCCAGGGCTTTGGTCAGTCTGGCTTCCGCGCTGTCGAAATCATTCGTCTGCATGGCAATCAAACCAATGGCCAGATGGTTTTCCGGATCGTCCGGCATTTCCTGCGCCAGGAATTCAAACTGAACGCGTGACTCATCTAACTTGGCGGCGCGCGCCAGATGCTTGGCATAGGCAAGGCGAACCTCGCGCATGGCTGGCATGGTGGCCAGGTAATCTTTCAGATAGGCAAGCGAGGCCGCCTCACCCTGCATCTGTTGCAACACCTGCGCCTTGAACAATGGTGCGGCGGACCAGTCCGGCTTCAAACGCAGTGCTTCGTCCAGACTACCCAATGCCTTGGCGCCGTTGCCGGCATGCCATGCTGCCTGGGCAACCGCGAAATGCGCTTCCGGCGTACTCGGGAAATTCGCCGCCAGATCAGCCACCAGATCGAGCACAGCCTGTTTGTCCTTTTGCTTGGCCAGCAAACCATGCAACTGGAGGAAGACGGCCCCCCCCGTTCCAGTCTTCAGCCAGGCTTGCAAATAGGGACGCGCTTCAGCCATGCGGCCGCTACCAACCAACAGCGAAGACAGCGTCTGCAAAGCTTTCGGCGAAGTCGGCTCGAGTTCCTGCCAGAGACGCGCATTTTTCAACGCCAATGGCGCAAGCCGGGCATAGAGAGCCACTTCCGTCGCTCGTTTTGCAATACGTGCATCGCGTGTTTTGACGGCGAGATCGGCATATGCCTCGGCCGACAGCTTTAGCTCACCGCGTTGCCCGGCGATCTCCCCCAACAAAAACTGATACAACACTTGCGAAGTCAGGCCCGACTGAGCCGGCGGCAAAGGCACCGTTTCAGCGACTGGCGTGGTGGTTTGAATCACCGGTGACTGGGCGCAAGCGGAAAGCGATACGCTAAGCATCGCCAGAAAACCGGATTTGAAACCAGATTCATTATGCAAGACCGCTTAACCTCTGGGAAGTTGCGATCAGAAGTTGCAGTCATTTGACAGTAACCCAGCCAAATCTCCTCCTGAGCACGAAACGCCATCATGCCTGAACTCCCAGAAGTCGAAACCGTATGCCGTGGACTGGCGCCATCCCTGGTAAATCAGATTCTGCTTGGCGCTGAGGTCAGACAATCCCGCTTGCGCTGGCCTGTGCCGGAAAATCTGGATGCACTGACGCGCGGGCAACGCATCCACCGGCTGACACGGCGCGGCAAATACCTGTTGGCACAACTGGATCACGGCTGGCTGATCATGCACCTCGGCATGTCCGGCAGCCTGCGTCTGACGCAGACCACTGTCGAACCGGAAAAGCATGATCACGTCGATTTTCTTCTGCCTGACAACCAAGTCCTGAGGTATCGCGACCCGCGTCGCTTTGGGGCTCTGCTCTGGTGCGAAGACCCTGAACAACACCCCTTGATCGCACATCTTGGCGTGGAACCGCTGACTGAAGCCCTCAACGCAGCCAGTCTGCATGCGATATGCCAGCACAGAAAAACCGCCATCAAGCTGTTGCTGATGGATGCCAGTCTGATTGTCGGGGTCGGCAACATCTATGCCAACGAATCCTTGTTTCATGCCGGCATCGACCCGCGCCTACCGGCCGGCAAGCTCTCCCGGCCACGTTGCGGGCGACTGGTGGACGCAATTCGGCAGACACTGGCGCAAGCCATCGCCGCCGGAGGCAGCAGCCTGCGCGACTTTGTCGATGGGCATGGCAAACCAGGGTATTTCCAGCAAAGCTATTTTGTTTATGGCCGTGCCGGCGAAGCCTGTTCAATTTGCGCCAGCCCGATCCGCCAACTCCGCCAGAGCGCGCGTTCCAGCTTCTATTGCCCGCAATGTCAGCGACGCTAGCTGCCTATAGAAGCAGGCATTTATGCTAGAGTCGCGCCCACGAATATGGGGCCAGATGGCGCCACTGCTGGAGGCGGAACGATGACCAATGTTTCACTCGTGAATGACTTCGAGGCATACAGCCAATGGCGCAGCGAACTGTCGCGCCGCATCTCCGACTATCGCAACTGGTTGGGCAAAGAAGACCTGAACGACTCGCAGCGTGACTTGCGGCTACAGCAATTGATCGATCGTCTTGCGGAAGACAAGCTGCATGTCGCCTTTGTGGCCGAGTTTTCCCGTGGCAAATCCGAGTTGATCAACGCGATTTTCCTGTCCGACCTGCAACAGCGCCTGCTCCCATCGACGGCCGGGCGCACCACGATGTGCCCAACCGAACTGCTTTACGACCCGGCCAAGCCGCCCATGATCGAGTTGCTACCGATCGAGACGCGCCTTTCGAATGCCAGTATTTCTGAATACAAGGGTTATCCGGACGAGTGGAGCACCGTTCCGATGGACACTTCATCCGCCGGTAACGTCGCGCAAGCCATGCAGGAAGTCTGTCGGGTGAAATCGGTCAGCCTGGACGAAGCAACCCACCTCGGCCTCTACATTCCCGACGACCCGCATGCCAGCCTGAGCATGAATGCCGATGGTACGGTCACCATCCCGGCCTGGCGCCACGCCATCATCAATTTCCCGCACCCGTTTCTCGAGAAAGGGCTAGTGGTTTACGACACCCCCGGCCTCAACGCGATCGGCGTCGAACCAGAACTCACCTTCAACCTCTTGCCGAATGCGCATGCGGTGTTGTTTGTGCTGGCCGCCGACACCGGCGTCACCAAATCCGACATCGAAGTCTGGCGCAGCCACATCTATTCTCGCGGCAAGAATCGTGGCCGTCTGGTGGCGCTGAACAAGATCGACGGCTTGTGGGACGACCTGAAAAGTGAAGCCCAGATCAACGCGGAAATTGATAGCCAGGTGAAGTCCTGCGCCGAATTGCTTGGCATCAATGCAAGCCAGATATTTCCTGTTTCCGCGCAAAAGGGCCTGCTCGCCAAGATCAGCGGCGATGAAGCCTTGTTGAAACGAAGCCGGCTGACCGCGCTGGAAAAAGCCCTGTCGGATGAACTGATCTCATCCAAGCAAGCCATCGTGCGCGACCAGACCGAAGCAGAACTGAGTGATTTGCTCGACAACAGTCTTGCTCTGCTCGAAGGCAGGCAACGAGGCATTGAAGAACAGCTCAATGAACTCAAGGGCTTGCAAGGCAAGAACCAGGATGTGGTCGGCCACATCATGACCAAGATCACCTCCGATAAAGAGAGTTTCGAACGTGGTTTGCAGCAATTCCAGGCGTTACGTTCGGTTTACTCGCAGCAAAGCATCAAATTGTTCTCCAAAATCGGCATGGACGGACTCCGCGAAGAAGTGCGAGGCGCCCGTGAAAGCATGGTTTCGAGTCGCTTCACCAAAGGCATTCGGGATGCCATGAGCAGCTTTTTCAAGCGGGTTGACGATCGACTGGAAGGCGCCAACAACCAGATCGATGAAATCAACAAGATGATGGAGGCGATGTACCACAAGCTGAATCTGGAACATGGCATCAACCTGATCAGCATTCCCCCCTTTTCCATGCTGCGCTATCGCAAGGAATTGCAGCGCCTGGAAGAAGCCTACGATCAGCAATTCAACACGTTCTACACCTTCCTGACCACTGAGCAGTACACACTGACTTCACGCTTTTTCGAGACCTTGGCCAGCCGAGTCGTGCAGGTTTTCGAGATCCTCAACCGAGATGTCGAAAACTGGTTGAAAGCCGTGATGTCGCCCATGGAAGGCCAGGTGCGCGAACATCAGATGCAATTGCGCCGCCGTCTGGAGAGTGTCAAACGCATCCACAAGGCAGCCGACACGCTGGATGACCGAATTGGCGAACTCGATCAGATGCATGTCGAGGTCATCCGGCAACACACCGAACTTAACCATCTTTCCGAAGCGGTTCGCACCGCATTGATTCCGGCCAATCTGAAGCCTGATCTGCTCGCCGCCTGAGACGTTCAACGCTGAAGCGTTAAACAAAAAATGCAAAAAGCGCGGCTTGGCCGCGCTTTTTTATTAAAAAACAGTTACTTGCCAGCGGTCAGCTTCTCATACTTGGCCTTCAGCTGATCCTGATCTTCAACATAATTCGGGTTCAACGGGATGCAATCCACCGGACAGACTTCCCGACACTGCGGCGTATCGAAATGGCCAACACATTCGGTGCACTTGTTCGGGTCGATGATGTAAATGTCCTCGCCCTGCGAAATGGCATCGTTGGGGCACTCCGGCTCACAGACATCACAGTTGATACATTCATCGGTAATCATCAAAGCCATGGAATATTCCTTTTCAGTTCTGTTAAGCCAATCTGTTAAGCAATCAGGTAGCGGATTTTTCCGCGAATTTATCAGCTAACCGCCCAACCACCACGGGATGCACAAAAGGCGAGACATCCCCATGTAAACGCGCAACCTCGCGCACCATGCTGGCGGAAACAAACATATGTTGCTCCGCCGGCGTCAGAAACACCGTTTCCATTGCGGGGTCCAGCCGCCGATTCATCCCGGCCAACTGAAACTCGTATTCGAAATCGGACAACGCGCGCAATCCACGCAACACCATGTGAGCGCCGACTTCGCGCACAAAATTGACCAGCAATCCATTAAACGGCATCACCTTCACACCGGGCAGGTCAGCCAGCACGGTACGCGCCAGATCAACCCGTTCGGCGAGACTGAAACAGGGCAGTTTCGGCACATTGTCGGCAACCGCAACGATCACCTCATCGAAAAGATTCAACGCGCGCCGCACAATATCCTCATGGCCGCGTGTCAACGGATCAAACGTGCCCGGATAAACAATGACGCGGCGAGAACTGCTCGAATGAGTCAAACCGGCTCCAACAAACAAAAATGCGAAAGACCAGCTCGGCCTTGGCGTACAACGGAAAACCCTTCTGGAGTGAAGGATGTAGGGGATTCGGCGTAAATTTTACCGCCCTCGCGCAATCGTGTCGCCGCGCTTTGAATGGCGGGCGCCAACAAATTCTGATCAAACGGCGGATCAAGAAAAATCACATCGAACATCTCTCCTGCCGCTGACATATAGGCCAGCGCATCCATTTGCAAGACCTCGACGCCACGTGTTTGCAACAGGGCCGCATTTTGCTTCAACGCCGCGCGCGCCTTGCTATCCCGCTCCAGCATCACCACTCGCTCGGCGCCGCGCGAGGCGGCCTCGAATCCCAAGGCACCGCTACCGGCGAATGCGTCCAGACAGACCAGGCCATGCAAGCGCTGGCCCAGCCAATTGAACAGGGTTTCGCGTACCCGATCCGGTGTCGGCCGCAAACCGGTGGCATCCGGAAAATGCAGAATCCGGCTGCGAAATTCGCCGCCGATAATCCGTACCGAATTGCTTAGCCGCGCCTTATTTGGCAACCGACTCCGCCTTGACATCAGGTTGGCCGCCGACGATCACCGTCATCAGCGACTCGGGTTTCACCCGCGACCGGAATGCCCGCAGGATTTCTTCCCGCTTTACCGCCGCCACCTGTGGGGAATAGGTCTCCAACCAATTCAACGGTAATTGATAGAAACCGATCATTGCCAGGTGTTCGAGAATCTTCCGGTTGCTGTCGATGCGTAGCGGGAAGCCGCCGATCAGATTGTTCTTCGCCTGCGTCAACTCGGCCTCGCTCGGCCCTTCCGCCAGATAGCGCGCCAATTCCTCGCGCACCGTGCGCACTGCCTCGTCGGTCGCATCACGCCGGGTCTGCAAACCAATCTGGAACGGTCCGAGTTCGCGCATCGGCATGAAATAGCTGTAAACGCTGTAAGCCAGGCCTTTCTTCTGGCGCACCGAATTGGTCAAGCGGGAATCGAAGCCACCGCCGCCCAAAATATAGTTGCCGACCAGCAGCGGAAAATAATCCGGGTCTTCCCGCATCAACCCCGGCAAACCCATGAACAGATGGCTTTGCGTGGCATGGTGCGGGATGATTTTTTCCTGCCCTTGCGTGTTCACCCGCACCGCAGGGATCGGCGGCGGCGCCTCGCCGGGCGGCAAATCTGCCGCCAACCGCTCGGCAATCGCCTCTGCCTCGGCCCGGCTCAGATCGCCCATCATGGCGACCGTCATGTTTCTGGCGCGGTAATGCGCCCGGTAAAACTCGGCCAGATCGTCCCGCGTCAGGCCACGCACAGACTCGACCTCACCGCTTTCAGGCAACCCATAGGGATGATCACCGTAAAGCGCGGCCTGGAATGCCTTCTCTCCAATGCTTTCAGGTTTCGTCGCCGCCTCTTCCAGAGAGGCCACCACACGCGCTTTTTCGCGTTCGAGTACGGCGGCATCGAAACGCGGCTGCGACAGGATCGATACCAGCAGATTGATTGCCTGATTGCGCTCAACTTCCCCGCTCAAGCTACGCAACGAGAAACCGGCGCGATCCGCATCGAAACTGCCCGACATCACCGCCCCGACATCGGCCAGTTTCTCGGCGATATCACGCTCGCTGTAATCCCCCGCGCCCAAGCCCATGATATGTCGCGTCAGATTGGCCAGACCGGATTTCGCGCGGATTTCGCGCGCGCTACCGGCGGCAAAACCGACACTCAGATCGAGCATTGGCAAGTCATGATTTTCGACAAACACCACACGGGCGCCTTGCGAGGTTTGCCAATGCTGGATATTCAAGCCAGCCCAGGCGCTGGATGCCGAAACCATGGCCAGCCCGAAGGCCACCACGAATGGCAGCAGATATTTAACGACCATGGCCGCCTCCGATCAGATTACGTTGAAAAGCAGGTTTGCCTTCCGGCATTGGCAGCGGGTCCAGTATGGCCACGGTCAGTCGTTCATCGACCAGATATTTCTTTGCCACATCACGCACTTGCTCCGCCGTCACCGCCTTGAGTTTGGCGTAGCGGATATCGCGCGCCTTGTAATCCAGTCCGGCGGTCGTCCACTCACCGATCTGCATCGCCTGATAGAACAGGGAATCCTGCTGATAAACCTGGCTGGCCAGCACTTGCGCCTTGACCCGGTTCAACTCGGTTTCGCTGACGCCAGCCTGGACCAGAAGCGCAATCTCCGCCTTCAGCGCGGCTTCGACGACGCCGACGGTCTGCCCTTCCACCGGCGAAGCATCCACCGAGAACATGCCCGGGCCGCGCGAGATCGAGTCATAGCCCGCGCTCGCCTCGTTGGCGATCTGCTTGTCGCGCACCAGTGACTGATTCAAGCGCGCGGAAGCATGTCCATCCAGCACGCCAGCCAGAATTTCCAGCGCATACGGCTCCCAGTCATTCGCTGGATCGGCCAGATTGGGCGCCTGCCAGACCAGCGCCACCACCGGCAACTTGGCCGGCGCACGCACCGTGACCTGCTTCATGCCGATCTGTTCCGGCTCGCGTTGCGGCTTGCGTTCGGGCAAGGCGCGACTCGGAATGGCGCCGAAATACTGTTGCGCCCAGGCCAACACCTGTGCCGGATCGACATCGCCGGCGACCACCAGCGTGGCGTTGTTCGGGCTGTACCAGTTTTCATACCAACGGCGCGCATCGTCCACTTTCATGTTCTTCAGATCGTCCATCCAGCCAATCACCGGATGCCGATACGGATGCGACTGATACGCCGTGGCCATCAGTGCTTCATACAGCTTGGCCTGCGCGTTGTCCTCGGTGCGCATGCGGCGCTCTTCCATCACGACATTGATTTCTTTCGCGAATTCGTCGGCCGACAACACCAGATTGGCCATCCGGTCGGCTTCCAGTTTGAGTGCCAACTCCAGCCGATCTTTCTGCAAGGTCTGGAAATACGCCGTGTGGTCGCGCGAGGTAAACGCATTCTCACGCCCGCCCGCCGCCGCGATGCGCTTTGAAAACTCGCCCGCCGGCACGTCCCTGGTGCCCTTGAACATCATGTGTTCCAGCACATGCGCGACACCGGTGGTGCCGTAACTTTCATCCATGCTGCCGGCGCGATACCAGACCTGCGACACCGCCACCGGCGCGCGCCGGTCGGTCTTGACGATCACTTTCAGGCCGTTGGACAAAGTCTGTTCGACAATTTCGGCACGCGCCGGAGCAGCCGTCGCGAAAAACATCGCGAATATCGCGAACTTCGCCAACAACGTGAAAACACGAGAAGAAGATTTCATCTTGGGCGCATGTGTCATAGGGAAAAGGGCTCGCATGATAGAATTTATGGGCTTACAACGCAGCCTCTGACTTCCCCTCCCGTGTTTGGTTTCTTCAAAA
>JFJP01038122.1_pt1 | contig 33217 bp, 28 predicted proteins | sample 431651 | NCBI WGS metagenome assembly JFJP01 (sample SAMN02602958, study PRJNA72255) | Microbial mat metagenome, whole genome shotgun sequencing project. | biome: fresh water; feature: sink hole; material: water; isolation source: purple microbial (photo- and chemosynthetic) mats found in... | reverse complement strand
GGTTTTCCACACCCAGATAAATGTCTGCCTTCTTGAAGTTCCTAGTAATCTGCGCATTCATAACAACATAAGTGCTGAAATGCTCTTCCCTCCGGTAGGTCTCAGGATTTGACCCTGTTAACGGGATTCGTCCGGGGCCATTTATCTGTATCGTATAATCATACTGCCATTTACGTAATCTCGTCAGATAAGACGCAGTAACTAATCCCTTGTAACGGCTCGACAGTGGCTTTTCACGAAGTATTCCGTCGATTGTCATTTTTACATCATTCCATCTCCATGCAGCCAGAATATCAAGTCTGTCAACTGGTGTTGCAGATACTTCAAACTGTAACACATTTGAAAAGGACCTTCCGTCGAGGTTATAGAACCTGACCTCATCAACATCGGCATCAAGGTCTGTAATGATCTGACTCAGGAAGTTTGTATGGAAAAATTCAGATGAGAGTTTCACCTCTTTCCCTCCGACTAAAACACTACCGGTAAGGCTTAGGCCGTAGTTCCATGCCTCTTCCATTGCAAGATTATCAGAAATTATCATGGTGCGGCTGCTTGCAAGCAGATATGAGTTTTCAGCGAGTACGTTAGCCGATCTGTAACCTTTTCCCATTGATGCCCTGAGTGTAACTTTCGGTAAAATCAGATATCTGACGTGCACCCGTGGGGTTATTAGAGTACCGTAGAGGTTATGGTAGTCTGTCCGTATGCCTGCCACTACTGTAATCTTTGAAGTGTCAGCGTATGTATACTGCGCGAAGAGTCCGGGAACCGACTCATTTTTATTCATCTGAATCGTATTCAACATCTCATTGTAAAGATCATATTTGTAGCTGAACCCTGCATCGAGAGTATGTCTGCTAAGAAGCGGATTCCACTGGTACAGTAAGTTTGAGTAATAACTTTTCTGTGAACCGGTGTACATTTTCTGACCATAAAGAGAATTCTGATCATGAAAAGCTATATTCTGGATCCAGCCTACTGACATGCTCCTGTCTTTCATGAAAACACCACCTGTTTTGGCGAAAGCTTCGAGTCTTTTGGATTTTATATTTATCCCGAAGCCATCTGACCATGTATCAGAGTTTTGCGGGTTATACATGATCTGGCCTCCGATCCTTTGCTCCTCAAGATATTTTATACCTGTTCTGAAGTCGAACAGGCCCGAATGGTAATCCCATCTGTTAAAGAAATCCTGACTGATTTTCAGCATGGGCCATTATCATAGTACTTAGTTTGTCGTTCAGAACAACTGAGGCATTAGCGTTTACTTCCTGACGTCCGGCATCGCTTATGAATCCGTTTACATAGACCTTTTCGCTGGTTGCCGGTTTCTTGTACTCTACGTTTATCTGACCTGCAACTGATTCGTATCCATTCCTGACAGAGGAAGTCCCTTTCGAAACCTGAATTGATTCCATCCATGGTCCGGGTATATAGTTTAATCCGTATGCGGAAGCCACACCGTACATTGCAGGAATATTCTCAGTAAGGATCTGAGTATAACTTCCTGCCAACCCGAGTAACTGAATCTGTTTTGCCCCGGTTGCAGCATCGGCATAGTTTACATCAACAGAGGCGTTTGTCTCAAAGCTCTCTGAAAGGTTACAGCATGCAGCTTTTCGAAGCTCTCCGCTTGTAATATTCAGGGTAAGAACAGGATCAATTCTGTTTATGAACGTCCCGGAGGCTTTGCCGAAAACCATTACCTCACCCAATTCACTCCCCTGGTTCAGAAAATGTTTGATATATTCTTCTGAAGCCCCGATAGTGATAGTATCGCTTTTGTAACCAACAAAGCTCACAACCAGCTTATTGGTCTGCTTTGTTTTTTTAATTTTGAAGTATCCGGCAGCATTGGTTGTGGTGCCTGTTGTAGTTCCTGCCCATACAATACTTGCTCCGGGCATTCCAAGCTCATCTTTATCGGAGGAATCTATAATTTTTCCCTCCAGTGTTTTTTGTCCTGACAGCGGCATCGCCGCAAATATCAGAATACCAAATATTATATATTTTATCTTCATCCTGTATAATATTATAACATTGCACCATGTGAAGGTGACATAGAATATGAGCGGCATATAAATGCCGCAAATACAAAAGGATGAATCAGATAAGAAGCTGGCGGTTGAAAATGATCACCTCCTGGCCGCCATGTTTATTGTGGACGAAAAATGGAACTACAGAATGTTCCTGTAAAGCCGGAGTTGATGGGATATTGTGTGCAGGTTTTTCAGCAGGGATAGCTGAAAAGGAAACTTTGACTGTTTGAGTATAGTTTGTGATTTTTATTTTTTCGGTTGTTGTTGTGCAGCAAACACTTTTAAATGAACCGGAACCATCAGTCGAGCAGCTTGATGCAGCTCCGCAGCAGGAATTAGTATTTGGAGAAACTACCCCAAAGAGTTGTGTGTTTACTGAAATTCCGCAACTTTTACAGCTATTAATTACAATTGTAATACCTGTACTCCCTATTAGTAAGAAAAGTACAAGAAGTATAGCAACAGCTGATAATATGGCTCTTTTTATCTTCACAACAAACAAATATAAGCTATAGTCAGTTTCAAAATATGTTAAGTGATAAATGCGACCTATTGAAACAATGGTTAATTTTACACGAAAGGAGGAAAAATGACAAAGCACAAATCAATAACCCTGGAAAGTGCTTCAATATTTTTTATTGCCATTTTCAATGTGGTTTTACACCTTGTATTTTCCGCAAATCTGGAGTATCACAGAGATGAGCTTCTCTATTTTTCACTTGGGCAGCATCCTGCATTTGGTTATGCCACAGTACCTCCGTTAATTGGATGGATAGCATGGCTGATGCAGCATATCGCCGGTTATTCTGTTTTTGCTGTCAGATTGTTTCCTGCGATAATCAGTGGGGTGATGGTTATAATGGTCTCTGAAATGGCAAAAGAACTTGGCGGGTCGTTTTATGCACGGATTCTGTCAGCAGTTGGTCTTACGGTATCTGTATTTGCTTTAAGGACTTTCGGATTGTTTCAGCCGGTTCATATTGATCTGCTATGCTGGACTATAATATTTTTTCTTGTTATAAAATATATCAATTCATCACAGCCAAAATATCTTATTTACCTTGGTATAGCCGCAGGTTTCGCATTTCTTAATAAATACATGATCGGATTACTTCTGATATCCTTTCTGGCAGTGATTCCCTTTACAAGCTATAGGAAAATCTTTATAATAAAGCATTTCTGGTTTGGTATTCTGGCAGGGTTCCTGATATTTCTTCCGAACATTATCTGGCAGGTTGTGAACGGATTGCCGGTTATTAATCATTTTTCAGAACTTGGAAGAACTCAGTTGCAGAATGTTGAGAGAGGGACTTTTCTTTTAGAGCAGCTTATAATGCCCGGTGCAGCATCAGTTCTGACAATTGCTGGTATAATCTTCCTGCTTTTTAATAAGAGAGCTATCCAATTCCGGTTTTTGGGTTTTGTGGTACTCCTGGTTATACTCATATTATTGATCCTCAGAGGTAAGGGTTATTATACTATAGGAGTTTTACCGGTACTAATTTCAGCCGGAGCTGTATCATTTGAACTTATTCTGAATAAAAGCCGCTTAAAATTTTTATTGCCGCTTGTACTTATTATTCTAACAATTCCGGTTCTTCCAATTGGTTTGCCAATATATAAAGCAGATGGACTTGTTAAATACTTTAACAAGCTTCAGACTAAATATGGACTTGAAATCGGGAGAAGATTTGAAGATGGTTCGGTTCATTCTCTGCCTCAGGATTATGCTGATATGCTTGGATGGGAAGAACTGACAAGTCTGACGTATGATGCCTGGAATATGATTGAGAAAAAAAACGAAGCATTTATTTATTGTGAAAATTATGGTCAGGCCGGGGCAATAACAGTTATTGGAAAAAAATATGGTCTGCCTCAGGCTGTTTGTTTCCACGAGAGTTTCAGATACTGGATTCCTAAGACTTTCGAGCCTGATATAACGTCATTTGTATACATAAATGATGAGATGGGGGATGATGTGAAAATGCTTTTTGCAAAAATTACTGAAGTAGGCAGAATCTCAAATCCTGATGCCAGGGAGTTCGGAACAGCAGTATATCTGTGTGAAGATCCGGTAAGGAGTTTTAATTTATTCTGGGCCAGGAGAATCGCTGATTAAAAGAAATAGTAAAATGCAGTAAGTACTCTCATGTTTGATACCGAAGTCAGATTTGAATTAACTATTCCTCTTAGATCGGTTTTTCCGTATTGAGCAGACGTATATTCCAATTCAACTGAAATGCGCACTTTAGCCATGTTAAAAACAACTCTCGGGGCAACACGATATACATAATTTATGTTTGATCCGCGACTGTAAAAGACTCCCGTGTTATCATTTTCAGTTCCAAGATTTTTCGTATACCCTGCAAAGATTCCAGCCTGAATTTTCCCGTTTGTTGAGAGTTCGGTCCAGAGTGATATATTCTTTAAAGGTTCATATACATAACTCATCTGATTGGCGGCATCAACTGATGTAACTGCATACCCTCCGAGCATCACCTGGTCAAACAAATTACTCCCAAGCACAGCATAAGCCTTTATAGTAACAGGTTTAAGCTTTAGTTTGGAATAGACTGATAATGAGTAAGAGCTAACACTTTCATCTCCGCTATAATAAATAGTATCCTTACCATCCTTCAGATTTTTATCAGCCTGAGAAAATAATCGTGGTACAAGCTGTTTATATTCAGCACCTGCCCCGATCAGAAATTCATTTGTTTCATTAAACATAGCAGAATACTGCAGATGTATATTCAAATCGGGAAGAACAGCGTTGCTCAGATATTTTGGGCTGGCTCCGTCAGGGCCATTACTTGAGAAATCCCTCTGACTGGCAGCCGCAACAATCAGTTTCATTTTATTTATTTTTTGTGTTAATCTGATTTGCGGGTTACGCGAAAATGGCTGAAATGGAGATCCTGTATTAAATGAAACAACATCTGGAAAACACTCGGGGATGAACATTGGGTGCCAGTACTGGCCAGCAAGTAATTCAGTTGTATTCCAGTTAAGTTTTATTATTGCATGACGTAGTCTGAAACCGTTGACATCTGGGAAATTTGCATTTTCATTGCCGAAAAAATCGGCCTCAATAAGGGCTGAGGTTTTTACCTTTCCGATATCAGGACCTGTAATCTTACCGGTCAGCCTCGATTGAATTGAGAGGATCCCAAAATGATCTTTGGCATTAATATCCTTACCATTTAAATCAAGCTTCTGATTCTCCGGATAGAGTAGAAAGTGACCCTCGCGGATACTAACAGTCTGCCGTGAGTCATAGAAGAAGTCGGTTTTTACAAATCCTGAAAGTGTAATGCCGAATTTGGGCTCTTCAATCTTATCCTGGCCCTTTGCAGAACCCGAAACAATAGCCAGAAGCAGAAAGGTAAATGATATGAGTCGCATTTTATTTTAATTAATTATAGTTTCTTTTATCAGGGGGGAATAACTGATTAATTATTGACCTGTCTTTTGGGGGCAATCCCATTAGCACATTGAAGTTGTTTCGTGCAGTATAATTGTCTTTCCACAATTCAATAGCTTTGACATAGTTTTTTAAGGCTTCCTCCTGCTTATACTGATGCCTTAGTATCGCACCCATGTTTGTATAGCACACCGATAGCCTGCGTGGTGTTTCTTTTTGTGCCGTTTTAAGATCTTCAACCCTTTTCTTTAAAATATTTTTAATATTCTTACCTGTAAACGCCTCATTATTCTCTGGAAAGAAAGGATAAATATGTGCATACAATTCTTTTTCAGAGAGAGCAGAATATTTGTTCAACCATCTGTTATAGATAGCAATTGAAGAATCAATATTGGTCTTGGCAATTGATAACAAACCAGCCTTTTCCACGGTGTCTTGTAAATTATAAAGTGCCATTCCAAGGTAAGCTGATCCTCTGTTATTTCTGACAATTGCCCGCTCATAGGAATCTGAATATCCCGGTACAGCTAGGAAAATGGAATCTATCTTTTCAAGTATAGGCAAGGCTAAGGTGAATTGATTCTTTTTCAGGAGGTTGTCGTACCTGCGGAACATGTATTTTGTTTGTACTATACGTGGATCTTCAGCTTTATTCTTTCCATTATAATAAATGTAAGCAGTAAGAAAACTTGCTGAAATTATTATAAAAATGCCTGCCGCAACTTTTTTTGTCTGTGATGATATTGTCAATTTATTCCCGGTTAGTCAGATTATTAATCAAAAGTAAAAGACAATCCCGGATTTATCAGGATTGTCTTTCACAATTTAAATTTATTTTTAGCTATGTACCTTCTCGATTAAGAATCTTTTAATTTCAACAGGAGTAGGGGTTGAAAGTTTGGAAACTACAATATTTGTAATGATTGCAAGAGGAGCACCAATCCATGCAAAATACCAGACATTAAGCCAGTACTCCACAAATTCCTGGCCCGGAAGATGTGCTCCGGCCTTTGCAGCAATAAAATACGTAAGGGAGAAGAAGGAAATTCCAACTCCGACAATCATTCCTGCTGTGCCACCTGCCCTGTTTGCTCCGCTCCACCATATTCCGAGAAGGAAAAGCGGAAATATTGTGCATGCTGCCATTGAAAAAGCAACAGCAACAAGCTGTGCTATCATCCCAAGTTTAAGCATTGCTACAATTCCTACAATAATTCCCATAAAAATGGTACCGAATCGTGCCATGTTTAACTGGGCTTTAGGCGAAGCTTTGGGATTAATTATTTTTGTATAAATATCATGTGAGAATGCTGAAGAACCAGCGACCAGCAGACCTGATATTGTAGAAAAGGCAGCAGAGATTGCTCCTGAGGCAAGAAGTCCCACAACCAATGGGTTAATACCTCCCAGCTGGGCTGTATATACAACTATTGCATCTGATGCTAGTCCACCTACTTCGGGATTCGATGACAGGATTTTTCCAAACACTGAATAAATTGGAGCACTCCAGTATAATAGACAGATAAAGAACAAGCCCCATACACATGATAATCTCGCATCACGTATTGTAGGTGTTATATAAAAGCGTTGTAAAACATGAGGTAACCCTGCTGTCCCAAGCATGAGGGAGAAGCATATTGCTATCCATTGAAATGCAGTGCTTCCAGTAGAAGGATCCCATGGCATTGCAAATTCAGGGCTGGGAACCAGAGATACATTATGTCCGTAAGCATTCAGAAGCGCAGCTCCGTCAGCGATATTTGGTGCCGGGATGCCCTGTACAATATCAGATACAATGGTTCCATATCCAAACTGAGGCAGTAACCAGAAGTAGTCAAATTTGTAAGTGAGCAGGAATGTTGGTATCAGGAATGCGATTATGAGAATTATATACTGGACAACCATATTCTTTGTTGCACCAATCATTCCGGAGAGCATTGTATAGCCAATTACGACAGATGCTCCTATTATTACAGCCCAGGTATAGTCGATACCCAGAATCCATTTGAACATTAAGCCTACGCCTCCGAACTGGCCAACACAGTAGGCAAATGATATAAGAATTGTAAATACTGCACTTATTCCTCTTAATGTCTGCGAATAATATCTGTCACCAATAAAGTCAGGAGCAGTAAATTTACCGTACTTTCTGATCTGTCCGGCCATTAATATCAGCAGCAAAACATAGCCGCCTGTCCAGCCAACAACATAAGCCAGACCATTATATCCGGTTGTATACATCATACCTGCCATCCCCAGAAATGAGGCTGCACTCATCCAGTTGGACCCGATAGCCATGCCCGAGCTTATATTAGATATTTTACGACCCGCTGCATAGTAATCAGTTGTATCCTTTGCCCTTGAGAAAAAACCTACCAGGACAAAAGTTGCAAGCATTGCAATAAGAATGATCGCCGGCCCAACTTTAAAGCTGCCTTCAAGTTGTGTAAGATCTTCTGCCATTAACAAAGAGGGGATCAGCAGGATACCTGTTGTAAAGAATATTTTTTTCATATTAATAATAAATTTTTGGTGCTGTTACTCTTCCTTTATTGAAAATTTCTTCTGAAGATGGGTTATTCTGATACTGTAAAACAGACTTAATCCCACGAAAAGAATCAAAAGAAATTCTGAGGTATAGAAATAATGAAAAGGAAACCCCAGGATCTTTTTATCTGTTAAGAATGATTGATTATGGGTAAGATATAATTTCATTATTTTTGGAAGAGCTTCAGTATCAGCCGCTGTGAGATCTTTGTACCCGGCATTTAGGCTATATGGCAGAATGGCCGCTTTGTTATTTGACGGATCAACACCTGTCCTTTCATTGGCAATGGAGTTGATATTGTTTTTGATACTTTGAAGTTCTGATTTCAAAGTGATATACTCTTCACCGGAGGCTGCTGAAAGTTTTTCCCGTACTGCGGAAAGATCCTTCAGGTGTGAGGAAAGCAGTACTTTTTCACTGTCGCTTACCATACTATACACTGACCAGGAAATTGAATTCATGAGAACTGCTTTATCAGCTGGTTTCACCGATGATTTCCCTGCTACGGCTATCAAAGAATTTACAAAATCCTTTGTTTCCTGTTCAGTAGCTTTTCCCGATTTTACATTATCCCAGACAGATTCGAAAGTTATAAGTGATTTTTCCGGAGTTGGCTTTTGAAAAATGAGTAAAAGCATCTGAAAACCAAATATGGCAACAAACCATATTGTTCCCAGGATTAGTATCAGATTCCTGTTTCTTCGTCCATAAGGACTAACCGGTTTAAACAGGCTGAAATCGTAATTATTGCTGCTGGCTTCCAATTTAACCTCCTTTTTAAATTATTAATTTGTATGACTAAGCTTATCAAAAATAGTTTTAAAAAAGATTAATAAATTATCACAGAAGTTGAAACCTGACATTGTTTTATAACAACTAATTCCTACATTTGAATAAAGGAGGTTTTATGAAATTTTCAAGGAACACTGGTTGTAAAGAGTGCATTCTTAAATGCGACATTTATCCAACTCTTTTGAAAACAGGAATTAAGTTTGAGGAAGTCAAGACCTTACATGCAAATTTCAAAAAGCATGACAATATATGTAAGCAAGGCACTGAAGTTACTCATGCCCTATTTTTGGTTAAAGGAGCTGCAAAACTATATATAGAAGGCATTAACAACAGGAATATAATATTGTATATCCTGAAGCCTCCTGCCTATATCGGGTTACTCTCTTTTTTTGAGAGTCCCTTTTATTTCTATTCAGTAACTGCACTTGAGGACTCCGAAGTCTGTTATATTGATCTGAGTCTGGTTAAGAAACTTTACGTGGAAAACCATGATCTGTTATTAAACCTGAATAAAGCCTTTGGAAAATCAGTTTCAAATATTATGAAAAAAATTATCTCTCTGAATCAAAAGCAGATAAGGGGACGAATTGCCGAGAATCTGATATATCTTTCAGAGATTTACAATAGTCAGAGATTCCTTTTAAATGTTTCCCGGAAAGAGATTGGCGAGATGACTGCAATTTCGGAAGAGAATACAGTCAGACTGTTATCAGAATTTTCGAGGGAAAAGATAATTGCTGTCAGCGGCAAGGAAATTGAAATACTTGATATGCCGCTTCTTCGGAAGATATGTGAAGTATGTTAAATTGATTAAACCATACAAAGTGAGAATTCAGTATTGTTCCGATTTACATCTGGAATTTGATCAGAACAGCAGGCACGTTTCTGAAAACCCTTTAACTGTTACCGGGGATATTCTTATTTTAGCCGGAGATATTGTGCCTCTTCATGATGAGTTCCTGAGTCACTCTTTCTTTCGCTATATTTCAGACAACTTCAGGCAGATCTTCTGGGTCCCGGGCAATCATGAGTATTACTATAGCGATATTTCTGATTTTGATTTTTCTTCCGGGCTCAAACTCTTAGGAAACATTAATATTATTAATAATAATGTAATTGAATATGAAGATATTCGTCTTGTATTCACTACGTTATGGTCCGAAATCAGTCCGGTGAATAAAAAATATATTGAACAGAGTGTTTCAGATTTTGAGTGTATCACACACAAAAACAAGAAATTCAGTGTAGCGGAATTCAATAAACTGCATCATCAAAGTCTTGATTTCCTTAAAAATGCAGTATCTGATAAGAAGGGTAAAACAGTTATTGTTACCCATCACCTTCCATCTCCTTTATGCAACAAAGAGACACATAATAACAGCATAATTAATGAAGCTTTTTGTTCCGACCTGACAGAAATAATAGAAGAGAGCAAAGCTGCATTCTGGATATACGGGCATAGTCACTTTAATCAGAAACCTGTTTACATCGGCGATACTATTATGTTAACTAACCAACTTGGTTATATCCAACTCAACGAGAAAGATGGATTCAGAAGGAATGCTTATTTTTCTATTTAAGTGTAAGGATGAAACTTAATTATTTTCAGATTGTTACTCTGAAGTCAGCCTTTATCTTATTCTGATATTCTGGAATATATGTTAAAACCTTTCTCAGCAGAAACAGTTCCGGATCGATCATATTCTTTGTATTCAGCGAGTTTGTAAGTGGCATTTGATTAGTTAACAACTGAGACTGATTTCTGAACCGGAGTTTCATCAGAAAGTTATATGTGAAAAGAATTTCATCAATAGTGGCAGCAGCTATTATCTGTTTTTCCTTCAGAGCTTTTAACCTGTCGGTTGTATTGGTATGTCTTATTCCATTTTGAAGAGAATATGTCCGGGCAAACATAATTATCGGCAACATTGCGCTCTTAAGATCAATCAGGTCGGCATTCCTGTCGGAAAGAATGCTTCCTGATGAGATATGAGGATGTTTTAGATTATAAGTATTGAAAGCAAGATGATACAGGAACAAAGGATTATCCCTGATAGTCGAAATCACATAATCGCTTAAATTTTCAGTGATTCGCTCATCTCCGTAAAGCATTCTGAAATCGAAAAAAATAGTTGCATCCAGGAGATTCTGTGGTTCAGGCGATGTAATCCATTGGTTGAAGTAATCTTTCCAGACTGATACCGGCTGGCACCATTTTTGATTTTTGGCCATGATATTGCCTTTACAGAATGCATATCCAATATGACTCAGGGAGTTACAGACAATTTCTCCAAGTCTGAGAAAATATGCTCTTACTTTGCTATCTTCTTCTTTTGGCACATCCTTGTATATGATTGCATTATCCTGATCAGTGTATAATGTTTCTTCCTTCCGTCCTTCACTCCCGAGGCAGATAAAGGCAAAATCAGCCGGTGGTTCACCGAGATCCCTGATTGCAAGTTCGATTAATCTCCGGGTAAGTTCATTTGAAAAAGATGTAGTGACCCTTGTTATATAATTAACAGCAATGTCATTCAATATTAATGGATTAACTATCTTTAGCAGGTTGTTGTGACATTGTTTTAAACCGGCATCTGTTTTTGCCTCTCTTATTTGCTCCAGCAAAAATGATAGTGATCTGATCATTGCAATATAAATATCCTGAGTTCTTAATACACCTGTTACTTCACCAAACTCATTTTTTACGATGAGATGATTGATCTTTTTATTATCTGAAATAATCAACGCGTCGATTAGTGGTGTATTTTCGGAAATATATTTTACAGGGGAACTCATAATGAGATAAGCCGGGTTATCAGGATTTAGATTAAGCGAGAGCACTCTTCTCTGTATGTCGGTATTAGTAATTATTCCAATGTAATCAGTCTCATTCTTTGCAAGCAAAACGCAATCAGTCTGATTGATTTTTAAATTTTGAATGACAGCACTTAAAGTTGAGTCAGAGTCTATTTTTCTTATTTGTGTAACCAGATCCTTAACTGGCTGTTCGAGCATTAATTCCTTAAGTTTTAATTCACTTATCAGATCTGAAGTCTGAATTCTTTCAGATTCCCTGTTTGTAATATCCTGAATTATTCCGTCGCAGAAAATACCGTCAGATTTATTATCAACCAGAATCAGAGATAATGAAATGATTAAATATTCCCCGTTCTTATTCTTTATTCTGATAATCCTGTTCTTCAAAGTGCCGCTCTCTTCAATTGCTTTGCGGATATGTTTTCTGTCATCAGGTTCAGCAAATAAAATTCTGACCGGAGTTTTTGACAATTCACCGAAGTCGCTGAATCCTAAAATATTAACTGTTTTTTCATCAGCAATGATAAACTTACCACCTGAATGCAGATCTATCCTGAATATTCCTGCGTCAACTGTGTTTAACAGTTTTGGAAAATCGATATCTGATTTTCTTATATTACCATCAGTTGAGATATCTTTAATTATGATAATATTTACAGTTTTGCCATAAAAGTCAGTAGTTGTGGAAGTTGCCAGGACTTCAGTGAACTCACCGTTTTTCTTTTTCAGTAAAAGCTCAAATTTTCCCTCTCTGACCCTGTTTCCTGAGAATGCATCTATAATTTCATTATGATTATTGCTGCCTATTAATTCGCTGAATGCCAGATTGGAAAGCTCGCTGCTTTCATATCCGGTGATTTTACTCATCACGCTATTTGAAAAACTGATTTTTCCGTCAATAATCATTAAGAGTCCTTCAGTTGCCGCTTCAACAAGGGTCCTGAATTTTTCTTTCGATTCGTGTAACTCATTTACTGCTGTAATTCTTTTTTGTTCGATCCCCAGACTCTCCCTGATAATATAGAAGAGCAAAACAGCTATTAAGATTAGAATAATTGCCGACAGCCATATCATACGTTTTGTAAGTGAACTGATCTCTTTTTTTACATCTTCAATATACACACCGGTTCCGATTACCCAGTTCCAGGGTTTGAAGATCTTTACATACGACAGTTTAGGTACAATATTCAATGAGTCATCCTTCCATTGCCACATATAATCGACATATCCCTCTTCCTTTGATAAGACAGTATTTACAAATTCAACAAAAAGTTTCTTCCCGTGCGGATCTGTAAAGTCATTCAGATCTTTTCCGTTCAGATCGTTTCTGAAAGGGTGCATTATCATTACCGGAGTCAGGTCTGTTATCCAGAAATAATCTTTGTTTTCTTCCCCGTAGCGTAGGTATTGAATTCTTGATATTGCAGTTTTCTGAGCTTCATCCCTTGTAAGAAGACCCTCTTTTTCATCATTTTCATATTTCGACAGAATGCTTAATGCGGAGTTAGTTAACTCCTTAATCATTTCGCGTTTACCATCCATTATATTCTCCTTAAACTGCGGAATTATAATTAAGAATATTATGAGAATAAACAAAAGGATCGAAAGGATGGTTGGAAGGACTATTTTTAGGTATGCTTTATTCATTTCTGAGAATGAAGTTAAGTTGCAAATCACTCAAAGTTAAATATAAGACACAAATGAGCAACAATATATTTATGGAGTTTATTGTTTATTGAGTATCGGTTAACTAAAGAAAACAGGTTTAAGAACACATTTCATCCATTTTGTTTTAATTTTTAAATTATTAGCTTGCCATTTATAAACGCGATAATTCTAAAAGTCAATAATTATGAAAAGTATCTTCTTTAGTGCTATTACATTAACAGCTTTACTGTCTGTTTCTCCGGCATCTGCTCAGCAGGATAAGGTTGTTAAATCAATAATACAACTTGGTCAGACCGATAACCAGACAATGAATCATCTGGATGTTATTTCCAACCGTTTCGGAGGAAGACTTATCGGATCTGACGCTTATGAAAATGCCGGATTATGGTGTGCCTCCCAGTTTAAGAAGTGGGGAATGGAAGTTGAGATGGATGAGGCAGGAACATTACCTGTTGGTTTTAACCGCGGTCCATGGTTCGGACGTATGCTGAGTGAAAACGGAATGGATCTTCATTTTGTCACACCGTCATATACATCGGGTACCAAGGGAGTTCAGAGAGGTCATGTTCTGATGGAACCAAAATCGCAGGCTGATTTTGACCGGATGAAAGGGGCACTTAAGGGCGCATGGGTACTTATTTCAGGTACAAATACCGGATGGCCGATTGACTATTCAACAAAGGGAGATTCAATAAGGGCAAAAATTATCGCTGAAAACGACTCAATTTCAAAACAGAACAGGGATATTATGATGGAAAACAGGAGAAATCCTGATGCGGAGCAGAAGAAACCTATTCCGCTTAAAGAAGAACCGGCTCTGTTTTACCGACAGATGCGCGAGGCAGGTATTCTTGGAATTATTCAGTCCTCAACTGTTCCCCTCAGAGCTTTATATGACCGTAAGAATGTTGAGAAGATGACCTTTGAAACCCTTCCAACTACTCCTGATATTAAACTTGATGAAAATCAGTTTGTCGTTATTGAGAAGATGGTGAAGGAGCGCAGATATTTTCTGCTTGAATTCGATATCCGCAATCATTTTAAACCCGGCCCTGTGAAGTACCATAATATAATAGGTATAATAAAAGGCACTAAATATCCAAATGAGTATGTTATGATGGGCGGGCATCTCGATGCTTTTGATGTTGCAACAGGCGGCGTCGATGATGGTTCAGGGGTTTCTCCTGCCATGGAAGCAGCCCGCCTTATTATGGCTTCAGGCGGAAAACCAAAAAGGACAATTCTTGTTTGCCTCTGGGCAGGAGAAGAGTTTGGACTGTTGGGATCAAAAAGCTGGGTAAATAAGAACAAGGATAAGCTCGATAAGATTTCAAATTATTTTAATCGCGATGGAGGACCAACTGTCGCCTCAGGCCTTACTGTGCCGGAAGCAATGTATAGCGATTTTGAAAAGGTCTGTGAACCTCTTAACAGCATCAATCCTGACTTCCCATTCACATTAACTAAGAGAACCGGTCCGGCAGGTCCACGACCAACCTCAGCCGGGGGATCAGATCATGCGTACTTTGCATTGAACGGGGTGCCGACACTTAGTTTCAGTACACCGGATACAAAAGGGTATGATTTTAATTATGGGGAAATCTGGCATACCGAAAGAGATGTTTATACAAAGAGCATCCCGGAGTATCAGAACCATACATCAGTTGTAACTGCAGTTGTGGTTTACAACCTGGCAAATCTCGATCACCTCTTATCAAGAGAGGGGCTTTATAAGGATGAGAAAAAGCCTGCAAAATAGAAAACCGGTGCAATTGGCAGGATTTTTGTTACTTTTGTTAGCTATACAGAATTTGATTTAAATTTAACAGTATTTCATAATGGCAAAAGCTAAACAGTTTTTAAAACACGCCATAATGGTTATGGCGATAATGGTATTCATAATACCTGCCAGAGCTCAGACACCCGATAGTCTTGTAAACCTGCCAAATCTTCTTTTCCCTAAATTTTCCTGGGGTATAGTTAAGCTTAAGACAGGAGAAAGGAACAAAGCAATGTTAAACTATAACACTGTTACCCAGGAGCTTGTTTTTATGCAGAAGAAAGATTTCCTTGTCCTCGATAATCCTCAGGACATTGATTCAGTTTTCCTCTGGAATAAAATCTTCATTCCCTTTGAAAAAGCATTTTATGAACTTGCTGTAATGGCACCGGTAACTTTATTTATACAACATAAAAGTTATGTAGAACAGCCTGGGGTCCCAACTGGTTTCGGAGCCAAGTCGCAAACAGCCGGTCCCACATCTGTGGCAAGGTATTATGGCGCAAGGGGACCAATAGATCTCAAACTACCCAATGATTTTAAGGTAATTGATGATACTGAATACTGGATTAAGCATGAGGGAGGCTTTGATAATTTTGATAACAAAAAGCAATTCCTTAAAATTTTTCCGGATAAAGAGGGGGAGTTAAGCAAGTTTATTAAACAGCGGGGTATTGATTTTGAAAAACCGGAAAAGGTTGTTGAGTTGGTTGTCTATTGCAACGAATTATATAAATAAAAATCTACCAGAACTAAAATTCTCTTCTATAGGCATTTATATGACCCCGGACTGAAATCCGGGGTTTTTTATTTCCTTCCATTTCAAAATAAATTCAAAAATATTTGCATTTTATTTTAAGAATGTTTTATATTTGCAATATATAAGACAATTAAATATACTGAAATCATGATATCATCTGAATTGCTTAAAGGGTCTTTAAAGACCATAGTATTGAAAGTTCTTGAAGAAAACGGGCGGATGTACGGTTACGAAATCACCCGGAAAGTTGAAGAACTTACTGAAGGTAAAATCCAGCTTACCTATGGAGCTCTGTATCCTGTCCTCCATAAGCTTGAGGACGAGGGTGTTCTTGTTACTGATTCGGAAAATTTCAATAACAGGATCAGGATTTATTATAAGCTTACCTCAAGCGGTAAAGCTGTTGTAGCAGAAAAGATTACTGAAATGAATGAGTTTCTTGAAACTCTCAGAAAAATAGTTGAACCTCAACCAAAGTTGAAAAATGGCTGAACTTAATCTTTATCACATTGATCAGATAACAGAGGATGTTCTAAAGCAGGAGATCGGTTTTTCCCATCTTTTTCACGATCTGGTCGATCATATATGCTGCGATGTTGAATATTATATGCAGCAGGGAATGAGTTTCGATGAAGCCTATAAAGCAGTTAAGGCTAAAATCGGGGGTAGGGGACTTAAAAAAATCCAGGAAGACACATTATATGCAGTTGATACTAAATACAGAAATATGAAAAGACTAATGAAGATTTCCGGTGTTGCCGGAACAATTATGCTTGGGTTTGCAGCTATTTTTAAGATTAATCACTGGCCCATGGCAGGAGTGCTAATAACCCTTGGAGCCTTTGTGTTATCTTTTTTGTTCCTTCCTTCAGCGCTTGTAGTTCTCTGGAAAGAGACTAAAAGCCATAAAAAGCTGATTCTGTTTATCTCAGCTTTCGTAGCGGGAGTAGCTTTCATTTTCGGTATGTTGTTTAAAATACAGCACTGGCCCTTAGCAAATATTCTGATTCTTGCCGGGCTGGTTACAGGAGCTTTTCTTTTTGTTCCCTCACTGCTCTCTCAACTGTTTGAAGATAAAGAGAAAAAGCATAAGAGATTCCTTTATGTTATTGGTGCATTGTCAGTTCTTGTCTATGCCACAGGATTCTGGTTCCGGATATTGCACTGGCCAATGGCATATCTTTTTATTATGACTGGTGCATTTGTACTTTTCTTCATTGCATTTCCTCTCTTCGTCAGGCTGCAATGGAAAGAAGAAATAAATGTAAATGCAAGATTTATTTTTATGGTAATTGCACCATTACTTTTCATTCTTCCGGGAACACTTGTAAACCTCAGTGTTGAGCGGATATATGAAAACGGATTCTTCATCAGGGTTCAAAAACAGGAAGCCCTTATAAAACTGCAGGAAAATGAAAATACCCTGTTAATTGCCCGATACAGTGACATAGATTCATCAGGAAATATTGCCGGCATACACTCTGCAGCTTCAGACCTTATAAAAGTTATCAGTCTCGTTGAACAAAACCTGTCAATGGTTGCAGAAAATGACATAAAAGAAGCTGATCCGGACCTTATTGATCTGAAAGGATCAGTTTACTTCGATCCTTCATCAAACCGTTTCCCTCAAAACCCTTTTTCAATCAGGCCTGCTTCTCAAATGCTTCTGTCCGGAAATAAAGTCAGAGTAAACCTTGAAACAGAAATTGAAAAGTACAAACAGATTCTCAATCAGAAGTTAGGATCAGAATGGTTAAAAAAATATGATCCTCTTATAAATGCTTCAGAATATCTGCCCGGGAAAGATGCCAATCCAAACAATCTTCCGCTTATACTTTATCTGAACTCCCTTTCGCTGCTTAAAAACGGCATCTTAGTAACCGAAACGGCAGCCTTGAAACAACTTGCAGGTAATAAATAAAAATTAAAATCCCATTATCATGAAACAAAAGATTTACATATACGGTATTGTCTCTGCAATGGTACTAGTAACAGGGGCGATTATGAAAGTACAACACTGGCCCGGTGCACAAGTCTTATTAACATCCGGTACATTATTACTCCTGTTTTTATTTCTTCCTGCAGCACTGATTAATCATTACAGGGTTAATGGTAATAAAGAGTACAAACTGCTTTATATTACTACCTATATTACTTGTTTTGTTGTATTTACAGCAATGCTGTTCAAGATCCAGCACTGGCCATTTGCAGGCTATGCGGTACTTATCGGAGTTCCTTTTCCTTTCGTTGTTTTTCTGCCGGTATGGCTTTATGAAACATCGAAAATTAAAAACTTCGATATCAATAACACTGTTTTTGTTCTCTTCCTTCTGGCTCTCCAGGCAGTATTTTCGGTTCTTCTTTCACTGAATGTTACCAGGGAGAAACTTGATTACACGTTGCAGATTTCTAATCAGCTTTCAGCTTTCAATGCAAAAATTGAAGCTATAAATTCAGAATCAGAAGAATCTTCCGCTGCAATGTCGTCAGCAGAGGTAATTAAACAAATTGATGTTTGCAGGCAGTTGCTTTTCGACAGGACTGAAATTACAAGAAAAGCAATGAATGAGGGAAAAGTTTTTTCAAGGTATCTTGACTCAAGAGATATACCTCAGGATTTGCTTTTGGCCACACCCCCTCCATCACCAACAGAAAAACTGTATTCTGCAATAAATACTTTTATTTCAGATCTTTCCAGGCTTCCCAACGGGCAGAATTTAGCTAAAGAAGCAACGGGTTTGTTTGATATTGTAAATGAACAGGGTGATGAAACTCCATGGCAATTCCGGAAGTTTCAGGGAATCTTCCTTACGTGGGATATAGTTGAACTCGACGCGATGGAAAACTATGTAAGGGTTATAGAGAGAGAAGTCTTAAATTAGTTATTAGTCCAATGAATTTATGAATTTTTGGATTGCTTCTTAATGTGATTAGGAGATCCCTCACTTCGTTCGGGATGACATTTTTTGGTCTGGTCAGGTTTTAGGGAGGGAAGAAGGGGCGTTTCGAAAGGGTTATTATTAATTCTGTCAATTTTTATTCGAAACGCCCCTTCTTCCCTCCCCCTTTCAATCTACGACTCTGTCATTCCGAGCGTCAGCGAGGAATCTCTTCCATTTTACGGTATCTTTTTTCAGTATTTTCTTCAATAATTTTCCGGATATTTTTATTATTTCTGGTCCATTAATTCCAAAGAATTTCCTAACTTGTAGTGATAATAACCTGATTATAAACTTAACAAGTTAGAAAATGAGAATCCTGATTACCGGATTTGTTGTATTCGTGATCTGGGCGATCTTTTCGTCATGGCTGTATAACGATATTTTACTGCCAGTGATAAATAAGCCGGTTGCTGTACAAACAATTCCCGAGCCGCAAAACCCTGTGGCAGATTCGTTGGCGAAGATCTATGCTTTGATGCCGAAGACCCTTATGATTGGTTTTGAATTTGACAGAGCAAAATTCAAAAGCGATCCTCAAACCGACAGCAAAATTGCTGAGTTTAAGATGTGGCTCGATAAATATCCTGCCTCAATGCTTTATGTAACAGGCTACAGCGACCTTGTAGGCACTGCAGATTATAATCTTGCACTTTCGCTGAAGAGAGCTCAGGTTGTCGCAAAATATCTCGAGACTCAGGGAATACTTTCAGGCAGGATGGTTACTGAATCTAAAGGTGAGGCAGATCCTGTTGCAGACTATATCACAGCAGAAGGCAGAGCAAAAAACAGAAGAACAGAAATTTCAATAAAATTGCAATAACATGACACATTTATTATATATACAACAGGTACAGTCGGTTACAGGGGCAGTAGTTACAATAGTTGCGCTGCTTATTGTAGCTGCCATAATTGGCTATTTCAGTGCATGGTTCTACGCAAAGTCGATTTATACGCCAATAATCAAAGGACTTGAAGCAGACAAGGTTGAGCTTAACAGGCAGATTGCCGGATTAAAAGATGAAATATCAAAGCTTAATAATACAGTTGATAATCTGAATAGTAAGATCTCCTCTCTTGAAAAGGAATTAGTTGCCCGCGATAAAGAGATAAAAGAACTTACAAAACCTAAGAAATAAATGTAGCTTCAATTTTTTTACTGAACTCTTAATTGCGTATCAGGCGGAGCATATTGTTTTTTTCTCCATTTTTACAAAGACTTTAATACTCTGAAAAAATGGATCCATTTATCCTGGCTAATTCCACATGGAAGACAATTAAAGATCAGAAAATCGATCTGGTGATACTGCCCTGGGGAGCAACTGAAGCACATAATCTGCATCTTCCGTATGCTACCGATAATTTTATGGTGGAGAAGATTGCTGCAGAGGCGGCAAGAAGCGCCTGGAACAAAGGTGCTAAAGTACTTGTATTGCCCGCTATTCCATTTGGGGTAAATACTGGGCAGATGGATATCAGAATTAATATCAACCTGAATCCGGGTACCCAATTTGCAATTCTTAATGATATTATCGACGTACTCAACCGCCATAAGATTCATAAATTTCTGATATTGAACGGTCACGGTGGAAATGATTTTAAACAGATGATAAGAGAACTGGGATTAAAATTTCCAGCCATGTTTATTTGCCAGTGCAACTGGTACCAATCCTTTAAAACTTCAGATTTTTTCGAAAACAGTGGTGGTCATGCCGATGAAATGGAGACAAGCATGATGCAGTTTCTTTTTCCGGAGCTTGTTTTGCCTTTGAATGAGATGGTCGCAGGTAACCTCCGATACAGGAATAGGAAACCCATATAAAGCAAATCCTGAAAACGGTGAGAAGTGTTTCAATGAGGTTGTGGGTAAGGTTGGAAAGCTCATGAAAGATCTGGCAGAAGCAGATATTAATGATTTATATGAGTGATAATAAATAACTTTCCCCTCCTTTTTGAAGGAGGGGTGGCTGGGACTCCTAATTATCATGATTTTACATAATTTTATTTCCCAGACGGGGTGGTTGGTTTAGAAGGAAATCAAAAAAATAGGAAACATAAAAACAGAAATAAACAATCAACCACCCCGGCCGCAAATTGACTTTGCAGTAAACAAATCTGTATTGTACTGCGGCCACCCCTCCTTCAAAAGCTGGTTCTCTTATCTGTAGTTTCTTCCTGCAAAGAAAAGTCATTTGTTTCACAGCGCGACTCTATTATTCTCGACGGATCATGGAATTTTGCATTGGATTCTGCCGGAGTCGGAGTAACCGAAAAGTGGTTTGCAAAAAACCTTACAGATTCTGTAATGCTTCCCGGAACACTTGACGAGAACTTTAAAGGGAAGCTGAATATGAAAAGGGAAGAGACCATGAGGCTCTCCCGCGAGCTTATGTATTCGGGATTGGCCTGGTACCAGAAGGAAGTTAATATTCCCGAAAACTGGAAAGGGAAAAATGTCAGACTTATAATGGAGCGGACCAAACCAAGTCAGGTTTGGGTTGATACAATTCCGGCAGGGAAATGCAATGATATCTTAACTTCACAGGTCTATGACCTATCCGATAAATTAACTCCCGGGAAACATTTACTGACGGTTCTTGTCGATAACAGCGAGCGTGCTGTGCCGGGCGGAGTACAGGGCTCTCATGCCTGGACCGAACATACTCAAAGCAACTGGAATGGTATTGTTGGAAAACTCTGTCTCGAAGTGTCCAATTCTTCGCATATTGAGAGTGTTCAGGTTTATCCCGATGTTGAGCAAAAGATTATTACTGTAAAGCTGAAAATCTTCTGTTCAGACGAACTGAATGAGAAGACTTCTATTACTCTTAAAGCGGAGGGATGGAACACAAAAAAGAAAATAAAAGTTCCGCAAAAATCATTTCCTGTAACATTTAAATCTGGAGAAAATGAACTGGAACTGGTTTATAAGATGGGCAGTAAACCATTGTTATGGAGCGAATTTGATCCTGCTTTATACAAACTGACAGTCTCTCTGAAAGGGGAAACAGAAATAGACAATATGATCCTCGATTTTGGAATGAGGAAGTTTTCCACGCAGGGTACTCAATTTACGATCAACGGCGTTAAGACTTTTCTTCGGGGCAAACATGATGCCTGCGTTTTTCCTTTAACGGGTTATCCTCCTATGGAAATTGAAGGATGGAGAAGAGTATTCAGGATTGCAAAATCTTACGGTATAAACTTCTACAGGTTTCATTCCTGGACACCCCCTCTGGCAGCCTTTGAAGCAGCCGACATTGAGGGGATTTATCTGCAGCCTGAATTGCCGTTCTGGGGAGGTTTCAGCAAGGAACGCAATCTCGATTTAAATGCATTTTTACTTAAGGAGGGGGAGAATATTCTTAGTAAATATGGGAATCATCCTTCGTTTGTAATGTTTGCTCTGGGCAACGAACTCTCAGGGGATCAGGAGGTAATGAATGACTTTCTTACTCATTTCAAAGCGATTGATAACCGCCATCTGATGGCTTACGGCTCTAATAATTATCTTGGAACAAGAGGTCAGGCCGAAGGTGAAGATTATTACGCAGGTTGTCGTGTAGGAGCAGATACAGATACTACTTACAGCACTCATATCCGCGGTTCATTCTCTTTCGCAGATGCAAACGACGGGGGTTATATAAATGGAAGATATCCCTCAACAATTCTGAATTTTTCAGGAGCAATATCAAAATGTACAGTTCCTGCAGTGGGCACTGAAACAGGCCAGTTTCAGATCTATCCCAACTATGATGAAATTGAAAAGTATACCGGAGTAATGAAGCCCTGGAATCTTGAGGTTTTCAGGGAAAGGCTCGATCAGAATGGTCTTGGCAGCCAGGCTAAATCATTTTTCAGAGCCTCGGGATCATTAAGCATCATCTGCTATAAGGCAGATATTGAAATGGCAATAAGAACCCCCGGCTTTGGAGGATTTCATCTGCTCGACCTGCAGGATTTCCCGGGACAAGGGTCAGCATTAGTGGGAATCCTTGATGCCTTCATGGATAGCAAAGGGCTGATAACTCCACAGGAATTCAGTGAGTTTTGTAACAGGGTCGTGCCATTGTTGCTGATGGAGAAATATACATGGATGAATAATGAGAAGTTTTCTGCTAAAATTCAGGTTGCCAACTACTCTGAGTCTGAAATAAAAGCTCAGCCGGTGACCTGGGAACTCAAAAGACTGAATGATGAAATAATTGATAAAGGGAGTTTTAAATCAGACCTGAAGCAGGGTGAACTTACAGATGTTGCTTCTCTTAATGCAGATCTCTCAAAAATTAAGAAGGCAGAGCGACTTACACTTACATTAGCTTTGGAAGGAACTGAATACAGGAATTCCTATCCGGTCTGGGTTTATCCGGCAGATGTAAATACTTCAATTCCGGAGGGTGTTATTATTTCAGGAAAGTTAGATAAGGCAACTCTTGCGAAACTTTCTGAGGGAGGCTCGGTTCTGCTATTTCCTGATTTCAATGATATCAAAGATTTGTCGGTGGGGGGATTGTTTACCCCCGACTACTGGAACTGGAGGATGTTTAAAGGAATTTCAGAGTCAATGAATAAACCTTTATCACCCGGCACAATGTCGATTCTGACTGATCCAATACAGCCATTATTAAATGATTTCCCTACAGAATTCTACACTAACTGGCAATGGTGGCCAATTGTAAAAAACAGTCGCCCGTTTATTCTGGACAATACACCTCAGGGTTATCTCCCACTGGTTCAGGTTGTTGATAATGTTGAAAGGAATCATAAGCTAGGACTGATCTTCGAGCTAACAGTAGGAAAAGGAAAACTACTTGTCTGCATGTCGGATCTGAAATCAATACAGGATAAACCAGAAGGAAGACAACTTTACAGTTCAATGCTTCAGTACATGAAATCTGATAAATTCAACCCGCCTCTTTCAATTACTGAGAATGATCTGATAAGTTTATTCAGCACTAAGGTAGCTTCAAAAAAGATTACAGGCGTGCATAATATTTCGTATTGAGGCTTGCCCCCCAACCCCCCTAAAGGGGGGCTAAAAACAGAGCATGTGTCTGGTATACAATTTATTACGGAAGTATTCCCCCTTTAGGGGGATGTCCCGCTTCTGCGGGACAGGGGGCATTGGATTTACTTGTAAGTACAGGTTGAATTATCAGCCTTAATGAAATATGATTTAAAGTTCTTTGCTTTTTTATCCATGCAGCCAACTAGATTCAGCAGATCAATATTTTTGAAATCAATTGCATGGCTTTCTGCCTGAAGAGCTATATATCCTTCTTTAAGTGTGGTACCTGCCTTTGAAATCCAGATCTGTTTATCTGTTACACCCATATCGTCCCAGTCCTTTCCGTTATTCTGTTTGCTTATGAATGAAGCATCGATCTGTGGTTTCTGAAAGGTGAGTGCAGTATCCCCGTTAACAATGAATATCATCGATTCATCACCTTTTACAACAGCCTCAACATGGACCCACTGATCGCCATCATATGTTTTTGAGGTTGAGTTTATGCAATGTGAATAATCCACTTTCCCGGCAAGTTCAACAGCAGTGCCCGGGGTACAGACATTTGCAGTTGTCCGGGGGCCGGCTTTTAATCCGCCAAGCAGCTGAAGTTCAATTGAAACCGGAAAATCCTGGTTAATATTATTGCTTGCAGCCGATTGAGAATGGAGCATTATTCCGCTGTTGCGGTTGTTCCAGACTGCACCCCCTTTAAGTTGTTCTCCTGTGAAGCGGTAATCGAACCGCAGCTTATAGTACGAAAATGGTTTTTCAAAATACATGTGTCCGAATGCATCTCCGAACTCTTTGTATTTATCATACATTACCCTTATCATTCCGTTGTCGACCCTGAATGTTTCATTATAGTTTTCATTTAAAGGATGTCCGGCAATTTTAATATTCCACCCCGTCAGGTCTTTCCCGTTAAAGAGAGAGGTCCATTCTTCCTGTAGTGGAGTTAATTCAATCTTTCTGAACTCAACTTCTGATCCTTCAGCCTGAACTGCAATCTGTCCTTTCTCAGCTGTGCAGTCGAATCCATGGTTTACAAAATCGTTGTTTACCCAGACTTTTATTTCTCTTCCGGAACATTCAATAACCATTTTATTCCACTCTCCCAGAGGTTTTTCTGAGTTGTCTGTGAGGTTTTTGATATTCCGGTTTTTACCTTCAACAATTCCCCAGTCAGCTTCCGGACCTCTCCTTGCTATCATATCCGGGGTTTTAATATCTTCAACAATGCACCAGAAATCTCCGGCATTCTTATTCTCCATCTGAACCTCCATCGACTGGGGAAACATGCTGTACAACGCACGAGGTTTTGATGCATGCACAAGGACACCGCAATTCCCAGGTTTTCCAGCAAACCGGTATTCAACCTCGAGCCGGTAATTCTGATAGATTTGGTCTGTAATCAGATGTCCGCCGGGAGTTCCCATGCTTACAAGCAGGCCATTTCTTACAAGAAACGGGCTCTTCAGATTAGCATCCTTATCCATATCAGGGACATCGGCATGCCAGCCTTTGAGGTTCTTGCCGTTAAAGAGCTTTATCGTTTTATTCTGGCCGTTCATCTGTGTCATTGACAGACAGATAAGAGCTAAGATAATGATTATTGATTTTTTCATAATAGTAAAGTTATTTCATGACAATTTATTGCAAGCTTTATTAGCCGAAGGTATGAAATATCTAAATGGGTATCGGGAATTATAGATAATTTAAAAATGTCTGATTATGAGATTCCTCGCTAACGCTCGGAATGACAGGGTTTTATTGTGCAAAGGGGGGTAGAGAAGGAGGCTCGCGCTGGCGAGCCTCCTTCTCTACCCTCCCCCTCAAAAAACTAAATGAATTGTCATTCCGAACGAATCCTGCGGAGCAGGTGAAGTGAGGAATCTACCTGCCGCTCTTTGCGTACTTTGCGGTTAAATTAAAATACACTAATCTACCTGCTTGGATTATTTATTTGAATTCATAACTTTATGAAACAAAACCTGATAATGTTTATTATCAACCTAATCAATAACTAACCAAATGAAAACATCAAGAAGAGACTTTGTTAAAACCAGTGCCATAGCAGCATTGGGAGCCACTCTTTTGCCAGCAGTAGCCTGTGCTTCCGGCAAAAAGGAAAGATATGTTGGAGTTCAGCTTTATTGCGTTCGCGATGAGATGATGAAAGATCCTGTTGGCACTATGACTGAGCTTGCAAAAATCGGCTATGTTTATGTTGAACATGCCAATTATGTCGACGGAAAATTTTATGGTTACAGCGCCACAGAATTTAAGAAGATTCTCGATGGTCTGGGCCTTAAGATGGTAAGCGGCCATACAGTATTGGGTTCTAATCATTGGGATGCTGCTAAGAAAGATTTTACCGACAGCTGGAAACAGACTGTTGAAGATGCCGGAATCCTTCAGCAGAAATATGTTACAAGTCCGTGGATGGATGAGAGCTGGAGAACCTCTTATGATGTCTTTAAAGGATACATGGATGTTTATAACAAATGCGGCGAACTGTGTCAGAAACAGGGAATGAAGTTTGCCTACCACAATCATGCTTTTGAGTTCAGCGAAAAACTTAACGGGGAAAAAGTATTTGATATAATGATGAAAAGCATGGATCCGAAACTTGTTGTTATGCAGCTCGATATGGGTAACCTGTATATTGGAGGAGCAGTTGCAATCGATGTTGTTAACCAGTATCCGGGCAGATTTGAGAATGTACATGTGAAGGATATGATTAAAACTGAAGGAGGGGCTGAACCATATGAGAGTACAATCCTCGGAAAGGGTATTGTTAATGCAAAACAGGTGACAGATCAGTTGACTAAGATCGGAGGAACAACCTGCTACATTATTGAGCAGGAATCGTACCAGGGAAAAACACCAATGGAGTGCATGAAAGAGGATTTCGAGATTATGAAAGGATGGGGATATATTAGTTAATAAATTTGAAATTCGTCGGATAACTCTGCTCTCTTAATCAGGGATTATTTATAAAAAAAGAAGCTGTCTTTTACAGGCAGCTTCTTCTTATTATAAATGATTTACTATTGTTCGTATGTATAACCTTTTATCTGAGATGCACTGAAAGTTGTCATCTGTTTGGCAACCATGTGATCGTAGATCATCGAATTTGTTCCGTAAAGAACTGATTTCGCATCATAACCAATTAAACGAAGATAAGCAACAAGGAATGCACTGGTCTGACCTGTATAGCAATATACAGCAACCGGTTTATCTGTTGGTAAAGTTTTAAGATCAGCGCTTAGTTTTATTGTTTGTTTCGGTTCATACTGGACAGCTCCCGGAACATGACCCGGATCAGCATACTGCGCAGCTGGCCAGTAGTTTACAATGTAATATCCCGACAAACCTCCAAAAAGAGTTGCGGAACTGACGGTTGCAGGGGTAAATCCCTCGGCAAGTACAGCAGCAACGCGTGCTTCTAAGATTTCCTGACCTGTTGTTTTACCGGTTGACAAAACAGGAAGTGATCCCTGAGCTGCTTTCTCTGTTGCTGTTGCTGTAAACTGTGACTGATATGCATTGCCGCTTGCAATTGTTGTGTTCCATTTCCCTGCGAAATCTGCATGCCATGAACACATTCCCCATTTCATTGAGAACGCTTTGTCGTAACCCATTAGCCTGAGAATTGAGGTTGCAAATCCTGCAGTCTGGCCTGTGTAACATACAACGGCAACTTTGGTGTAGGATGTTAGTGTAACCCCCTCTATGTGAGTTAAGATATCCGCGAGAGCGACATTATGTGCATTTTTAATATGTCCCAGAGCAAAATCAGCAGCCGTTCTGATATCAATAATATAAACCTGATTTGTTTCATTGAGAGTCTTTACTTCTTCTGCTGTCATAATAGATGGCAGATCTGAGTTAATATAGTCTTTCATAAGAGGTGAATCAGCTGATTCGAGGTAAGTTACCAATACCTCAGCTTCATTTACAGGGTCTGGTTCCGGGTCTTTCTGGCACGAAACAATTGATATTGCTGCAATTAAAAGAATAATTAGAAAATACTTGTTTTTGATCATGGCTGTAGTTTTAGATTATTTTTTAATATTTGGTTGTTAATTGTGATTATTTCATTTGAGCCACCCTGAAGGCAAATCATTATTTACAGTTATGCTGGTCGTTGCATTTTTCTCCCAGTCAAGAAGGTTATCCTGAAACAGGTATAGGCTTTTGTTAATTACTGTAGTTCCTTCAGTCTTAATATGACAGCTGGAGAAGCAGGAACCTCCTGCTGTAATAGTGGTTCTGTCTGTCCACCTAAGAATATTATGTGGTGTTGTATAATTATATGTGGGTAGCGCATTAAAATTTGAATATTCCGCTACACCATATGCCGACCAGTTATCCGGAGCAGCAAGGGTTCTGCGCACGAGGGCGAATTTGAAGCCCGTTTTTATATCAGGCAAAGGATTTTTTGCTATTTTGAAATCCATATATGATGGTATTCTTGCTCCTTCAACGTGAACATGGCAACTGCCGCAGTTATTATAGTTCTGTGAATGGCACACCTGGCAGTCAAATGTTGACATGTGAACAGAATGGTAGGTATTCTTACTTGCAATTCCGGTGTGGCAGTCCACACATTTTGGAAGTTGCTCATAGGCATATCTCTGTTCAACTTTGTTCCCATCACCATGAAGTTCGGCACCATCGTGACATGATGTACACTTAAAAGCCTGTTTAGTAAGATGGACATCCGGAAGAGTTCCCGAAGCAACCCCCATGAAAGCATGGCCTCCTCTTGAAGAGTGGCACGAAACACACACAGTTACCATGTCTGGCTCTTTTTTAAACATATGGCCATTCGCCAAACCGCCACCTCCGATTTTTGGTCGCGATACATGACAGTTTCCACATGAGCCATGGCAGGTAGCACAATTTTTGTTATATCCTTCAATCTGGTGTGCAGGTAGTTTATCAAAATCTTCATATCCGGAAAATCCACTTCTGATAGCAACCTTTCTTTTTTGTCCCATTCCATTATGAAGACTGGTTCCGAATTTTTCAACTATCTGCTCATGACAGGAACCGCAACTTGCTTCAGGAGCAGAAGATGGATGAGAAAGAAAGGTGCCTGAGTGGGCAAGGTCCTTTTCAGTTGCCTTATCATCTCCGTTATGGCAGCCCACGCAGCCAATGTCATAATGAGCTGACTCTTTATATTCTTCATAGCCTGCTCCCCCCATATATACTCTGTCGTACGGCTCATAATACGGGGCTTCACCTCCGCAACCGCTGGCAGGAGGCTCGGAGTCAGGAGAAAATACTTCTTGAAGTTTTGCATAATCAGTATGACACCCCTCGCATGTCCCCTGTGTGTCACTAAGGTTTTTATTGCTTTTATCGCAACTGATCATTGATATTGAAAGTGCTGCAATAGCCACATTAAGTAATATTGCTCTGAAACTCATATTCTATATACTATTATGGATCATTTAGACATCTTTTGCAAAAATAAGATATCCGGCTTAGCTGTTAATTAATTAACAGTGGTTGCAGGCTTTGAAATGAAATGATATTAGGCACCCTAAAAACTGATCCAGATCATAAATGTGTCTGATATTAATTGTATTTTTGACACGAATTATAATATGTAATGAAGACTAAAGCACAATTTTCAGGCTGCACCATAAGCCTTCATCAATGCAGGTGTTTTGAAACACTAAATGCTGAGGAGACTAAACTTGTGGAGAATAATTCTGTGCAGGTGCAGTATAAAAAAGGTGAAGTAATATGTAAAAGGGGCAGTTTTGCATCTCATGTTATGTATCTTGAAACAGGACTAGCAAAAGTATATATTGAGGATGGAGTTAATACGTTGGTATTAAAGATATTGCCTGAAAAGAATTTGCTGGGGATTGCTTCAGTCTCTGATGAAATTAAAACATTTGAATACTCAGTTATGGCCTATGTCGATTCAGAGATCAGGGAAATCGATATCGAAATTTTTAAGAAGCTTCTCAGGCAAAATCCGGTTTTTGCAAAGGAGGTTATTGATATTCAAAGTGCAAACAGCATTCAGATTTATGGACGATTCTTCTGCCTAACACATAAGCAGTCTTACGGGCGGCTAGCTGACATCTTACTATGTCTTTCAGACAGAGTGTTCAAGAGGACCGAATTTGAGCTACCCCTTTCAAGAAAGGATCTGGCCGAACTATCGGGTTTGAGTTCTGAAACAGTTATAAGAATGTTAAAAGTCTTCAAAGAGGATGGACTCATAGCAATGGATGGAAAATTAATGAAAGTACTCGATCACGACCGGATGAAAAAAATTAGCGAAACCGGATAAAATTCAGATTTAATAAGGGTAGAAGCATGTGAAACCGGTCTTATGCAGGTAAATATTTAGTTATTATGGTGGGAAAAATAATTATTTGTCTGCTATTTTTTTTAGCTATGCCATTTACTTACAAAGCATATAGTAATGTAATTGAGCCTTTTACATATGACAAGCATGCGGCTGATACAACAAAGAAAAACAGGGATGGGATCTACGAAGGCAGATCCAAGGCTTCCTACTCAGATGAACCTTACTGGGGCATTGTAAAACTTACAGTCAAAGAGGGGGTTTTCACTGATGTAAAATTCATAATCAGAGATTCTGTACTACATGAATACTTCGATGGGAAATATGAAAAACACTTCGAAGGAAATCCAGTTTACGTTGAGCAAAGCAGAAATGACTGGAAAGGGGTTCAGACATATCCGGGAAAACTAACCGGTAAAAAGAGCATTAAAGATGTCGACGCAATGTCGGGTGCAACCTGGTCGTATGATATCTTTAAGGCATCGGTTGAAGATGCTCTGAAAAATGCCAAATGATTGTATTTAGAAAAATTTTAAGAATATTTCATAATAAACCGGCCCATTGCCGGTTTATTTGTTTGTTCCATGGCTTATATTTGTGAATGAAAAATGCAGTATTCATTTTCCTGTTAAGTCTGATTCAATTATCTGTTTTTTCTCAAAAGGTTACAATTAAGGTAATCAAAGCAGAAAAAGCTGCAATATCAGAATGGCAGATTCTTGATGAAAAATATCAGGTAGTATTTACCGGAAGTGAGTATTATCGTACCGATTCGGTTATTCTGACTCTTGAGGCCAATAATCGTTATTTCCTTGCAATTTCTGTTACTGAAATTGTAACAAATGATACAAATTTCTGCACACTTATTCTTAATGATGAGCCTATAATCCTTCTGAATTCAGACATAGGAGCCGGAGATCATTTTTTCCCGTTTTTTACCGGAGTAAGGACTGAAGTAAACAAAATTATCGGTGGGAGCAATGCTTTAATAGCAGATTTCCCCTGGCAGGTTTATTATATCTCGGGAGCATTCCGGTGCGGCGGGTCAATAATTTCCAAAGACTGGATCCTTACTGCCGCCCATTGCACAAAAAACAGTTTTGGAACAACAAACCCCGTTTCAACAAGTCATTATTCATGAGGGATATGATAGTCAGACACTTGAGAATGATATAGCATTGCTTAGATTGCAGCAGCCTATAGATTTACCGAATGCGCGACCAGTCAAATTAGTCAGTTCCGAAGATGTGGCATATGGTGCAACTGATCCGGGCGTTCTTACCTGGGTAACTGGTTGGGGGCTTACACGTGTTGATCCCGAAGTAAGACCTGTTACCCTGCAAAAGGGTCAGCTTCCGATAGTCTCCAATAAGCAGGCTTCATCAGTCTGGGGAAGGATTCCCACAACATGTATAATGGCCGGATATCTGGGCGGTAATCAGGATGCATGCAATGGAGATAGTGGAGGACCAATGGTTGTACCGGTTTTTGATGATTTTAAAATTGCCGGTATTGTAAGCTGGGGTAGTGAGAATTGCAATACATACGGGGGCTATACAAGCGTATCAATATTGGAGAACTGGATCAGGGAAAAAACCGGTATTCCAGCAGATTATACACCTCCTTCTCCCGTTGGCGATTCTCTCATTTGCAGCGGGGTGGTATCAAGTAATTATACTATTAGTCCGGTCGCCGGTGCAACTATTTACGAATGGAAGATTACCCCACAGCAAGCAGGTTCAGTTTCGTGGACTAATGAAAATGCAACTGTTACCTGGGATCCGGCATTTATTGGTCCTGCTACCTTGATAGTGAGAGTTACAGTAAATGGTGTCGTTTCAGAATGGTCGAGGTTATACTTAAAGGTTATCCTGAATACGAAGATCTTAAGTCAGACTCCGGATACTGCGATTTGTGCGGCAAAACCAATATCACTTTTTGTTGGAGCTGAAGGGTATAACCTTAATTATAAGTGGTTTCAGGATGACATAGTTAAACAATCAGGCACATCTCCGGAGATATTTTTCCCTTCAGCCAATACATCAAATTCAGGAATCTACAAGTGTGAGGTAACCGGTTATTGCAATTCAGATTATTCTCATAATATCAGTCTGACGGTATACCCCCTCACCAAAGCTACTGCAATTTCAACGGATATTTCAGTTCCATTTGGCAGCGATGCAACTATTGAGGTAAGCACAGAAGGGCATAACCTCGTTTATCAGTGGCTGAGAGACGGTAAAAATATTGAAAACAGTGATTCACCAAAGCTCTTTTTAAGTGACCTTAATGCTTCGGATATAGGCCTTTATTATTCAGATATAAGCGGAACCTGCGGAAATGCGACAAGCGACTCAACTTATGTCTATGTAAATAACAGCAACGCTTCCGGCAGCCCTAATATCTTCCTCTGGCCTTCAGTAACTTCAGACCAGATAACTGTTGCAATTGGCAATGATGCACTATACAGTATTAATATTTATAATACTTCAGGACAGATAGTTAAAGAGATTAAAGATTGCCAGTATAATACCGCTGTCAATGTAAGTACACTTGGCAAAGGGACTTATATAGTAAAGGTATTTAACAGCGGATTCCGGAAATCGCTGCGATTCATAAAACTCTAGATTAGTTATTATTTCCGTTTGTATACATTCGCCTGCTGAACCTCTTTGAGGAAAAGTGACCGTGGAGAGTTGTAAAAGATCATAAAATCATCAGGAAAAGGTTTAAAAGAACTATCGCCGCTCAATTTCTTCGGCATATAAGTATTTCTCCATGTTAAGACATATCCAACAGGATATTTGCTTACCACCGGCAGAATTACCGTACTCCACCAGTTATTCGAGGCTTTTCCGAGTTCACCTGTTTCGCTTAGTGCAGTCAGCTTATTTCGTTTCACAGCTTCCGATGTTACAAACACCAGGGCTTTGTCCAGCTCACCTCCGAACTCAGCTCCGCGGTCGTACATATCCAGTGAGAGCATGTCAATAATGTCATCGCCCGGGTAACCGGTCATATATTGCTCAAGGCTTGTAACTCTGTCGGTATTGTATGCATAAAGAATATTGTGAATATTCTTTTTATTACACAGAAAATCAA
>JFJP01037603.1_pt1 | contig 33230 bp, 27 predicted proteins | sample 431651 | NCBI WGS metagenome assembly JFJP01 (sample SAMN02602958, study PRJNA72255) | Microbial mat metagenome, whole genome shotgun sequencing project. | biome: fresh water; feature: sink hole; material: water; isolation source: purple microbial (photo- and chemosynthetic) mats found in... | reverse complement strand
ACTTCAATTGGAAATTCTTGAAAATCGGGAGTGAAAGTCTTTACAATTTGAGAATATGAAATCAAACTGAAAGCACATAATAAAATAAATAACAGGATCCGCTGCATATAAAAAAAATTAGCCATAAACAATTCAAGGCTAAATATACTAAATATTATCAAAAAGAAACAAGCAGAGAGATTTTATCTTAATATAAAAAGGGCTGATACCCAGTTATTGTCCTCCATAAGTTTTTGGAATTGGAAGCCTTCTTTTTCAGCTGCATCGCATATAGTAGAATGATCGGACATATAAAAACCGCTAAGTAATAAGACAGAATCTGCTTTAGCAACCGATTTATATACTGATAAATCCTGAAGCAATATATTTCTGTTAATATTGGCAATAATTATATCAAACTTGCCGCACAACACTGAAGCATCGCCGCACAGTGCACCTATATTATCAATATTATTGCGTTCTATATTTTCGAGCGTATTTTCATAAGCCCATTCATCTATGTCAACTGCTAAAATATCATCAGCTCCCAAAAGTGACGAAAAAATGGCAAGAATTCCGGTACCGCATCCCATATCCAATACAGATTTACCATTAAAATCTAATTCCAACATCTGCAAAATCATCAATTGGGTAGTTTGATGGTGACCAGTACCAAATGACATTTTAGGCTCTATTGTAATAATATATGGGTAACTATCGAATGATGCATGAAAAGGAGCCCTAATTGCAACTTTATCTTTTACAGTTATGGGATTGAAATTTTCTTCCCATACTTTATTCCAATTCTGCTGAGGAATATTTTTTATTTGATATTGAAAACTATTAATACTTAGAACAGCATCAAGATTTTCAGAATTGAATTTTGATTGTTTAACATACGCTAGCAACGCCTCTTCAGATTGAACAAAGCTTTCAAAATCATATTCTGACAGTTGAGCTGAAAGAATATCAAACCATTCTTGCTTATCAGCCGGTATTTTTATAGCAACCTCAATATATTCCATACTATAACCAGATAAAATCTATGATCATATTAAAAAAAACTCCGTTATACAGTATTTCTGTATAACGGAATATCTATTTTTGAATCAATTTAAAAAGAAGAAACAATAACCGCAAACTGGTCTGCTTTCAACGCAGCACCACCAATTAGACCTCCGTCAACATCTGGATTTGCAAATAATTCCTTGGCATTTTTATCATTACAACTGCCACCATAAAGAATACTTGTATCTTCGGCAACAGCCTTACCATATTTAGCCACAATTAAACTACGTATAAAAGCATGTATTTCTTGAGCTTGAGCAGCAGAAGCTGTTTTTCCAGTACCAATAGCCCAAACTGGTTCGTATGCTAATACTATATTCTTGAAATCAGTTTCGCTTAAATCAAATAACCCTTTAGTTATCTGATCTTTAACCACATCGAAATGTTTATTTGCCTCACGCTCAGGCAATAACTCTCCAATACAAAAAATAGGAGTTAAACCATTGGCTAAAGCCAGTTTAACTTTTTTGTTAAGAATTTCATCCGATTCTTTATAATATGAACGCCTTTCAGAATGCCCAATAATAACATAACCAACACCTGCTGATTTCAACATATCGGCAGCTACTTCGCCAGTATAAGCTCCTGAAGCCTCAGATGCACAATTTTGAGCAGACAATTTAACTTTAGAAATTACCTTTTTAACTTCGGTAAGATGAATAAAAGGAGGTGCAATGATCACATCAACTCCATTATTTATTCCTGAAACTGCGGCTTCAACTTCCTTTGCCAATGTTACACCATCTTGTAGTGATTTGTTCATTTTCCAATTTCCGGCAACTATTTTCTTTCTCATAATGAATACGTTAAATATTTTTAAACCTAATTACTTTCAGTTTCAAACCTACATGAAATAAATCATTTTACCAAAGAAATAAAACAAAAATTTAGCTCTTTTTCTCTGCTATATTCCCTCTCAATGTATTAAAAAAATTGTGCAATTCAGTAGTTTTGCGATTATTTAACATATCAGAAACCAAATCAATTTGAAACTTCAATTTATCCAAATGTTCTTGTGTATGTGGGTTGAATAGAATTTCAGAAATAAGATAATCGTTTTCAGAGAATAAACCCTTAGCTATATCCATATGCTTTTTGAGTGTAGTACCTGGCGCTTCAATTTCCTTCATGCAAGATGCAAAAAGTAAAGTAGTTATAAATGGAAGGGATAAAGAATAGCCAATGGTTCTATCATGCTCTTCAAAAGAATATTCATAAATTTTTAATTTCAACGAATGAAAAAACGCTCTGAAGAATTTTTTCCCCTCTTCATCTGATTCAGTAATAATAATAGCATTGTGCGAACTTAAATCTCTTAAATTTGCAAATGTGGGACCAAACATAGGATGAACAGAAATAAATCTAAAATTCTTCTCTTCGTAAAACTTTTTTAATCCATTTTTCACACTTGCTATATCAACAAGAATGCAACTTTTATTAAGAAAAGGTAGCACATCTTCAAAAGCTTGATAGGTATATTGAAGACTCACTGCATTGATCAGCATATCGGGATTAAAACTTTCAATGTCTTTTATATTCATCAAGCGATGGGCATTGAATAAATATTTCATTCTGGAATGGGTAGCATCAAAAACAGCTACTTCGTGATTAAGACAAAGCTCTTCCACAAGCCATTTACCCATATTACCCGCTCCAATGATTGCAATTTTCATGTGTTTATATTTTATTTTTTATGGACACATGGAATATTATTATTTTCCAATGTAACCTTTGCTATTTATTCTGGGTATTAATTGTGCTTGAAGCATTAAATCAGCTAATACAATAGCAACAGCACTTTCAAGAACTACAGGAAACCTAACGGCAATACAGGTATCATGTCGGCCCTCTACTTCCAAATCTTTTCTTACTCCTTCTTTCAAACTAATTGTATGCTGTTTTACATGAATAGATGATGTTGGTTTCACTGCAACTCGTAAAATCAAATCGTTTCCGTTAGAAATACCGCCATTAATACCACCAGCATTATTGGTTTCGGTTTTCCCATTCACATCAATAAAATTATCATTATGCTGACTACCGGTCATTTTAGCAGCAGCAAAACCAGATCCAAACTCAATTCCCTTAACGGCAGGAATTGAAAAAACCATGTGAGCAATAAGTGCTTCGAGAGAATCAAAAAACGGTTCACCAATTCCAACCGGCATATTGCTTGCAGTACATTCTATAATACCTCCTATAGAATCGCCCTTTTCAATAGCTGCATCCAATACTTTATCTAATTCAACAGAACCGCCCAATTCTAATATTTTTGCGTTTACACTTACAGCACCTATCATTTTTTTTGCAACTACACCCGCAGCAACAATTCCTAATGTAAGTCTGCCAGAAAAATGTCCCCCACCACGGTAATCTTCAAATCCTCCATATTTCTTGAATGCGGTAAAATCAGCATGTCCTGGTCGTGGTGTATCATGTACAAAAGCATAATCACGTGAACGAGTATTTGTGTTATCAAAATATACCATCAGTGGGGCTCCGGTAGTAAACCCATTATAAACGCCATTCATTATGCGGGGTTCATCCCCTTCAATGCGGGGTGTAGTACCTTTACCTCCACTTTTTCTGCGAAGAATATCATTTTTGAAATCATCTTCATTTAGGGGCAATCCAGCAGGAACACCATCGATAGATATCCCCACTCCGGTTCCGTGCGATTCACCAAAAATACTTAATCTGAATTCTTTTCCAAATTGGTTCATAATAAAATATAATTAAGATTCCTGAATCATTTTATAAATTTGCTGCATATTATTTGCTGTAATTTGCCCTGGGGCAGTACGCTCATTTTCGCTTAAACAAGCAAATGTAAATGGCGATCCAAGTAATGGCGCTGCAATTCTCGAAATCTTAGCCAAATCGCCCATACCAAAAGCAATAATATTTTTCTTCATACCATATAATGACATGATGCGGGCATTGTCATCAACTACATTTACTTTACAGGCCAATTTCACAAGGTCGGCTCCATAACTAAAAGACTCGTCAATCATATTGATCATAAAATCAACAGCAGGCGTTTGTTCAAAATTATGGTATGAAATAATAACTTTACATTGATACTTTCTTGCAAATTGAATCATTTCATCTTTATATGAGAATGGCGCTTCCACTTCAATATCAACATATGCGGCACCACTTTGAATTGCCAATTTCAATAATTCTTTTTGCTTAACTGAAGCAAGGTCTGTTGTTCTGTATGTTGCAATAAGGTTCTTACAAGCAGAGAACACAGCTACCAGCTCATGATTTTTAAGATGCGATAGATCTAATCGTAACTCTGCTATTTCAAATTGCTGAGCCAATTCAATACAGCGCTCCATTTTTCTTTCCGAAATACTAACACAAATCATACGTCAATGTTTCTAATTCTTTATAGCTCATTTTATGAATTACTGCACTCCCTATCCCTTTAAGTAAAATTAAACTAATGCTATCGCCATCGCGTTTTTTATCTTTCGTCATAGCCGAAAATAGATCATTTGCTTTTATATCAATACCAATAGGCAAGTGATACAATTCAATTACCTTTTTAATTTTTTCAGCTTCATCATGGCTAATGAAATTGAATTTTTGCGAAGCTTTAACAGCCATCATCATACCAATAGCAACAGCTTCGCCATGATGTATGCCCGTTAATTTTTCAATTGCATGACCAAAAGTATGACCGAAATTTAATTTTTTTCTTTCTCCTTTTTCTTTTTCATCAGCTTCAACAACAGAAGCTTTAATGTATACAGACTTTTTAACCAATTCGTGAATAACTTCCGGATCAATTGCTATTGCTTTGTCTGCATTCTTTTCAATATATTCAAAATAGTCTTTATCCTTTATAGCACCATGTTTTATTATCTCAGCAAAACCAGAAATAAACTCATCCCTTTCGAGTGTATGCAACATTTCATAATCGCAAACAACAAACTCAGGCTGATTAAAAACACCAATCATATTTTTAAACCCACCTGAATTAACACCATTTTTACCTCCCACACTGGCATCAACCATTGAAAGTAAAGACGTTGAAACAAAGCCAAATTTAACCCCACGCATAAATATCGAAGCAGCAAAACCTGCAACATCAGTAACAATTCCACCGCCTATACCTAATACAAAACAAGATCGGTCGACCCCCATTTCAATCAATTGAGACATAATAAAAGCCATGGTATCCATGTTTTTATTGGTTTCACCCTGTCCTATTCTGATAATTGGGAACTGATCAAATGCCGCATGATAATGTCTGTAAAGATTATCGTCTGTAATAACAACTACTTTCTTATCGGTAGGCAAGTAATTTTTTAAATTCGAAATCTTTTCACCCAGAAGAATGCGGGATTGTTGGCGATCAGTTTGAATAACTTTTGTTTCCATAATTAACCATTCATTACTTTTGTTTGACGGTTGATTGATTCCTGATGTATGGCTTTGAACAAATCAGAAACAAAAACCTCGCTAAGACCTTTTTTCTGCCCCATATCTATTCGGCGGTTCAGAATTTCATCCCATCGTTTATTTTGCAAGATGGATATATTATTTTCCTTTTTATAAAGACCAATTTTGTCAATAATATTCATTCTTTTTTCAAAGATTTCAAGAATTGAATCGTCTAATTTATCAATTTCAGCTCTTAACTCTTCTAAAGAAGGCTTTTGATTGATAGTAGCTTCAGGGTTTCGAATGATAAGTTTAGCAAGCAATTCTTGTAATTGAGCAGGTGTAATTTGCTGCTTAGCATCGCTCATAGCTTTATCGGGATTGGGATGCGTCTCGATTATCAATCCATCGAAATTCAAATCCATCGCTTTTTGCGAAACTTCTAGCAATCGTTCTCTAGCACCGCAAATATGACTAGGGTCATTAATAAGAGGCATATTGGGTATCCTGCGTTTCAATTCAATTGGTAATTGCCATTGAGGATTATTTCGGTATTCAGATTTTTCGGACGATGAAAAACCTCTATGACCGGCAGCCAAACGACGGATTCCCGCATGATACAAACGTTCTAAAGCACCAATCCAAAGTTCAAGATCTGGGTTCACCGGATTTTTAACCATTACTGGTATGTCAACACCCTTAAGTGCATCTGCAATTTCTTGCACAGCAAAGGGATTGGCACTGGTACGAGCGCCTATCCATAGAATATCTACCCCAAATTTTAAGGCGTCATATACATGTTTAACATTAGCTACTTCGGTAGAAGTATACATTCCTGTTTTTTCCCGCACTGTATTTAACCAGGGTAAAGCATCGGTTCCAAAACCCTCAAAACTATTTGGTCTGGTTCGTGGTTTCCAAATACCTGCACGAAATATTTTCACACCTATATCTGATAAAGCCATTGCAGTTTCGAGCATTTGTGATTCCGATTCTGCACTACAAGGACCGGATATTACCACCGGTCGGTTTAAAGGAACATCTTCTGGGAAGAATGGTTCCAAATCCATTTTAATTTCCATATCTTATAACAATTACTATTCAAATACTGTTTTTCCTCTTTCGTATTCACCCAAAATCCGCATATCCATTGTAAATGGTCGCGCTGCATCTAATGCCTGTCTATAAAAAACATAATCTTCAAAGGTAAGATCGGCATAGAATTGATACTCCCAATCTTTTCCAATTATGGGCATTGACTGAATTTTAGTCAATGAAATATCATAATAAGAAAAAATAGAAAGGATTTTAGATAAACTTCCGGTTTTATGTTGCAAAGCAAAAGTAACAGATGATTTGCTAACAAGGGAGCGGTTGGTAGCACCTCCTTTATCAGAAAGAATTAAGAATCGGGTATAATTCATTTTATTGGTTTCAATACCTTCAAACAAGATATCTAGCTTGTATTTATCCGCAGCTAAAGTTGATGCTATAGCACCAATACCTTTCAGATTTTTATCGCTAATTTCTTTAGCACTTAATGCAGTATCAATACTATCAATTAATTTTATGTGCGGATACTGAGAGAAAAAATGCCTGCATTGCAGAATTGCCATTGGATGGGAATATACTTCTTTAATATTCTCAATTGTTTCACCAGGCAAAGCAACCAGATTTTGTTTGATTCGCAAATATATTTCTCCTACAATGTTCATAGGAGATTCTTGCAATAATGTGTAATTAGGAAGAATACTTCCTGCCAGTGAATTCTCAATAGCCATAATACCCATATCAGCTTTTTTCATTTTAAGTGAAATAAACAGATCATTAAATGTATCGGCTGGAACAATTTCTATATCGTCATTTTCAAAATACTGCTTCGCTGCAATTTCGTGAAAAGCACCATAGCCACCTTGAATGGCAATTCTTTTTGTTTTCTTTACGTTTTTGTCCATATAGAGATTATTATTAAAAAAAAAGTCCCGACTTTATATCGGGACTCTCATATTTTAAGCAATACTATTTCAGCCCCGATTTTTTCGCAGAAAGTAAAAGAAAAAATAAAAACCAAAATATGTAAGTGCAATTTTCATTCATTTAATTTTATGCAAAACTAAAACCTTTCATTGGATTATGCAAATTTTTAAACTATTTATTTATTGAATCCATAATTTTCCTGTTTTGATAATCTGCTGATTGTATACCCTAACATAATAAACCCCTTTATTATATGCAGATAGATCAATAACATCTCTATATTCCAAAGCATCTTTGTCTATTACTTTGTTCAACATAACTTTTCCATCCATACCGAATAATTGTAAAACTAACTGTTCTCTGGCAGTATTGCTATACTCTATAACAACATACTCTTGCGCAGGATTAGGATAGATACTTAAGCTTCCCTCTGATAATGCCAGATTCTTAGGGAGATCGGAAACATCCATTTGGACTGGTTTTACGCACATAATACTTACCACTCTCATCTACCAACATAGTACGGTTGGTTGTGCTATCTTGCCATAAATATTGAAAACCATCACCAGCATCTAACAAAATAGGTGCTCCAGATATTACATCCTTATTCTCACTATATCCTTCGGCTAGATTAAAAGGTTCGGGCGATTCAAATATATCGGCAACAAATAGAGTATCATTATTTGACAATCGCATATCACCAGTAAGTTTAACATAATAAGTAATTTCGTTCTCTGTTCCAAACAGCATTCTTTGATCAATTCCATTAAATTTGTGAACGAGTTTTCCGTTGGGGCCTAATTGTATGGGCACAATTACTATATCTTCTACAGCAGGGTATTGATTGGCATTGTATCCAAAAATCAAAGTGTCCTTATCTTTAATCAAGTTGGTAGTTCCCTTATTGGTAAATTCAACTTCAATGGTTTCCAAGTTTGCAGAACAATCTAAATTCTTCATGCTCACATTGGTGATAGCGCCATCAATAATAACCAACAACAAATTAACATTGGCTGTTGCAGAACATTTTGAAAGACTATCCGTAACTGTAACCGAATAAGCTCCAGATTTAACCGCAGTAAGTGTTTGCTGGGTTGAATTATCATTCCATTTATACTTATACCTATCACCAGCACCGGCATCAAAAACTTTCTCAAGTGCATTTACCCTTAAAAGATTCCCTGTTAAACAAGCGCCTTTACACAAATCAACCACCGGATAACCAAACGCATTTATAGTTACGTCTACGGTATCATTAGATGGCCTAATATCGTCATCAATATGGGCGTAATAAGATAAATTGTAAGCCCTCAGTTCTGAAAAATTCTCATTTGGGGTAAATGTTTGAATAATAGTATCCTTAGGTAAGAATTTTTTAGTGAGACTAACCACCGATTCCACCCAAGCATTACCATCCAATTGATAACCAACATTTATTGTTTCTCCTATTTCAATAGTATCGGTACCTAAATTAGCAAAACTAAAACTTATCTTTTTATCTTTTCCAATAACGCAGGATGATACAGGAGTTAACAAGGTTTTTGGTCCTAAATCGTAAATAATAAGTTTTAACAAAGCTGAATCGGTAGCCGGACAATCATTATTATCAGTTACAATAACTTTATGATAGCCATAATTTTTAGCATCATAAAATCTAGATCCTATAATGGTATCTTTTTGCAGAACATCTATCCATTTATACGTTTTATAACCATCACCCGCATCCATAGTATAAAAAGAACCTGCAAAAGAAATGGTATCTGCACCTAAGGTGATGTTGGCTGCAGGAAATATTTGAACCTGCTTATGAATGGTATCATTGCCATAGGCAGTATCTCCATCTAATGAAACATAAGCACTAATATTATAAATTCTTTCATCGGGTAGGTCTACTTTTTCTTCAAATGTAAAAAGAATAGTATCCTGAGGAAGCATGTCATTCGTTAACTGAAAAGCATTATAAACAGAAGGATTGCCATCAAATTCATAGTAAAAATTAATAATATCTCCAGCCAGAATTCTATCATTTCCAACATTTCGTACCATCAGTTTCACATCATTTGAAGATAAAGGATTACATGATGTTATGGGTTGAATGATACTATCTAATTTAATATCATTGAACAACAATTTAATGATAACGGTATCAGAAGTGGAACAGGCAGTTAATCCATCAACAATATCAACATAGTATTTTCCTGGATAATATACATAAAACTCTGAGCTATTGCTATTGTCTTGCCAAGTATAATTAAAATTCGGATTAAAAGTCGGAGTAAGAATTACAGTATCAGGACGGCGTGTTGCAATGGTATCAGGTAATCCAGAAGAAGGAGTTGCATAAACAGAAAAAGTAACACTCATAGTATCATTAGATAGACTGCTATAAAACAGTGAATTATCTTCATTTTTAGTAAATAATTTTACCTGATAAGTACCTTCGGAATTGATGTAAACAGGTTTTTTAAACTTGAGATTTAGTGATGCATTAGGTGCTACATAATTAGTTAACACAAAAGAATCGATCACCGCAGGCGCTCCATTTACAATAATCCCCGCAACAATAGTATCTTTTAAAGGGGATAGAGATCTAATTCCAAAGTTTTTAATAGTAAAAGAGACCAAACTATCAATGCCACTCACGCAAGCATCATTAAGATCGATCTGAGTAACACCTAAATCATGCGGGGCATCCATAACTTTAAAATCGTCAAAAGCAAAACCATCTCCATAATCTTCGCGGGTAGTAAAAAATCGAAATCTAAACTTCACTCCGTTTTTACCAGAAAGTGATTCGGGCAGAAACTGACGGGCGGTAATCCATTTTCCCTGATAACCACTAAAACCCGGTATGGAACCTAAGCCTTGTACATTTCCATGATACCAATTCCACAAATAGCTGTAAGAGTGCTTTGGAACCTGAACATAATTAGCTCCATTATCGGTTGAATAAAAAAGACTGGCACCATTAACCAAACTGTCAGTATGCACATTATAGTTGAATTCAATAACCGGCTTTTCAACACCAGTAAAATCGAAACAGGGACTTTCAACATAAGAATCCTCATTTTCCAATGATCTAAATGTTTTCCAAGCTTTAACTGGTGAAGGAGGATTATTTATAAACTGTGATTGCGGTATATCTAATTTCCAACTTGATGATGTACCTCCGGTTTTCCAGAAAGATTTACCTTCAAAATTATCGGAATGAGGCAATGTATAAGAAGGAATACTGAATACGGTAAATGACATTGTATCATTCGGTAAATAAGAGTCTAACGCATAAGATGATTTAATTACAAAATAATAAAATCCTGGCTTAGTTAAATCCATCTTGCGGGAAAATGTATAAATCATTGAACTGTCAGGAGCAAGATTCATATTCACTGTATCGGTAAAATAAAACTTTCCTTTATCAAATGAATACGCCAAAGGAACAAGAGAATTAACATTATTTGGACCTGTATTCTTAATGCGCACTGTAACATTTTCTGAATTGGATTTACTACAATCAGAAAAAGGCCCCAAAATCTCAGTTACAGCAATATCATGAGGGATATAATCTCCAGTAAAGAAAACATCATCAATATGCCAACCAGAAAGTTCCCAGGTATCATCTGTTTTTCCAAAAGATAAACGGAAACGAACTGAATTTTGTCTATCTAAAAAAGTCTTTGTATCATAGCTAATCGGCTTCCATGTATTAGATATACTGGTACTCAAACCAGGATATTTCCACATTTGTTTCCAGCTTACGCCATTATCGATAGAATACTCAATATATGCACTATCAGAAGCATCCATATTAAGATACTCTTGGAAATTCAAGGATGTATTTTTAAAATAACGGCAGCTAAACGCGGGTGAAACAGCCTTATAAGCTTTATCAGCAAGATTTTTTTCGTAAAAACCAGGTAGAGAGCCTAATCCTGTGAGATCAACACCTAAATTTTTACCCCCGCTATAAGATTGAGAAGGATTAGGATAACCCAACATATCGGGCAAAGTAAATACTTTGGGAGTATCAATTTGGAATTCGCCTGTAATACTCCAGCCTTTTTCTAATTCAAAATCATCGAAGAAAATGGTACTCAATATTGATCGATACCCACTAGGAGAAGCATTACTAGCGGGAAAATTACCATTTGTTGTTTTTAAGGCCGAAGCAGGTATCTCCGCATCAATAATTCCACCTTGGGGTGCTTGTGAACGAACATCAACCGTAACCCATAGTGTAGAATTCCCTGAAGGGATTTCAAAATTCAGGTTATTAAACGAAACACTGTTGTTAACAATCGTTTGCCCTACGCCCAATTGATTTGAAACACCAAATAGAGTATCATTCTTTTGAAATAATTTCATTCCATTATCCTTAACTGCTCCAAAAGTTCCGGTATAATTAACATCAAGAGAATTCAATTTCAAACTGCCATCATTTCCTGCAACGTTTAACTCTATTTTAATAACTGGCATATTTACCGCACCCTGCGCTAAAGGATTAGTAGAAGCCATTGTAACATTTATGCCTTTCAATTCTTTCTGTTTAATTTCTGTATCAGCTATTACCACACTATCAATACAAACGCCCCAACCAAAATTAGCAATTCCTTCAAATGCAATATAATAATTATCAGAAAGCGTAGTATTTGAAAGGTCTATTTCTCGCATTACCCAATCAGGGGTTTTAGTATTATATTCCTGTAATTTAATCCAAGCTCCTTTTGCCGAAGTTTTATAGTATACAATTAACATATCATTATTGGGAGCGATCCATTCATCTTGAGCATGATAAAATTTTAAAACCGGCTTGGTTGCATATCGAAGAGGAAGTCGGGGACTAATCAATTTTGTAGTCCTGTTAAATCCCTGAAACTGGAACAAGGCATTGCGACCACCACTTTTAGCAGGATAAGGATTTCTTGTTGTAACATCGGAACTAGTAGAAAAACCACCGTTTTGATAACGCCACTGAACCGTTCCACTGACATATTCTTGCGTCCAGCCAAATGGTTTACCATCAATTAATACTTCAAAATCTTCATTTAAGTATACGTTTTGTCCAAATAAGGAAACTGTTATTAAAGAGATACAAAATATAAAAAGTTTTCTCATAGTTCTAAAATTTCAATCATTAACAATTCTCTGGTAATTTTGGTTAAATAATTGGGTAATTATTTACTCTAAAATATCTTCATTCAAATATACAACTTTTCGAGATAAGTCCCTAATACTTCAAGAATTTTTACACAGTAAAGCTATATTCTCGATATGGTGGGTATGCGGGAACATATCAACAGCCTGTATGCTTTCTAAACGATATAATTCGCATAATACAGCTAAATCTCTGGCCTGAGTAGCAGAATTACAACTTACATATACAATTCTGTTGGGCGCAGCTCGTTTTATAACTTCCAAAACATCAGAATGAACCCCAGCCCTAGGCGGATCTAAGATGATAACATCAGGTTGTCCGTTTTTTACAATAAAAGCATCGTTCAATACGTCCTTCATATCACCAGCAAAAAATACTACATTTTCAATTTGATTATAATCTGCATTAGCAATAGCATCGTCAATTGCTTCTTTAACATATTCAACCCCAATTACTTTTTTTACCTGAGATGCAACAAATAGGGCTATAGTGCCGGTTCCTGTATATAAATCGTATACAATTTCATTTTTCTTTAATGAAGCCATTTCTAAAACCCTTTGATATAAGCGATGAGCTTGTTTGCTATTGGTTTGAAAAAATGATTTGGGTCCTATTTTAAATTTAATGTCGCCCATTTGCTCATAAATTACTTCGTCACCTTTGTAAAGGAACATATCCAAATCATGAATGGTATCGTTTCCTTTTGAATTGATAACATAATACAATGAACTTATTTCAGGAAAAGCTTCTACAAGAGAATTCAATAAAAGCTTTCGCCAATTTTCATCTTCAAAAGCAATAACAAGAATTACCATCCAGTGATTAAGATTGGAATTACGTATGATTAACGTTCGCAGAAATCCACTCTTTTCACGGATATTATAAAAGGGAATATTGTTTTGTTTTGCAATATGTTTCAGATGGTTTCTGATTTTATTAGATGGCTCGGGCTGATGATAACATTCATCTATATCCAGAACTTTGTCAAACATTCCAGGAATATGAAAGCCTGCGCCAGGAAAAGCTTCTACCCCCGATTTCAAATCAATCAATTCTAACCATCGCTTATGAGAAAATGTAAATTCCAGTTTATTCCTATAGTATTGAATCTCGGGTGAAGCCATAATAGGAAAAACGTCAGAAGGGCTTACCTTTCCAATTCTTTCCATATTATCTAAAACATGCTTTTGCTTCCATTTAAGCTGCTCCTCATAGGGCAGGTGTTGCCATTTGCAACCACCACAAATGCCGAAATGCTTACACCAAGGATCTTGACGCAAAGGCGATTTAGTAGTAACTTCAATGATTTTAGCTTCTAAATAGTTTTTCTTTTTCCTAATTACTTTAACGGTAACTATATCCCCAGGTATTGCCATTGGGATAAAAACTATTTGATTCTCAAAACGGGCAATAGCATTGCCCTCTAATGCCAAATCCAATACTTCAAGATTCTCAATAACCGGTAAATCTTTATTCTTTCTGCTCAAGTTTTTGCTGACAAATGTAATAAAAATTTAAACACTAGCTACAAATATAAGACATGTTAAAACAAGTATTTGTATATTTGCGGCTCAAAATAAGTGTACATGATTTCTATAGGACAATTAACTGTTTCATTTGGTGGTTTTAATTTATTTAACGATGTTTCCTTTATGGTTAATGCCCGTGACCGGATAGGGCTTACTGGAAAAAATGGAGCGGGCAAGTCTACTTTGTTAAAAATAATTTCAGGTTTGCAAGAACCCACTTCAGGAACCATTTCCAAATCACCTGATATTACCGTAGGGTACCTTCCTCAACAAATAGCCATTACCTCAAGCAAAACCATCATTGAAGAAGCCTATGTTGCCTTTTCTGAAATTCTTGATTTGGAACGAAAAATAGAAAAACTGTCATTTTCACTTTCTGAAAGAACTGACTATGAATCATCAGCCTATTTAAAATTAATAGAAGAACACCACGATTGCATTGAACAATTTGAATTGATGGGTGGTCATAGTATCCATGGTAATGTAGAAAAAACATTATTAGGCTTGGGTTTTACAAGCCATGACTTCAATAGATATGTAAAGGAATTTAGCGGTGGATGGAGAATGCGGGTTGAATTGGCTAAACTATTGTTAAAAAAACCTGATGTATTTTTATTAGACGAACCAACTAATCACCTAGATATTGAATCAATTCAATGGCTGGAAGACTACCTAAAAAATTATGAAGGTGCCGTTGTTCTAGTGTCGCACGACAAAGCATTTTTAGATAATGTTACCAATAGAACGGTTGAAATTAGTTTGGGTAAAATTTATGATTATAAAGCAAACTACAGCAAGTACGTTGTGCTTCGTAAAGAAAGAAGAGAGGTGCAAGAATCTTCCTTTCGAAATCAACAAAAAATGATTCAGGATACTGAAGATTTTATTGACAGATTTAGATATAAAGCATCTAAAGCGGTACAGGTGCAATCGAGAATAAAACAACTAGATAAAATTGACCGTATAGAAATAGAAGAAGAAGATACCAGCTCAATTCACATGAGATTTCCCACTCCAGTAAAATCAGGAAGAATCGTACTTGACATACTTAATGTTGGAAAAAAATATGGTGAAAAAATAGTACTGAATGGAATTGACTTAAAAGTTGAATCGGGCGACAGAATAGCATTTGTAGGAAAAAATGGCGAAGGAAAGTCTACCCTATCAAAAATAATTGTTAAAGAAATTGATTCTACAGGCACAGTAACTCCCGGTCATAATGTTAAGCTTGGATACTTTGCCCAAAATCAAGATGAATTAATGGACGAGAATTGCACTGTATTTGACACCATTGATAGAGTTGCTGTAGGAGAAATAAGGAATAAAATACGCGACATTTTAGGAGCTTTTTTATTCAGGGGCGATGATGTTCTAAAAAAAGTGAAGGTGCTTTCAGGAGGAGAGCGGTCAAGATTGGCAATTGCTAAATTATTATTAGAACCTTATAATTTATTAGTACTTGATGAACCAACCAATCATCTTGATATGCGTTCAAAAGAAATTCTAAAGCAATCTTTAATTAATTATGAAGGCACGTTAATAATAGTTAGTCACGACCGTGAATTTCTCGATGGTTTGGTAAATAAAATTTATGAATTTAAAGAAGGTAAAACAAAAGAATTCTTAGGAGGTATTTACGAATTTTTAGAAAAAAAGAAACTAAGTCATCTAAACGAATTGAATATAATTGAGGATAAAAAAGTTATCCCAATTCAAGAGACAAAAGCCAAAGTGGTGATTGCCGAAACTAAAATTGTTGACAAAAAAAACAACTACGCCGATAAGAAAGAATGGGATAAAATTATTAGAAAAGCTCAAAATAAAGTAAAGGAAAGTGAAGAAAAAATACAACAGCTGGAAGAAAAAATAGCCCATTTATCAAAAATTATGGCCGAACCTGAATTGCTGGAAAAATATGAAGGAAAAGATAGTATTTTTGACACCTACTCCAATTTTGAAAAGCAGTTGCATGTAGAAATGTCGCATTGGGAATTATATCAAATGGAAGTAGATGATTTAATTAACAAGAACAAATGAAAATAGTACCTTTATTCATATTTATTCTGATATTTACAGCTTATTCCTGCAATAAAAAAGCTGTAAAAACAAATGACAATTCGCACTTTAAGCTTTATCAACCTCTTGAAAATACGCTTCGTCCTATATTTACAATGTATCACTCCAACGATAGCATAAGTAATATAAATATATACTGCAATACATCAAACATAGTTTTTACTGCTGATAAACAAGGAACAAAAATTGGCAAAATATGGGTTAGCTATCGTTTAATAAATGAAAAGAATATTCTAGGCTCGAGCAGTGACAGCGGCAGCTATTTGTTTCAGGTTGACAAATCAAAAATAAAAGATGAAGTAATATTTCGCATTCCAATTAAATGTATATATAACAATACTTATATTCTACATGTTATTTATGCCGATGCCGGAAACTCAAAACGAAACCATCATTTTATGCAAATAGACAAGCAAGGTATTTATTCATCATCTAATTACTTGCTCATCAATCCATCTACAATGAACAATTTGGCAAAACCTTATATACAAGTTAATGAGAATTTTTTGCTCCTATATGCAAAAAAACAGCCCGACAGTTTATATGTAGCGTATTTTGAACCACATCAACCTGGATACAATCAAATAGATTCACAAGCCAAAACATTGATACATCCAGTTATATATAAAGATTATAAACTGCCATATAATGATTCATCAATACTTTCATTAGAGAAAAAAGGAACATATCTATTCTCTGTGAAACCTGATTTACAAAAAGGGAAAACAATTAATGTTGTGGGAAGCTCATTTCCCCGCATGTCAGGTATAGATGAAATGTCAGAGGCCCTAATCTATATAATGGATTCAACTGCATATAGAGACATGAAAGAAAATGAAAACCCAAAAAAATCTTTTGATAGATTCTGGTTATCAATATACAATAATGCAGAAGACAAGGCAAAAGAACTTATCAAGATATATTACAACAGAGTTGAACTGGCTAATTACTATTTTTCTGATTGGCAGGAAGGATGGAAAACCGATAGGGGTATGGTATTTATTCTATTAGGTCCCCCTGTATCGGTAATGAAAGCTAATAATGAAGAAAAGTGGATGTATAAGTACTCCGGAAAAGATCAGTATTTCATTTTTAAAAGAATAGATACCCAATTAAGCAACGAAGTATATGTTTTACTGCGCAAAAGCAGTGATTTACCACTTCTTGAAACAGCAAAAAAAAATTGGGCTAAAGGCATAATCATACATACAAATAAATAATATGGAAAATAAGGAACAGCTAATATTTGGTATCAGACCTTTAATAGAGGCCATCAAAGCAGGAAAAGAAATTGATAAGATTTTGATAAAAAAAGGATTGGGTGGCGAGCTATTCAGGGAATTATCAGAATTAATTCATCAACAAGCTATTCCATTTCAATATGTTCCGATGGAAAAATTAAATCGCATAACAACAAAAAACCATCAAGGCGTAGTTTCTTATATGTCAATGCTGGAATATCAGGAAATAGAAAAATTAATTCCTATGTTATACGAAGCAGGTACAGATCCTTTTATAATGGTATTAGACAGATTAACCGATGTTCGAAATTTTGGTTCTATTGCTCGTTCTGCAGAGTGTGCGGGAGTAAATGCCATTATTATTTCCGAAAATGGATCAGCCAGAATAAATGCAGACGCAATGAAAACATCTGCGGGTGCCCTCAATATAATTCCTGTTTGCCGCGTAAAAAATATAAATCAATGCATCCGATTCTTAAAAGAAAGTGGAATAACAATAGTAGCGGCTACAGAAAAAGCCAGTGAAAACTATTGGGATATTTCATTGAAAGGACCTCTTGCTATTGTAATGGGATCTGAAGAAGATGGGATTTCGGAACAAATATTGAAACTTGCTGATTCTTTAGCAAAGATACCTGTAAATGGAAAAATTGAATCGTTGAATGTATCAAACGCCGCTGCCGTACTATTATTTGAATCAGTAAGGCAACGACGATTAGATTAATTATACACCAACTATTATTACTGAAAAAAGTAAAAGCAACAAGCCACCAATTAGAACCAATTTAGTAACAATTGAAGTGCCTTTCCATTCACCTGTAGCCAGACCAATAATATTACTCAATATGATGGTTAAACTAAACAACAAGCTCCACGAAACAGCTTGTAACGATTCATCTACCGATGTTGCAACTCCTTTGAAAACAAATTGAGAGAACCAAATTGTACCGGCTAAAAAACTGAGTAAAAAGTTTTTCGTAAGCGGCGTACTAAGATCTGAATAATTCTTATATGTCTTATTTTTCATTTGTAAATACAAACAATATACTGCGTTTGAAGTAAATCCGCCTATCAGGATTACTGCGAACACAGCATTTTTATTCCAAACACTTCCTGGGTTCAAATCCTTTGCCAACACGTATAATTGGTTTCCAGCTTCTTCGCCAAAAGCAAAAAAAGCACTCATAACACCGCCAATTAATGCAAATAGCAAACCTTTTTTAAGATTGTATTCGCCTTTAACAGCCTCTTTCTTAGTATCCTTATCTTTTAAAACTCCTGCTAATCCGCATACAGCAACACCTATAAGTGCTATTATAACGCTAATAAATTTCACACTGGAGAAAAATTCCCATTCACCTTTAAAAATAATAGGTATTAAAGTAGCGAGTGATAAAGTAATTCCTAAAGGAAGTGCGTTGCCCAATCCAATACCTAGATACCTAATAGATAATCCCCAGGTCAATCCCCCAACACCCCAGCCGATTCCGAATAATATAGGCAAACCTATAGACCAGCCATCAGCAGAAGAATAAACATCCATTAAGCCCGGTACGGTAATAAAAGCCAAAACCCAAGGAAAAATAAGAAATGCCATAAAGCCTTGCATGAACCATCCTGACTCCCACGACCATTTTTTAACGTGATTAAGCGGTAAGTACCAAGCTGCGGAAGTTAGCCCTCCGAAAAAAATCATAGTTAATCCAATAATAAGTCCCATAGTAAATTTGAATTAAATTATCTTTTAATTATATGTTGGGTAAATTTAAAGTTTATTTAGGAATTTGAACATTATCTATTCAAATTTTTAGAACCAGTCCCTCTTTTTAAAGATCATAAAGCCTAGAACAGCAAGTATCGATGATCCGGCAAGGATATAGGTCATGGCATATTTATTATCTTCCAGAAAATTGATAACATTCATCCCAAAAAATCCTGCAATCAGATTGGGAATCATAAGTAAAATGGTAATGGCAGTAAGTTGCTTCATCACCACGTTCAAATTATTAGATATAACAGAAGCAAAGGCATCCATCAACCCAGACTGAATATCGCTGTATATTTGAGCGGTCTCCAAGGCTTGCTTTATCTCAATCTGCACATCATCCAATAAATCTTCATCTACCTCTCCAAAGGTCAAGAATCTTGATTTTTGCAATTTAAACAACAATAAATCATTTGATTTTATAGAGGTTATAAAATAAACTAAGCACTTCTCCATCTTTAATAATTTGTGAAGCTCCTTGTTTTTAGTCGATTTCTCTAATTCCTTTTCTATTTCGTTGGTAAGTATATTAATTTCTTTCAGGTATTTTAGATATTGGGTTGCAGAGCGAAGAAAAATCTCGAGTACAAAATTCACTTTATTAGTCAAACTAACCGTTCTGTATCGTAATGGGTTTATTAAATCATTAATAATTTCATTGTCGGATATACAAATAGTAATAATGGAATGGGCGCTGATTAGAATACCCTGAGGTACAGTAACAAAAGGCACATTATTATCGAAACGGTAAATTGGTATACGGGTAATGATCATGAACCAGCGGACGTCATTTTCAATACGCGATCTTTCGTCAATATCAAGGATGTCGGAAATAAAATAATCGGGTACACGCAGTTCTGTAATCAAACGTAGAATTTCGTCCTGAGTAGGATTAATTACGTTTACCCAGCAATTGCGCTCAAACTTTTGGATTTGTTGTAAAACTTCTTTTTGTTTCCAGATAGTAATCATGGTCACCTCCTATGTTTAAACCTTCAAGGAGGGTCGAAAAATCAGACGGCTACCTTAAAGGTGTGGGATTAATACTTATCTCAAGATCAGGTCCATCGTCCATAATAAAACTATGTATTGATTATCGTGGCAAAGATAAAAATTATTTTTAGTTACGCTATAAAAAGAGTTATAAATTATGAGTTATGAGTTTTAAGTTATAAGTTATAAGTTATGAGTTTTAAGTTATGAGTTATAATAAAGATAATAATTAATGGCTCAACTAAAAGATTTATTTGCTATTACCTCATACTTGCTTTGATTATTAAGAATAATTTCTGATATTTACACTCACAGTTAGTAACAAAATTAAGATGTATGCGTTTTTTTCAAATAATAATAATACTATACGTTATGGCTTGGCTAAATAGTGCTTGTAGCAGCAATAAAAATGAGGATATGAGAAATGAAGTTGAAGAATTTGATTACGTAGTGGAACAATTTGCCGATTGCAGGGTTTTACGCTATAGAGTGCCTGGGTTCGACTCTCTGAGTTTACAACAAAAAGAACTGATCTACTACCTCAGCGAAGCAGCACTTTGCGGAAGGGATATATTATTTGATCAACACTATAAACACAATTTAACCATCCGACGCTGCCTGGAAAATGTGTACCAGAGCTATTCAGGGGACACCTCAACGGAGGAATATAAAAACTTTCTGATTTATTTAAAAAGAGTTTGGTTCTCCAATGGTATACACCACCACTATTCTACAGAAAAATTCATGCCCGGTTTTTCAAAAGATTATTTATTGCTCTTAATAGATCATTCAGACCTAAAAAAGCTTCCTTTATTGAAAAACGAAAGTATCGATTCATTTAAATTGAGGATTACAGAATATATTTTTAATCCAGAACTTGATAAAAAGCGCGTTTTGCAAGATGCAGACGCCGATGTGGTTAAGAATTCTGCAAACAATTTTTATGAAGGTGTAAGCCAATCTGAAGTTGAACAGTTTTATAAAACCGTCAAGAATGAGGCCGACACAAGCCCAATTTCATACGGTCTCAACTCAAAACTTATCAAAGAAAATGGAGTCATTAATGAAAAAGTATGGAAGTTGAATGGCATGTATTCACCCGCTATTGAAAAGATTATTTTTTGGCTTAAAAAAGCGGTTGTTGTAGCTGAAAATGAACAACAGAAAAATGTAATTGAATCATTAATTAAATATTATGAGAGTGGCGATCTTGAGACCTTTGATAAATATAGTATTCTATGGGTACAAGACGTAAATAGTCATATTGACTTTATAAATGGCTTTATTGAAGTATATGGCGATCCGCTTGCCATGAGAGCAACGTGGGAATCGGTCGTGAACTTTAAAAATATTGAAGCTACCCGCCGAACCGAAATAATAAGTAAGAATGCTCAGTGGTTTGAAGACCATTCACCAGTTGATACACGTTTTAAGAAAACTGAAGTTAAAGGAGTAACCGCAAAGGTAATAACCGTTGCACAATTGGGAGGTGATTGTTATCCTACAACTCCTATTGGAATTAACTTACCAAATTCTGATTGGGTTCGAAAAAATTATGGTTCAAAATCAGTAAGCATTCAAAATATTACCGAAGCATATGAAAAAGCTTCACTATCGAGTGGTTTCCTTGAAGAATTTGCTGCTGATAGCATTGAAATAGATTTAATCAGAAAACATGGCGGACTTGCTGGAAATCTGCATACCGACCTGCATGAATGCTTAGGCCATGGCTCTGGACAATTGTTGCCAGGTGTTAGTTCACATGCTCTAAAAAGTTTTCATTCTCCTTTAGAAGAAGCGCGCGCCGACCTTTTTGCCTTGTATTATATTATGGATAATAAAATGATTGATTTGGGAATCATAGATAAGCTAGATGTTGCCAAAGCTGAATATACATCCTATATACGAAATGGTTTGCTCACTCAATTGGTGCGAATTGAATTAGGAAAGAATGTGGAACAAGCCCACATGCGCAACCGCCAGTTAGTTTCCAAATGGTGTTATGAAAAAGGAAAAGCAGAAAATGTGATTGAGGTTTTTAAAAGAGAAAATAAAACATTTGTAAAAGTAAATGACTTCGAGAAATTAAGAATCTTATTTGGTCAATTATTGGCAGAAGTGCAAAGAATAAAATCGGAAGGCGACTACAATGCGGGTAAAGCATTGGTGGAAAAATATGGTATTGAAATTGATTATGATTTGCATAGCGAAATTCTTACCCGTTACAAAGCATTGAATTTGGCTCCATACAACGGTTTTATAAATCCTGAATTCGTTCCTGTTATTGAAAATGGTAAAATAAAAGATATTCAAGTTATTTATCCTAATGATTATATTAAACAAATGATTAAATACTCAGAAAAATACTCGTTTTTACCCAATTATAACTAATTAACATGCCCATACGCTATAGACCCGAAGTAATAACAAAGTGCTATTCTGAAATCATACGTCTTAGGGAAGAAGCCCTAGAATTAGAAAAAGAATATCAAAATGAATTGGCGCAAATACCTGAAGAGTACAGAGAAAGTGCTAAGAACTTATTGCATTATATTGCCATTAGAGGCAATGATATAAGAGAATTACAGGTTCTACTAGGGCATATGGGCCTAAGTTCATTAGGCAGAATGGAAGCACATGTAATGGCGGCATTAGAAAGTATTTTAATGGCTCTTCAAAGAATATCACCTACCCCATTGCAGCCAGAATACAATCCAATTGTTACCCTGCAATTTAAAGATGGCGATGATAAATTAAAAAAACATACTCAGCGATTATTAGGCAATACCAATCCTCAACGAAGAGTAAGAATTATGGTTACGTTGCCCACACATGCCTCAACAGATTACGCCATGATCAAACAATTAATTCTTTCGGGCATGAATATAGCCCGCATTAATTGTGCTCACGATGATACAGCGGTTTGGACAGGCATGATTGAAAATATTAAGAAGGCTACTTCAGAAACCGGAAAAGATTGTAAAATAATGATGGACCTAGCCGGACCCAAACTTCGCACTGGAGACATTGAAGAAGGTCCTTCGGTTTTGCATATCCAACCCATACGCGATGAAAGAGGTATTATCATAAAATCGGGTTTTGTAAAAATTAAAGCTAATAATACAGGAAGCACATTTTCTCAAGACGAATTAGAAGAAATAAGCATAGACGAAAGCATATACAAATTTCTAAAGAATGGGGATATTATTAAATTTACAGATATACCCGGTAGAAAAAGAAGTTTAAAAGTATTTCATCAGGCAGGTAACTATATGGTTGCAGAAACAGATCAATCAACTTACCTCGAAAACCATTTGCCTTTCGAAGTATATAGAGGAGATACATTGATTTCACAAAGCGAATTCAGAGACATTCCGAATATTCAGGTTAAAATTATATTAAACAAAAATGACCAATTAATTATTACAACAGAAATTGAAAAAGGAAAAGCTGCAGTGCACAGTTTACATGGCGATATAATAGAGCCAGCAAGAATACCCTGTACACTGCCCATAATTATGAAGCAAGTAAAACCCGGGGAGAGAATTTTATTTGATGATGGTAAAATATCGGGAATTATAGAAGAAGTTAACACTGATTTTTTAACCGTAAGAATAAAGAATGCGGGATTTAAAGGAACCCGATTGTCATCAGACAAAGGAATTAATCTTCCTGATAGTAGTTTAGATATTCCTTCTTTGAACGATTATGATAAAGAATGTTTGCAATTTGCCATTGCAAGTGCTGATATGGTAGGGCTTTCATTTGTTAGAAAACCACAAGATATTGAAGAAATACAAAAAATAATGAATGAAGCAAATGCTAATCACATTGGAATTATTTTAAAAATTGAAAATAAGCAAGGTTTCGAAAACCTGCCCAATCTGCTTATTACAGGTTTGAAAAATCCTCCTTTGGGAGTTATGGTAGCAAGAGGCGATTTAGGCGTTGAATTAGGCTTTGACCGCATGGCAGAAGTTCAGGAACAAATACTTTGGTTTTGTGAAGCAGCCCATACGCCTGTTATATGGGCTACTCAAGTATTAGATCAAATGAATAAAAAAGGTTTGCCTACTCGAAGCGAAGTAACCGATGCTGCTATGAGCGCTAGAGCAGAATGCGTAATGTTGAATAAGGGTCCTTATGTTATAAAAACGGTGAATTTTTTACATAGTATTTTGAGCAGAATGCAGGACCATCAAGAGAAAAAAACAGCCATGCTAAGGAAATTAAATATTACCGATGGCATTTGGCATAGTTAATATCCACTTAAATTAAATTATTATGACAACTGAAAACAAAATTTTAATGCAACAAGCAAAAAACTCTTTAGAAGGAAAATGGGGAATTTCTATTGGTGTTACAGCTATTTACTTAATTATTACACTCTTTTGCGGAATGATTCCTATTCTAGGTAGTATTGCTTCCTTAATAATAACAGGACCTCTAATGCTAGGCGTTTACATGTTTTTTATTAAGATATCAAGAAATCAAGATGTAGAATTATCTGAAATGTTTAATGGATTCCAAAATTTCGCAAATGCTTTGGTTACTTATCTATTAATGGCTGTATTTGTTTTATTATGGATGCTACTACTAATTGTACCTGGCATTATTAAAGCTTTTGCATATTCTATGACATTTATGATTTTAGCCGAAAAACCTGAAACAGCTCCTATGGAAGCATTGCGGGAAAGCGAAAAAATGATGAAAGGATTTAAAATGAAATTATTCCTTTTATCTCTTCGTTTCTTTGGATGGGCTTTATTATGTATATTAACACTGGGTATCGGATTTTTATGGTTAATGCCCTATATGTACGTTAGCTTTGTTAAATTTTACGATGATATTAAAGCGAATCAAAACGTCCAGGATAGCGCTTTGACATTATAAGCAATATTTTTTCTACAACATCTTCTACTGAGGGTTTTGAAAAATAATCACCGTCCGATCCATATGCAGGACGGTGATCTTTTCCTGTTATTGTCATAGGAGGATAATCTAAATAATCAAAGGCTCCCTGTTCTTCTAAAATATGTTTTAAAATATATGCAGATGCGCCGCCTGGTACATCTTCATCCAGAATAACCAAATGGTTTGTTTTTATCAATGATTTGCTAATTTCATGAGTAATATCAAAGGGCAGCAAACATTGTACATCAATCAATTCAATATCTATTTCATACTGCGAGAGTATCTTAATCGCTTCTTGAGCAATGCTCACGCACCATCCGTAGGTTACCAAACTAATATCGTTTCCTTCCTTTAGTACCTCAACTTTTCCTAAACTTATTCTAAATTCACCAAGATTAATAGGCATTGGTTCTTTTACCTGATAAGCTTTTAATGGCTCAATAACAATTGCTGGTTCATTTGATTCTAGCAATGTATTGTACATTCCTGCAGCTTGTGTCATGTTGCGGGGAACACATAAATGCATCCCTCTAATTGTTGATAGTAACATTGCCATAGGCGAACCCGAATGCCAAATTCCTTCTAATCGATGACCTCTGGTACGAACAATAACAGGTGCAATTTGTAATCCTTTGGTTCTGTAATGTGTAATGGCTAAATCATCGGAGAGCGTAGTTAATGCGTAATTAATATAATCAAGGTATTGTATTTCTGCAATAGGTCTAAACCCCCGCAATGCCAATCCTATACCCTGCCCTATTATTGTTGCTTCTCTTATTCCTGTATCAGTAACCCGCAAATCACCATTCACTTGCTGCATGTTTCTCATACCCATGTTTACATCGCCTAATTTTCCAGTATCTTCTCCAAATGTAACCAGCAATGGATACTTTTTAAATAATAAATGAAAATTTTTATTCAAGATATCTACACCGCTTACCCATTCTGCATTCTCATTGTATGCGGGTTTCCATTCATCAGTATTTAAAGCAGAGTTTTGCTTCTCTGCATATAAAAATCTAGAATATGCATCTTTTCCCTTATCCATTAAATCCTGAATCCAATAGTCGAGGTAAAAAACAATTTCAGGTTCTCTCTTTAAATACTTTAAATGCACCAATAAGCGCCTGGCTACAGACAAAATTTCACGGATATGAAAAACATTACCACTTAATTTTTCTTTACTGCTATTTAAATATTGAATATTTAATTTAGCGCTTGAAATCAATTTATCTATGATATCAATCAATTCAAATTTAGCTCGTGAAATTGGATCAATATACTTTTCCCATGCTACTTTACGGGCATTAGCAGCCATTGCTTTAGCATCTTCTTCTATTTCTTTTATGCTTTCTTCGTTAAGCATATTTGAATCTAATAAAAACTTTCGGAATACAATGAGTGGATCATGTTCCTTTTCCCAATCTAAGCGTTCTTTCGATTTATAGCGTTCATGCGAACCAGATGTGGAATGTCCAGAAGGTTGAACCATTTCGGTAATATGAAAAACTATAGGTATATGATGCGCCCGGCAAATTTCTATCCCTTCTCTAAACACCTCTAATAATTGAAGATAATCCCAGCCTCTCGCCACATAAATCTTACAGCCCTTTGTATTATCATCCATTTCAAAACCCCTTAATGCCTCAGAAATAGAAGATTTTGCTGTTTGAAGCGCCACAGGTACTGATATCGCATACCCATCATCGTAAACCGCAACAGAAAGGGGCACTTGCAAGACACAGGCTGCATTTATTGTTTCAAAAAACAATCCTTCTGATGTTGCACCATCTCCAATGGAGCCAAAAGCAACTTCGTTACCCTGTTCACTTAACTTTTTATAATCAGATAATTCTTTATTATTTCTAAATAATTTTGAGGCGTATGCCAAACCTAATAAGCGAGGCATTTGCCCTGCAGTTGGTGAAATATCAGAAGCACTATTAAAAGAATGGGCAAGATCAATCAAGTTACCATCCCTGTCAATATTTGCAGTTGCAAAATGATTATTAAAATTTCTTCCCGCATGCATCGGATTTACTAACTCATCGGTTTCGCCATACAATTGCGAAAAAAACTCAACCGGACTTAATATACCCAAAGCCATCATAAAAGTTTGATCGCGATAATAACCAGAACGCCAATCGCCTTTTTTGAAATTTTTAGCATAGGCTATTTGAGCCAGCTCCTTACCATCGCCAAAAACTCCAAACTTGGCCTTTCCGCTTAAAACTTCTTTACGGCCTAAGATACTCAACTGCCGACTTAAATAAGCAAGTCTATAATCCTCTATAAAAGATAATTCGCTTGGACTCTTTTTTTTCTTTACGGTCAAATGTTCTTCTCTCTGCATGAAAGTTTATTCAATTAAAAATAATCCAATTTTACTTGCACTACATGAAGCAAAATACCTAACATTAACAACACACTAAAACGTTTGTTGTATACGAAAGCATATCGGACAAGATATAAAGGCCAAGCTTCAGCTTCATAAGATTCAGGCTTTTCAGAAGGTCTGCTAACAGAAAAATATTTAAAAGTAGTTATCAACAAAGGAATGGCTATAAAAACCAGTAACAAAACCGGAGAAAATGTGGAACTTATTACCAAATATAATATTGCTACATATTGAAGTATCCATAATGCCACTACAGAATAGCGGGCATATTTTTCTCCTAAAATTACTGGCAATGTTTTTACACCTTTCGCTTTATCCTGACTCAATTTATCAATGTGCTTTCCAAACAACACCGAAGTAGGCCCTATTGCATATATAAGAGCCAAGAAAGCCACATCGGGGTTCCATTGATTTCCGGAAACAACAAAATAAGTTCCCCCAATCATTAATGGTCCCCAAACCAGCACAACCGCAGGCTCACCTAAACCCAAATATTTTAAAGGCCATGTATAGAACAATAAAAAGAATAAACCTACCAATAAAAAATACCAGGTATTAGTATTCCCTACACTAACCAAATATAAACCTGCCAATAATCCTAATAGCAATGTTACTGCTACATACTTAAAAAAAGTACTTTCTGTAACATATTTATGCTCTAATATTTGAGGGCCATACAATGCCCTGAAATAATTCCCTTTATCAACTCCTTTTCTGAAATCAACCCAATCATTAATCAGGTTATTGGCAGCATGTGCCAGATTTATTCCAAGGAAACACACTATAAAATAAATCCAATTAAAAGATTCATACGCATATGCCAACAGACCTCCTATTATGACCGATATAGAAGTCATTATTAAAACAGAAGCCCTGGTTGCGACCAGCCATTTAGAAATTACATCTAACCTTAGCCATTCCTCTTTTGAAACACGAGGAATAGTAATAAGGGCTTTATACCAAAAATTTATTGTTGTAATCATTATTTCTTATTTTTTTAAATTCATAAAACTTTTTTACTAATAACAATTTGTGCATGCCTTTCTGCATGATAAGAAGATCTGACCAATGGACTACTCTCTACATAATCAAATCCCATTTCCAATCCTTTTTCTCTATAAAAATCAAATATTTCAGGTTTTACATACTCAAGCAAGGTAGTATGCTTTTCAGAAGGAGGTAAATACTGCCCTATAGTTACAACCCGCACCCCGGTATTTTTAATATCTTGCAATGTTTTTAGCACTTCCTCTCTTGTTTCACCTAAGCCCAACATGATACCAGATTTAGCTATAAATCCATTATCAGAAATAAACTTCAATAATTTCAAACTCCTATTATAATCGGCCAAACTACGTATTTTAGGACTCAATCGTTCAACCGTTTCAACATTATGCGAAATTACCTGTGGTGCTGCATCAAATATTTCCTGATATAAAGAATAATCACGATTAAAATCAGGAATTAATGTTTCCATCGTTACTTGCGGGTTTAACTCAAAAACTTTACGAATGCAAAGCGACCAAAAATGAATACCGCCATCCTTTAAATCATCTCTGGCCACAGAAGTTATAACACAGTGTTTTAATTCCAATGCTTTAATTGCTTTGGCCAATCGCAAAGGCTCCATCATATCAACTGCTTCAGGTAATGCATTTTTCACATAGCAAAACCTGCAATTGCGAGTACATATATCGCCTAAAATCATAAAAGTAGCAGTACCAGCGCTCCAGCACTCGCCTTTATTCGGACAATTTCCACTGGAACAGATAGTATGTAGCTTTTGCTCCTGTATGGTATTCTTAATTTTTGAATAGTTTTCGCCATTTGGCAATGGAACTTTCATCCATGAAGGCAATCTTAATACCTTTTCTTGAATTTGCATACCATTAAAAAAATTTATACTATGCTATGAACAGATGAATAATATATTTGTTTAAACAATAACAATTAAATAAATAGATATGATCAAAACTAAAACAGACATTCAATTGCATGAGGTCTTAGAAGTAATAAGCATCACGCCCAATACCTATATATTAAAGCTTGAAAAAAAGAATTTTTCATTTATTCCAGGCCAATACATCATATTGGGTGATTCATTGGGTATACACCGCAGGGAATACTCAATTTTCAGTAGTATTAACGATCCTTTTCTTTCAGTTTTAATTAAAGAAGTAGAAGATGGCGATGTTTCAGTAAAGTTAAAAAGATCAGATCCTGGCGACAAACTAAGCATAGAAGGGCCATTTGGTACTTTTTATCCCAAATATGAAAGTATTTACAATACGCACCACCTATTTATTGCTACTGGTACCGGAATTTCACCATTCCACAGCGTTATACAATCATATCCTAAATTAAATTATACACTCATTCATGGTGTTAGCTCAATAAACGAAGCTTATATGCGCCAATCCTTCGATGCATCCAAAATCATTATCTGTACTTCAAAAACCAACGAAGGAAACTTTAATGGTCGTGTTACGCAATTCTTGAAGAATTATACCCTTCCTTCCCAAACCACCGCCTACCTATGTGGAAATGGGAATATGATTTTTGATGTGTTTGATATTCTAACAGAAAAAGGATTAAAAAAGGAATTTATTAAGACGGAGATATATTTTTGAGATAGTCGAAAGTCTGAAAGTCAAAAGTCTGAAGGTCGAAAGTCAGAAATTCCGGTTCCTGAGACACTTAACCAAGTATTTGATTTTATGAGTTCAAATAGAGTAATAAATACTATTTTCTAATATAAAAGCTATTAATAGAGCTTTCTTCAACCAAAATAGGATCAGTACAAGTCATTGCAGAATCAGTACCGTCTATTGGGATATTAGAACTGCAAGATATACTCATCTTCTGAATTTTCTCGTTGATAACTAAAGTATCGTTTTTAAAATAAAAGTGGAATTTCAATTCTATACTATTATGTTGATAATAAATTGTATCATTTTTCGCTTCGTATTTCCCAAATTCAATAGTATCAGAGTGGTTTTTTAACAACATTGTATCGGTATAAAACTTTAAGGTTTTAACTTTATTAGTATTAACAGAAGAACTATCTGCCACAATTTCTCTATATAAGGTGTGATAAGTTTCTTCTCTCACCAATCCCCATTCACCATCAAGCACCATAATTTGTGTATCATCATCCTTTTTGCAAGACAATAATATTGACAAGAAGCAAAAAAATGCGACAACTTTTTTCATAACTATGAATTTAATAAGGTTTATTGATAATTATATAATACAAAAATAATAAAAAAGTTCCAAACAAGCAAATATATTTACCACTTTCTGTTTCAATCCACGCACCCACGAGGGGCGCGACAAGGTACACATATCCGGTAGTTGGGTGCAAGCCTGAGAAAACCGACAGCAACCACAAAAAGACACGACTGACAGAAAAAATCTTTAAAAATATTTGTAAGATAAGCTAATTGTTTTAAATTTGTCAAAAATTGACAAGTCAAATGAAAGAAATATTTGGAGAATACATAAAACGACTTCGGACTGAAAACGAATTGACACTAACTCAACTTGCTGCCAAACTTGACTTGGACTCTGCAAACCTTAGTAAAATCGAAAACAACAAAAGAGAGTTTGACGAAAAAAGACTTGAGCTTTTAGCTAATGTTTTTAGTCTTGACTTAGCACAACTTCGGACAGAATTTTTCAGCGACATAATTGCAAAGAAAATTTATGAAAACAATTGCGATAATGAAACGCTGATTTTAGCAGAACAAAAAGTTGAATATTTAAAATCTAAAAATCTTACAACAATATGAATATAGTATCTTTTTTCGCAGGAGCAGGTGGACTTGACCTTGGTTTTCAAAAGGCTGGTTTCAATGTAATTTGGGCAAACGAATATGACAAAGAAATTTGGGAAACTTACGAAAAAAACCATCCGCATACAATTCTAGACAAAAGAAGTATTGTTAATATTCCAGCAAGTGATGTTCCTGAATGTGACGGAATAATTGGTGGACCTCCTTGTCAAAGTTGGAGTGAAGCAGGTGCGTTAAGAGGAATTGAAGATAAAAGAGGACAATTATTTTTTGATTTCATACGGATTCTTGAAGCAAAACAACCTAAATTCTTTTTAGCTGAGAATGTAAGTGGAATGTTGCTCGATAGACACTCAGATGCTTTAAAAAATATTAAAGAAATGTTTAGAAATGCAGGAATCGGGTATGAATTGTCATTTGAAATGGTAAATGCTTGCGATTATAATGTGCCACAAGAAAGAAAAAGAGTAATTTTTGTTGGAATTCGCAAAGATTTAGGTTTTAAATACCAATTTCAAAAGCCAAACTTCCCTAAATTAACACTTCAAGAAACAATATTTGATTTAAAGGATAATGCTTTGCCTGCATTACCTTATAACAAGACCAATGGAGAAAAATGTGTTTTACCAAATCACGAATATATGATGGGTGATTTTTCCACAATTTTTATGTCAAGAAATAGAGTAAGAAGTTGGGATGAGCAATCATTTACAATTCAAGCAGGTGGCAGACACGCACCTATTCATCCACAAGCTCCTAAAATGAAGTTTATAGAGCAGAATATAAGAGTATTTGTTCCGGGGAAAGAACATCTTTACAGACGTTTGAGTGTAAGAGAATGTGCAAGAATTCAAACTTTCCCAGACAATTTTATTTTTCATTACACAAGTGTACCAGCAGGATACAAAATGATTGGAAATGCAGTTCCTGTTAATCTTGCTAAATTTCTTGCAGAAACTATTCAACAACAACTTAAACAAAACGAATCAAAACAAGAATTTAAAATTGTAAAACTTGAAGCCATAGCAGTATGACAAATATTTTAGAAGCGATAATAAATATTGTAAATAATCCTGTAGTTGCGATTCGGAATCATTACACTGGAAGAAATAGAGCTAACAATGTTGGTGAAGCATTAGAAATGTTTGTAAAAGATGCTTTTGCAAACACAATTCAAGAACATGACCAACAAGTTAAAATCACAAAATTTAACCAAATATTCTCTTGGCTTGGTAATCAAAATCATCCACCAGATATAATGATTCGTCAAGGTGATGCAATCGAAGTTAAGAAAACACAAAGTCCAAACAGTGATTTGGCTTTAAACAGTTCTTATCCAAAATCAAACATTCAGTCAAACAGCAATATGATTACACAAGAATGTAGAACTTGTGAGAATTGGACAGAAAAGGATTTAATTTATTGCGTTGGACATACAACAGACGATACCATAAAATCATTATGGATGGTTTATGGTAATATTTATGCAGCCAAACACGAAACATATCAAATCATTAAGCAAAAAATCACAGACGGAATAAATGAAATTCCAAATGTTGAACTTGCTGAAACGAATGAATTGGGTAGAGTAAATAGAGTTGACCCACTTGGTATTACAAATTTGAGAATTCGTGGAATGTGGCAAATTCAGAATCCAAGAAGAGTTTTTAATTATTTACACACAACAGGAGACGATTTTGAACTCGTTGCAGTTATACCGTCCAACAAATACAACTCGTTTCCGACAGATAGCAAACACAGAATTGAAAATTTGGGTAATCCAAAATTAAGCATTGCAGACGTTCAAGTTAAAGACCCTAACAATCCTGCAAACTTAATTAACGCAAAACTGATAATTTATAGATTGTAAACATTGATTTAATGATACATAAATATTTGAAAAACAGAAGGCCAGCACCCAATCGAGTAGACCGCCCCGCCAGTTGAAC
>JFJP01020349.1_pt1 | contig 33244 bp, 26 predicted proteins | sample 431651 | NCBI WGS metagenome assembly JFJP01 (sample SAMN02602958, study PRJNA72255) | Microbial mat metagenome, whole genome shotgun sequencing project. | biome: fresh water; feature: sink hole; material: water; isolation source: purple microbial (photo- and chemosynthetic) mats found in... | reverse complement strand
CGGGCGGTGGTGGATCAGATCGAGGGGGCGGGGCGTTGCCTGGGCACCGACCTCGGCGTGCTGGGCGTGAATGCCGATCCCTTCGCCAACGCCCATGTCGGCGGCCGGTTGTCCTCGATCCGTTGTCCCTGGCGCGAAGTGGGGGCCGCCTCGGCGGCGCAGCTCGCCCGCATGATTGGCGGCCGGCCGCCGAGCGGGACGGTGCTGCGCCTGCCCCCGGGCGAGGTGGTGCGGCGCCTGTCCACCGTGCCTGCCCAAGCGGTCCTCGATGGCGAGGCGGTCCTGGCCTGGATCGGGCAGAATGCGCACCGGCGGATCGATGTCGGCGACCTCGTGGCGCATACCGGCCTGTCGCGGCGCACGGTCGAGCGGCAGATCCGCCGTCTGACCGGATGCAGCCCATCCGACCAGATCCGCATCGCCCGCGTCGAGCTGGCCAAGGGGTTGCTGGGCTCCGGCCGCCTGGCGCCGGAGGCGGTGGCGCAGCGCTGCGGCTTCACCTCGCTCCGCCAGCTGACGGCTGCCTTCCGTGCCGTGGTCGGCGTGCCGCCGGCCGTCTGGCAGGCGCGGCGCCGCGACGGGGCGTGAGGCGGGTCAGGGCTTGGCCGGTTCCATGGCGATGCGGATCGCACGGAAGGAGGCCGTGCCGGTGCAGCGGTGCAGGCCGGGGCTCAGCTTGATGTAGGCCGCCCCGGAAGGGATCTCGCGCGTCACGCTGACCGGGGTCCAGCCGGCGCTGTCGCTGCGCAGCTCGGGCACCGCACCATAGGGCGGGACGAAGGCGCCGGCCGCATCGTGGAAGGTGACCATGATGCGCGGGGTCTGCCAGCTGGACTCCTTGCCCAGCTGCACGCCCTTGGTCTGCATCTCGCAGGAGATGCGCACCGTGCCGGCGGCGACCGGCAGGCGGATCCAGCGCTCGCTGGTCGCGTCGCCGGCGGTGCTGGCGGTGATGTTCAGCGCCTGCGGTTCGGCGGCGTCGAGGGTCAGGGCGGGATCGCTCAGCGGCCAGGTGGCGGCGGGAAGGTCGAGGGGCGCGACCGGGGCGAAGGTCGGGACCGGCAGTTCGGCCTGGGCCGCGATCACCAGGTCGTCGGCCTCGACGGTGCCGGTGGCACCACCCATCAGTCCGATGGTGGCCAGCACTGCGGTCGCGCCGGTGGGCACCGGCACGACGCGGGCGACTGTGACCCAGGCGGCCTGGGTCCCGGCAACGCCACTGGTGGCGCCGTAGCCGCAGGGCTTGCCGTCGGCGTTGAGGAAGGTCAGGAAGAGGTGCGCTCGTTCGTGGCCCTGGCCACCGGGGACGATGGCGCTGCCGCGCAGGCGGCCGCTCACCGCGAGATGGGTCCACCCCGATTGCAGGGCGATGGTCTGGCTGAGCTCAGCCTTGGCACCCTTGGCGAGACGCGTGAGGCTGGCGTAGCGGTTGCCCTCGGCCACATCGGTGCAGCCGGGATTCCCGCCCTGCCAGCCCAGCGGCAGGCCGGCGGGATCGCGCTGTTCGAAGCTGCCGTTGACCAGCAGGTTGGCCGCATCCCCGGCAGAGCAGGAGGCGCAGACGGCACAGGCGGACAGGGCGAAGGCGATGGAGCGCTGCATGATCGGTTCCTTGTACGCACTCTAGCGGATCGCCAGATGGGGACACCGGCGCGTTGCGACGGATGCCGACGCGAATGCGTCAGTGGATCAGACCTCTTCGGGCCGCGCGCTGTCGCCGGTCATGCAGGGCGGCAGGCGGAAGACGCGACCGTCCCGGTCGCTGAAATACAGGAAGGACTGCGAGAACGTCGTGGTGTCGCCATCGGCCCACAGGGCGGCGAAGCCGGGATGGCCGCCGATCACGCGCCGGGCGTAGGTGTGGTTGGCCTCGCTACCGGAGGTCATCTGGCGGGCGCAGCGCCAGGTCCGCCCGGCATCCTCCGAACGCCACAACACCATCTCGCCGCCCGGGCCGTAGGGCTGCGGGCCGTCGGCGCTCGGCCCGATGATGCGCCAGTCGGCGCCGTCGATGAGCAGGCATCCGCAGTCGTAGTTGCTCTGCGAGGTGGTCACCTGGCTGTCGTGCCAGGCCGAGCCGTCCCAGCGCGTCACCATCCAGCGGCGCGGCCCGTCCTGCGGGCCCGGGACGGGTGAACGCGCCGTGAGGTAGAGGATGGCCGGATGACCGTCGGCGTCGAAGGCGAGATCCATGAGGTAGACCAGCGTTCCGGTCTCCTGCATGTCGCGCACCAGCGCTGGATTCCTGACCTCGCGCAGCGGGACGTCCAGGACGGTCCCGGTGATCGTCTGCCAGGTCTGCCCGCCATCGCGGCTGGTCAGGTAGTAGAGGTTGGTGCGCGCGTCGAGGCCACCCTGGTCGGGGTGCATGTTGCAGGCGAGGCCGATGGTCGTGCCGTGCACGCCCGAGATATGGTAGTGCCCCTGCTGGATGCCCATCAACGGCTGCGGCGCCGACCAGGCCCGCCCATCCCGGCTGCGCTGGATGTGCAGCATGCGCCCATCCTGGTAGCGGGCGTGGAGGAAGGCGAAGCCCAGGCCCGGCAGGACCCACGGCTGGGGGTAGGCGAACAGCCCTTCGGCGACCGTCTCGAAGCGGTCGATGGCGTAGGGCTCGACGCTGCGGTGGATGAACGACGGCGTGGTCCAGGGGCCATGCGAGGGCGAGAAGATCCAGATATGCCCGGCCTCGTCGAGGGCGATCACCGGGTTATCGTGGGTGTCGGCGCAGTACTTGTCGAACAGCAGGGTCGGACGCGGGACGCGGCCGGTGCGATGGTCCAGGCAGGAGACCATGTGCAGTTGCTGCCCGGGGCAGAAATCCCAGTTGCGTGGCCGCGCCGACTGCGCCGGGGCCATCCCGCCCCAGCAGAAGAAGGTCGTGTCCACCGCCGGGGCGTACACCGCCATCGGCGCATGGCTCGAGCAGTAGGTGCCGAGTCCGCCGGAATACTTGAAGCCATGCGCCGAGTGCGGGGGCTGGGCATGCCACGCCCCGCGGTAGCCGTCGGCCGTGCTGCAGAAGCCGGCCTGCTCGCCGGGGCGGGGCATGCGCTTGCCGGATGCGGGGTCCTCGCCGAAGTGCCTCATGCCGGTCTCAGGGCGTGAGGCCGGCCAGGGCCTGGGGCAGTCCGGCGGGCGGGCCGAGCAGCAGCACCACCTCGCCGCCGCAGGCGGCGGGCAGCGCCAGCTGGTTGCCGAACAGGTCGCGGGCGGCCCAGCCCTCGGGCAGGGAGGCGAGGCGCAGGCGCTGCGTGCCCTTGCCGGCCAGCGCCACGGCTGCGCGGTCGGCGCCCTGGAAGGCGAAGGCGGTCAGGCCGGGGACGGGTTCGCTGCGGGCGGCGAAGCGCAGCCCCTCGATGTGCCAGGCGAGATTGCTGATCGCCACGGCGCAGAACGACACGCTGCCGTCCTGGTTGAGCATGTCGTAGCGCATCTGCCAGGCGCCATAGCCATAGAAGGTGTAGGCGAAGAAACGCTCCGACCCGTTGGCCAGGGTGGACAGGTAGTAGCGCGTCCACCAGTCGGCCCATTCGCGGTCATTGCTGCGGCGGCCGTAGGGCGCCTGCTGCGGGTAGGGGTTGCTGACGTTGCCGGCATTGCCGCCCTCGCTGTTGAGGATGGCCATGGGACGCCCGGCGAGCAGGGCTCGCACATCGGTGATCTGCTTGTCGATCGCGTCGCCGGCGAAGCCGAGCGGGCTGCGCAGGTAGTGGTGGTAGCTGATCGCGTCGCAGTGCTCGAAGGCCCCGAGTTCGGCGGCGGCGCGCTCCCACGTCGGATCGACATGGCCGCCGGTGTTCCACAGCACGCGGACCGGGAAGCCGGCCGAGCGCAGGCCGGCGGCGGCGGCGCGGTGCAGGGCGACGAAGGACGCGGGCGAGCCGTGCTGCGGCTTGCCCTTCTCGTCGAGCGAGCCGATGAGGAAGCCGGGCAGGAAGGGCTCGTTCCAGGTCTCCCAGTCGCGCACCGTGGCGCCGTAGCGCACCGCCATGCCGCGGGCGTAGGCCTGCCACGCCTCCAGCGCCTCCTGGTCCTTGGGCGGGAAGCAGCCGACGTTCCAGCCCTTGAAGGATTCAGGCGCCGCGCTGTAGCGACGCGGCACGTTGCCCAGCACGCCCAAGACCTGCAACCGGTGGCGGCGGTAGGTGTCGATGCGGCGGTCGGTGGCGCTGAAGTCGTAGCCTTCGCTGCGTTGGATGCCCGACCAGCCCAGTTGGAACTCGCGCACCCAGGTGAAGCCGAGGGCGCGCGCCATCGCCGCCATGCGCTCGGTGGGCGTGATGTGGATGCCGAAGGGCGAGTCGGGCAGGAGACGGTCGTAGCCGCGCGGCGTGCGCACGCGAGCCAGGGCGGTCTCGGCCGGACGGCCGAGCGTGGCGCCGGCTGCGTCGAGCAGCTGCGCCGTCACCACGTAGCTGCCGAAGGGGCGCTCGTCGCCGGGCGGGATGGCCAGGCGCAGCGTCTGGCCGGCGGTGATCGGGAACGAGCCGACAGCACGCGTGCGCTCGTCCTGGTCGAGCAGGCTCAGGCGCAGGGCGCTGGCCTGCGCCGCTCCCGGACCGTAGGCCAGCAGTTCAAGCGGCAGCGCCTCGTCCGCGAAGGCCACGCCGGTGGGCAGGCCGGGGCGCAGCGCCAGCTCGGGCGGATCGGCCGTCCCGGCCCCGGCCGTCGTCCCGACCTCGACCCGCGCGCCATCGACCCACACGGTACCGACCGCGTGGGTGGTGAGCCGCGCCAGGTAGTGTCCGCTGGGGTTGTAGGGCAGGGTGGCGGTCAGCGTGTACTGCCGCCATTCGCGGGTCAGCGCCGCGTTCGCCTGCCACGGTTCGCGCCACAGCTCCTGCTCGGGCGGCCCCATGCGCAGGTGCACCAGCTGGCCGGGCGTGTCCGAGCGCAGCCACACGCTGAAGGTGTGCGCCTCGCCAGGACTGCCGACGAAGGGGGAGCTCAGCTGCTGGATCGGCCGATCGCCGCGCTGCACCACGGCGAGGCGCAGGGCGCTCTGGCCGCTGGGGCCGGGCATAGCGGCATCGACGGCGACATCCTCGGCCTCGCGTTCGCCCGGTTCCAGGACCCATGGACTGACCACGCCGAGCGGGAACGAGCCGAGGCGCAGCAGGTTGCCCTGGGGCGGCGGCGGGAGGTTCAGCTCGTCGCGGGTCAGGCGGGTGACCGAGAAATCGTCGAGCTGCAGCAGCGTTGGCCGGTCGAAGATCAGCATCAGCCGGGCCTGCGGATCGGTGGCGGTGGGCGGTACCAGGAACTCGCGCACGCTCCACTCGGGGCCGGCGTCCAGACGCTGCTCCCAGTGGTGCTGCCAGGGCGGGTGGGCCATGCTCATGGCGATGGTGCAACTGCTGTTGTTCGGGCTGCGCACCGCCAGGCGGATGCGATGGAAGCGCGAGCCGTCCATGCGCAGGCCGTCGATGTTGGCCTGGGCCCGGCCGTGGTGCACTGCGCGCACGTCGATCTGGAACGAGCCGCTGCCGGCGAAGGCGTGCTCGGTGAGGCGCTGGTAGTCGATCACCGCCTCGGCGCCTCGCCAACGCGAGTCCTCGGTCCAGGCCAGCGGGAAGACCCCGCTCAGCACGCTGGGCGACTCGGGATTGGGCGGCAGGGCGGCAAAGGCCTCGGGGCTGTCGAAGTCGTGCTTCCACAACTCGTCTGCGGCCGTCAGCGAGCAGCAGGCGAGCAGGGCGAGGGCGAGGGAGCGCATGCATCCAGGCTAGCCGCCGGCCCGGCCGCGTCAGCAGGGGCGTTGCGTCAGGCTGCGGCCAGATTGCGCCACGCCGGCGAACAGCAGCAGCAGGGCCAGTCCAAGGACGCCACCGCCGCAACCGCCGCCGCCGTCCGTCGCCGCGGCCGGGCTGGCGCCCTGGGCCGGCTGACCGCTCCAGACCGCCTCGTTGCCCTGCGTATCGATCACGCGCACGGTGAAGGGCGCGCTGATGCCCGTGGGGAGCACGGCACGCAGTTGGCCAGAGCTGTCGCGCACCACCCCGCTGCACGCCTGTCCATCGACCAGGACCTGCAGACCTCCGCCGGTGGTCGTCGCCGTGGCGGCGAGGCTGGGCACCGGCTCGGGATGCACGTAGCGCCGGATGCGCAGGTCGTCGAGCAGCATGGTGTAGCCATCGGCCTGCACCCCGGTGGCCGCCATGAAGTAGCCGCGTTCGTTGCTGGTGATGCCGCTACGCTCGGCCTTGACCACGCCGTCCTCCAGCCAGCGCTGCGTGGTCTGGCCGCCAGCGGTCGGCACCGTGGCGATGCCGACCACGCGATCCGCGAAGGAGCCTGACAGCGAGCTGGCATTTTCGCCAACAAAAACCGTGCCGGCGCCCGAGTAGCCGATGTCGGGCACCCCATCCATGCCGAACAGGGCCAGAGTGCCGTCGTGGCCGCCGAACATCGCCTTGGCGGCAGCATCCTCTGGGGTGAACCACACCCGCGACTCGATGGCATACCCGCCGCTAGGCCAACCGGGGAAGTAGACGCCGTTGGTGGCGATGCCCTGCATCGTGTAGACGCTGCCGGTCGCCATGCCGCTGGTCGCGATGGTCAGCCGGCCGGCGGATTCGCTCACCGAGGTCAGTCCGCTGTCGCGGATGTACCACGGTTGGCCGGTTCCGGTGGGGAAGGCGCCATCGGCGAAATCGTCGAACCACGAGAAGGTCGCCGCCCCGTCGCTGGCCTGGGTCAGACCGCGTGCCGGGCCGTAGGTCATGGTGAAGACGTTGCTGTCGCTGGCGAGGCGTGGTGCGTTGAGCCAGATGCGCGTCTGCGTGGTGCCAGCGCCGCGTTCGATCCAGAAGGGAATGTCACCGTCGGCGTCGGCGAAGCGCAGGTTGGCGAGAGATGCATCGACCTGGCCGGCCGCGACCAGCGCGGCGGTGTCCAGGGTGATCAGCACCGGGTGGTTGTAGCACACCGTGCCCGAGGCGTTGGCGATGGTGACCTGGCGGCTGTGCACCACTGGCTGGGTGGCAGCGAAGTGGCTGCCGAGCACGGTCAGTGTGCCGCCCGACAGGCTGACGCCGTTGATCGACAGGCCGGACACGTCGGCGCTGCCTGCCGTATTCCACGAGCCGCCATCCAACGAGGTCGCCAGATCCTGCACCCCGCTGCGTCCTGGCACCGCCGGGATCGAGTCCAGCCGCGCGGTGGTGGCCAGGGTCGCGGGATCGATGCGGCTGACGAAGCCGCCGACCACCTGCGTGCCGATGCGCAGGCGGAAGGTGTCCGGCAGCTTGCGGCCCTCGGGCAGGCCGGTGATGGTCGCCGTCAGGACGCCTGCCGCATCGCTGCTGATCAACACGACGAGACCAGCCAGCTGCCGGGCCGTGATCGTGGCCCCCGCCACCCAGCTGGCGCTGTCGCCTTCGTAGGCTCCGGCATCGGGGGCCGACCCGCTGCCGGGGGTGTTGATGCCTGCGACCGCGACGCCGGCGTCGATCGCCAGCGAGGAGCTGCGCAGCCGGTAGTCGTGCGCAGCGGCGTCGAGCCAGCGCGGGTCGTCATTGCCGTAGGTGGCATTGCCTGCCGCGTCGATGTTGCTGCCGAGACTGATCGTCCGACTCAGGTTCGAGCGGAACGACGTTCCGACCAGGGTCTCGTCGGCGCTGCCGATGGTGCCGTGCACGGTGTTGGCCATGACCCGGCGGTCGGAGGTTGTCGCCTGCTGGTTCGGCACCCCGGCCTTCACATGCGCCATGATCATGATGCCGTGGCGGGTCGAGTTCCAGGTGACGTTGTGGTGGATCAGGTAGTCGCTGGTGCCATTGTCGAGATAGATCGCGTTGCCGCCGTACCAGCGCCGGCTGTCGTCGTTGAGGCCAACGTTGTCATGCACCAGGTTCCAGGCGATCACGCTGTCGCGGCCGTTGGTGCCCCAGGCCGAGATCGCCCCGACGTCGGCGCCCTGGAGGTGGCTGTTGAACACCTCGTTCGACAGCACGTCCATCGCCGAGGGGGCGTTGACCAGGATGTAGCTGCCGGTGTGGATGGTGTTGCCGACCAGCAGGTTGCGATCGGCGCCGCCGGTGTTCGCCGGCCGCCCGAGGATGCCGTAGAGGTGCTCGGTCGCACAGCCGGGGCCGAGGTAACCGACGTGGTGGATCAGGTTGTTGCGCACCGTGTTGCGCCTGCCGCTGATCGCCAGCATGGTGCGGCCGGCCACGCCGAGGTCGCAATCGGCGATCAGGTTGTCATCGCCGTTCAGGGTCAGCGAATCCTCGGATCCGATCGCGCTGTTCTGGTTGGTCTCGGCATCCTCGCGGTGGTTGACGGCGCGCACCGTGAGGTCGGAGAAGGTGCAGTTGGAGGTGGTCAGGGTGCTGCGCCAGGGTCCGCCCAGCAGGCGCAGGCCGCGCACGGTGACGCCGCTGCATCCCCCCAGGTCGAGGGTGAACTCGCGTGTCCGCAGGCCGACGTCCATGGTGTCCGGATCCACGCCGCCCGGCGCCCAGTAGTACAGCTTGCCGGCGGTCGCATCGTGGAACCACTCGTGCTCGGCATCGAGCGCCGCCAGCACGCCCCACAGGTACAGGTAGTTGCCGGCCTGGCAGAAGGTGTGCGCAGTATCGAAGGTGCCGTTGAAGGAGATGTGACCGGTAGTCGTGTTGACGCTCGCCGGAGCACTGTGGAAGAACCACATCGCCCCGGGCAGGTAGCTGATCCGGGCCCCGGACCAATCGACCTGCGGAAGGCCGGCCACCTCGTACCACCCGGCGGTGGGGCTGGGCGTGGTCACCACGCCGCCACTGATCGTCGAACTGCCGGCCGTCGCGCAGGCCTTGTCGGCGTTGCGTATGGCCACCAGTCGCGCGGGCGTGACGTTGGGCCAGCGCGCCGGCACCTGCAGCTCGCCGTCGGCGAAGAGCATGCCGTTGCCCAGGCCGCGCGCCGACGCGACGCTGGCGACATAGACCCCGGGCCGGTCGGGGAGGTTGGCCGGCTCCCACCCGACCACCCGGTCGGCGGTGGTGATCGTCGCCGCCGCATAACCGCCCTGGCCGTCGACTGCGGCGCTCAGCACCAGGCCGCTGCGTCCGACCACCGTTTCCCGGTAGATCCCGGCATGCACCGTCACGGTGTCGCCTGCGGCGGCGGCCTCGACGGCGGCCTGGATGGTGGCGTAGGCCTGTCCCGGACCGACTTGCAGCTCGGCGGCGGCGATCCCGACGCAGGCGGTGACGAGGCTGAGTACACGCGGGGCGCAGGGCATCAGGCGAGCATGGCGACGAGCTGACTGACTGCGAGGCTGGTTTGCGTCAGCTTGCGACCGGAATGCGGCACGCCAGCCGCCGTAGCACGACTCAGTTGGTCTGGACGGGACGGCGAGCAGGACGTCGGTCAGCGGCGCTGGGCGGAGCGCCAGGCGCTCGGGGTGCGGCCGGTGGCAGCGCGGAAGGCGCGTGAGAACCAGTAGGGCGAGCCATGTCCGCTGCGCTCGGCGATCACCCCAAGCGGCAGGTCGGAGCACAGCAGCAACTCCTGGGCGCGTTCGATGCGTAGCCGGGCGAGCAGGCGCATCGGGGCCAGGCCGCTGGCGGCGACGCACCAGTCGTGCAGTCGCGAGGGCGACAGCCCGGTCTGCAGCGCCAGGTCGTGGCGCGCCAGCGGCTCGTGCAGGTGCGCCTGCAGCCAGGCCAGCAGGTCGCGCCAGCGCGGATCGCCTTCCGTGCTGCGTGGAGGCGCAGCTGAACACAACGCGGCGGCTAGGCTCCAGGCCGCCGCCAGGCGGGCGGCCTGGTCGGCATCCGTGGATCCTGGTGCAAGCTGATCGATAAGCGCCGCCGGCGCTCCGGACAGCACCACCGGCTGCCCCGGCAGCAGCCAGGGGTGACCGGCGTCATCGAGCCAGCGCAGATAGCACCAGGTGCTGGTCATGCACGGATCCCCGGGCGTGCGCAGCCGGTGCCGCCAACCGGCCGGTACGGCCAATAGCTGGTTGTCTTCGACCTGCAGGTGCGCCATGCCGGCGCAGTCCAGACGCCAGGACCCGCCCTGCGGCCGCTCGACCAACACGGCAGGCAGGGTGCGCCAACCGGTGTCCAAGGGCTCCTGGCGCGGGGCTTCGGGATGGAAGGCGAGGATCCGGCAAGCGGCCATGATGTGGGTGTAGGAATTGCGTGACAGGACACCAGTGCAAAGAGAAGCGACGCCAGTCCATGGTGCCCCGGCGGCCCGGAGCGTAGGCTTGGGCCATCCCGAACCGGAGCCCGCCGCCATGGCCACCGCCTTCACCGCCACCGATCCCGCCGCCTCGAAGAAGGCCTTCATCCCCGCGCCCGAGCACGCCGCCGACTGGCCGGCCTGGCGCGAGAGCCTGGTCGCCTGGCGCGAGGCCGAGATCGCGGCCGGGCGCGGCGGTACGCCGCTCTACGACCGTGCCGCGCAGGCCTGGGCGAGCCGCGCCTACCTCCAGGGCTGGGTGATGCTGTGGGACGAGGACCTCATCGACCAGGCCACCGGCACGTGGACGGTCGATCGACTGCTCGATAGGGTCGAGCGTGACTTCGGCGGCTGGGATGTCGTGGTGCTGTGGAACAACTATCCGCTGTCGGGTCTCGACCGGCGCAACCAGTTCGACTACTTCGACGATCTGCCGGGCGGGCGGGCCGGACTGCAGGCGGCGGTGGCCGCCTTCCATCGCCGCGGCGTGCGCGTCATGGTCGACCACAAGCCGTGGGTGCCGGGCCTGCCGCCCGGCGTCGGCGACGACGCCGAGGGCTTCGCCAGGCTGATCGCTGAGTGCGGCATCGACGGGCTGTATCTCGACTGCTCGGCCGGGCCCAGCGATCGGCTGCGTACCGCGCTGGCCGCCGTCGGCCCCGACAAGGCCTTCTGTTCGGAGGCGCCGGCCAAGCCCGATCCCTTCGGCCACGAGGTGCAGAGCTGGCAGCAGTTCACCGACGACAGCGCGGCCCCGGGGATCTGCCGCAACCGCTGGCTCGACCGGCACCACCTGGTGTACGAGACGCGCCGCTACTTCCCCGATCCGATCAAGGAGATCCAACGCGCCTGGATGGGCGGGCACGGCTTCGTGGTGTGGGAGAACGTCTTTGGCTACTGGGCCCCGCTGTGCGAACGCACGCGCACCTGGCTGCGCCTCTTCGCGCCGGCGGCGCGCCGCTTCAGCGACCACTTCATCCATGGCACCTGGGAGCCGCATGTTGGAAGCGGTGGTCCCAATGCGGTGTATGCCAGCCGCTTCACCCATGCCGGGACCAGCCTGTGGACGGTGGCCAACCGCCGTGGCCACGCCATCGAGAAGGTCGTGCTGCGCCTGCCGCATCTGCCGGATCACCGCTACGTCGATGTGATCAGCGGCCGGGAGTTCGTTCTCGGCGAGGTGAAGGACGGCCTTGTCGCCCTGCACGGCATGATCGAACGCGACGGCATCGCAGGAGTGCTGGCGGTTCCGGTCATCGACGCCGACCTGGAAGCTTTCCTCGCCGCCCAGCGCGCCCGCGCCGCCGTTGGCACCTATCTGCCGCATGTCTGGTCCGGCGAGCACTGCCGCACGCCGGCGCCGCATACGCTGCGTCCTGTCACCGCCACTCGTCGCCAGGCATCGGTACCGGCCGGCATGCTGCGCATTCCCGACTGGAGCGGCGAACTGGTGAGCCGCTACCGCATGCGTGAGTGCGGGCACGTCGCCGGCACGCTCGGAGAATGCCATGTCTATGACGGCATGGAGTCGGTGCTGTCCGATCGCCGGCCCGCTGTGGTGCAGGCGGTGGCGATCGACGAGGTGCCGGTGACCAACGCCGAGTTCCTACGTTTCCTCACCGTCACCGGCTATCGTCCGACGGTGACGCACCGTTTCCTCGACCACTGGCGCGAGGGCCGTCCGGCGCCCGGCACTGAGGATCATCCCGTGGTCTACGTGTCGCTGGCCGACGCGCGGGCCTATGCCGCGTGGTGCGGCAAGCGCCTGCCGCGCGAGGAGGAGTGGCAGCGCGCCGCCCTCGGCCCGGCCGGAGCCTGCTGGCCGTGGGGCGACCAGGACGATCCCGCGCGCCGTACCGGCGCCGAGACCGGCGCCACGACGGCGGTGCGCGCCCATCCCGACGGGCGCAGCGCGATCGGCGCCTGGGACCTGTGCGGCAACGCCTGGGAGCTGACCGAGAGCGAGCGCAGCGACGGGCACACCCGCTATGTCCTGCTCAAGGGCGGCAGCCACTACCAGGGCCAGGGCAGCTTCTGGCTCTTCGATGGCGGCGCCCGCGCGTCCGACTGGGTGGTGAAGCAGATCCTGCTGTGGGACGGCTGGGACCGCTGCGCCACCATCGGCTTCCGCTGCGCGGTCGATCTGGCCGGCTGAGAATCAGGTGCAGGATTCGGCCTTGCGATAGTCGCGCGGCGCCATGCCGAAGGCGATGCGGAATTCCCGGCTGAAGTGGAAGGGGTCGGAGAAACCCACCGCAGTCGCCACCTCGGCCACCGGCCGTTGCGCACCGCTGAGCAGTTCGGCGGCGCGCTCGAGGCGCCGTTGGCGCAGCCAGGCCAGCGGGGCCGCGCCGCAGGCGCGCAGGAAGCGCCGGTACAGGCTCGAGGAGGGGGTCCGGGCGGTCTGCACCAGGCGACGGACATGCCAGTCGCCTCCCAGGTCGGCCAGCATCGCGGCCTGGCAGCGCGCCACCACCGGGTCGCGGGCGTCCGGCGTCCCCGACTGGATGCCTGTCGCGATGTCCGCGAGCAGACTGGTCAGTCCGGCCTGGATACGCAGCGACCAGGACTCCATCGGCAGGCGGTCGCGTTCACCGGCCAGGTGCAGCAGATCGCGCAACCGGCTGGCGATCCGCGCCCCGTCCCTGGGAACCGAACGCAGGCAGCGGTCGCCGCCCAGCCGTTCGCGCCACCGTCCGAGGTCGGGGCCGTGGCAGCGCACCCAGAGCAGCTCCCAGGGTTCGTCGGCATCGGCCTCGTGGCCGTGCGGCAGCGCATTGTCCAGCCACAGCAGATCGCCGGCGACGGCGGTGCAGTGCGCGGCCCCGCACCAGGCCGTGCCACGGCCGCGCAGGCACAGCAGCCATTCGTGCCCGGCATGGCGCGTGCGCTCGATGCGGTAGCCGGCCGCGCAGGTGATGTGGCCGGTGCGCAGAAGATGCCAGCCGTCGGCGGGCGCTGGCGGCAGGGTGACCGAGCTGTGTACGCGTGAAGGCATGGGAATCTAGTCTAGGTCCGTGAGAGCTGCGTCCATGGTTGTCGAGCCGGCCGCGTTTAGGATGTGGCCCAGGAGCCAAGGGCATGGGCAGGCACGTCCTCGTCATCGGCAGCTACAACGTCGGCTTCTACACCTTCGGCGGCACCATCCCTGCCCCGGGCCAGACGTTGATGGCCGACAAGTTCCTGCAGATCGCCGGTGGAAAGGGTTCGAACCAGGCTCTGGCCTCGGCCCGGCTCGGGGCCTCGACGCGCTTCCTGGCGCGGGTCGGCGGCGACGACTTCGGCCGCCAGGCCATCGCCCTGCACGCCTCCTGCGGGGTGCCCACCGACAGCATCATCGTCGACCCCTCGACCCATACCGGGGTCGGGCTGGTGATCGTCGATGCCCAGGGTGGGAACGCCATCTCGGTCGCGCCCGGTGCCAACGGCCGGCTGTCGCCCGCGGACTGCCAGGCCCACGAGGCGCTGTTTGCCGAGGCCGACACCGTCCTGCTGCAGTTGGAGACGCCGCTGCCCACGGTGCGCGCGGCCAAGGCCCTGGCACTGAAGCACGGTGCACGCGTCGTCCTCAACCCGGCCCCGGCCGTGCCGGTCGAGGACGCGCTGTTCGACGGCCTCGAGCTCTGCACGCCCAACGAGCACGAGGCGGCGCTGATCACCGGCATCCCCACCGCGACCATCGACGGCGCGGCGGCGGCCGGCCGCGCCCTGCGTGCACGCGGCGTGCGCCACGCCCTGATCACCCTCGGCGCACGCGGCTGCCTGCTGGTCGATGAAGAGGGCAGCTGGCACTGCCCGCCCTGCCAGGTCACGGCGATCGACTCGAGCGGTGCCGGCGACGCCTTCAACGGCGCCCTGTGCGCCGAACTCCTGGATGGCGCCAGCCTGCGCGACGCGGTGCGCACCGCGACCCGCGTCGCGGCGCACTGCGTCATGCACGAGGGCGTGGTCGAGGGCCTGCCGACCCGCGCCCAGCTCGCCTCCATTCCCGCGCCCCGTTCCTGAGAGCGACCATGCCGACCTACGACCGCGCCGCCTACGAGCGGCAGGGCTTCCTCATCCTCCCTGATCTGCTGACCGCCGCCGAGGCGGCGATGCTGCGCACCCAGGCCCAGAGCATGCTGCGCAGCGACAGCAGCGTCATGCACAAGGGCGACAGCACCGGCAAGACCACCCTGCTCAAGATGTGGAACTCGGCCGGCGAGGACCCCTTCGGCCTGACCGCGCGCGACCAGCGCCTGGTCGATTGCGCGCGCCAGCTGCTGGGTGAGGCGGTGTACTGCTACAGCCACAAGATGACGATCAAGGAGCCGCGCGAAGGCGGGGCCTGGGAATGGCACCAGGACTACGGCTACTGGTACAACTACGGCTGTCTGGCGCCGAGCATGCTCAGCATCTGGATCGCCATCGATCGCGCCACCCAGGCTAACGGCTGCCTGCAGATCCTCGAGGGCTCGCATAAGCTGGGCCGCGTCGAGCACCTGCGCGAAGCGGGCCAGTACAACTGCGACCGCGAGCGGGTCGAGCAGGCCCAGCGTCGCTTCCGCCACCGCTTCGTCGAACTGGAACCGGGCAGCGCGGTGGTGTTCGACTGCAACCTGTTGCACACCTCGGCTGCCAACACCAGCGAACTGCCGCGCTGGGGCTATATCTGCAGCTACAACACCCTCGCCAACGAGCCCTACAAGCGCGAGCGCGACTACGGCCACGACACCGATCTGCGGGTGGTTCAGCCCGGCGAAGCGCTGCGCCGCTTCGGACACGCCGGGTGAGGATCGTCTTCGCGGGTGCGGCGTGGGGCTGTCCGGGCGCGGATTTCGCCGCCCAGTGCCAGCGCCTGCGCGAGGCGGGCTTCGCCGCCGTCGAGGTCCAGCCCGAGCGCACCCGCGCGGGGGTGGAGGCGCAGGCCGCCATCGCCGGACGCTGCGGCCTGGGGCTGATCCTGCAGCCGCATACGCAGGGGGCCGACTGCGCCGCGCATGCCGCCGACCTGGCGTGGCATCTCGACCGCGCCGCCGCGGTGCGGCCATGGCTGGTGAGCTGCCATACCGGCCTCGACCATTTCGCCCCTGACGGTCTGCTCGGCCTGGTCGACCAGGGCGAGGCCTGGAGCCGGGCGCACGGCATCCCGCTGCTGCATGAGATCCATCGCAAGCGCATCGCCTGGAACGCGCTGGCCGGGGCCGCTCTGGTGCGGCAGCGCCCGGATATCGCCTTTACCGCTGACCTGTCGCACTGGGTGGTGGCGCACGAGAACTGGCTGGAGGATCCGGGCTACGGCCTGGCCTCGGTCCTGCCGCGCTGCCAGGCGATCCACGCCCGGGTCGGCCATCCGCAGGGGCCGCAGGTGCCCGACCCGCGCGCCGCGCGCTGGAAGCCGGCCCTCGACCGCCACCTCGCCTGGTGGGATGCGATCGTCGCGCACCAACGGGCCGCCGGGGCCGATCGGCTGGTCATCGTGCCCGAGGCCGGCCCCCCCGACTACGCGCCCACCGACCCGGCCGAGGGCCATACCCTGGTCGACGTCTTCGCCATCAACGTGTGGATGCGCGAGCTGCTGCAGCGGCGCTACGCCGCCTGAAAGGATGCCATGACTCCGCGCCAACGCGTCGATGCCGCGATCCACCGTCAGGCCCCCGACCGCACCCCGTGCGATTTCGCCGCCGTGCCCGAGATCTGGGACCGCCTGCAGCAGCGGCTCGGCTGCGCCGACCGCCTCGGCGTCCTGCGCGCCCTGGGCGTCGACTGCCGCATCATCAGCTACGACAGCTTCTGCCGGCCGCCCGGCGCCGCCGCCATCGACATGGCGGCCTCGGCGGAGCGCAGTTCGGTCGGCGGCATGTACCGCGAGGTGCAGGCCGACGGTAGCAACCGCGACATCTGGGGGGCGCACCGCAAGAAGGTGGCCAACGCCAGCGGCAGCTACGACGAGTTCGCCAGCCATCCCCTCGCCGGGGTCGCCGACCTGGCCGCACTCGACGCCCATCGCTGGCCGGAACCGTCGTGGTGGGACTTCAGCGGACTCGAGGCGGCCATCGACGCCCAGGATCCTGGCCGCGAGCACCACATCCGCTGGCGCGTCGGCTCGGTGTGGGAGACGGCCTGGAGCCTGGTCGGCTTCGCCGAGTTCCAGGTCCTGCTCTACGACCAGCCCGAGGTCGCCGACGCCATCCTCGGGCGCATCGCCGCCGTGCATGAGGCCAACCTGCGCGCCGTGCTGGCCCGCTCCGGCCAGCGCATCGACATGGTCTACCTCTTCGACGATCTGGCGTCGCAGCAGAGCCTGCTGATCAGCCCGAAGACCTACGAACGCTTCGTGCGTCCGCACCACCAACGCCTCATCGACCTCGCCCACGCGCACGGCAAGCCGTTCATGCTGCACAGCTGCGGCGCGCTGGGGCGGATCCTGCCCACCCTGGTGGCGATGGGCCTGGATGTGCTGAACCCGATCCAGGCCAGCGCCACCGGCATGGAGCCCCTCGCCCTGCAGCGCGAGTACGGCAGCAGGTTGTGCTTCCACGGCGCCATCGATGTGCAGGGCTTCCTGCCCCGGGCCACGCCGGACGAGGTGCGTGCGCTGGTCGCGCGCATGGATGCCGCCTTTTCCGGCGGCGGCTGGATCAAGGCCGGTTCGCACCACATCCAGTCCGACACCCCGGTCGAGAACGTCCTGGCGTTGTACGGAGTCGCTGAGGGGTGATGGCGGTTGCGGCGGCGGCGAGATTGCAGCGCCGGACGGACGAGGATCATCGCGGCAATGCATCAGAGCCTGCGCAACCCGATCCTTGGCGGGTTCAACCCCGACCCCAGCGCCTGCGTGGTCGGCGAGGATGTCTATCTCGCCACCAGCAGCTTCGCCTGGTTCCCGGGCGTGCCGATCCACCACAGCCGCGACCTGGTGCATTGGCGCCACCTCGGCAACGCTCTCGACCGGCCGAGTCAGCTGCCCCTCGAACGCGCCGGGCTCAATGGCGGGATCTGGGCCCCGACTCTGCGCCATCATGCCGGCCGCTTCTATCTGATCACGACCAACCGTGAGCACGGTGGCAACGTCATCGTCCATGCCGAGCGCCCGGAGGGTCCCTGGTCCGAGCCGGTGTGGCTCGACCTGCCTGGCTGGGATCCGTCGCTCGACTGGGACGCAGACGGCACCTGCTGGTTCACCGGGACGCGCGACGGCGGCATGATCTATGGCTGCACCCTCGACCCGTTGAGCGGCCGGCCGACCTCACCGGTGCGCGACCTGTGGGATGGCAGCGGGATCTTCGGCGTCGAGGCGCCGCATCTCCTGCATCATGACGGCTGGTATCTGCTGATCGTCGCGGGCGGCTTCTACCAGCGTGGCCACTTGGTTGCCGCCGCACGCTCGCGCTCGCCGTGGGGACCCTACGAGCCCTGCCCGCACAATCCGATCCTCACCCAGCGCGACCGGCTTGGCCATCCGATCCAATCGACCGGGCACGGCGATCTCTTCCGCACTGCCGACGGGCGTTGGTGGCTGTGCTTCCTCGGCGTGCGCAACTACGGCGGGCTTGGTGGTTCGTGGCACACGCTCGGCCGCGAGAGCTTCCTCGCCCCGGTCGCCTGGCGCGACGGTTGGCCGGTGATCGAGGCTCCGCAGCTCGAGCTGCCCGCACCCGGGCCTTTGCGTCCCTGGCCGTCGGCACCGATCCGCGATGATTTTACCGGCCCCACCCTCGCCCCGGCCTGGATCAGCCTGCGCAACAGCGCCAGCCAGTCGTTGAGCGAACGGCCGGGCTGGCTGAGCGTGCGCGGACCGGGTGTGGTCGCCCGCCGCGTCGAGCAGCCGTGGATGCGCGCCGCCTGCCTGGTCGAGGGCCGCGGTTCGGTGACCCTGTTCACCTCGGAAGGCGCCCGCGTCGATCTCGAACTGCACGCCGAGCGCGTGGCCGTGCGCCGTACCTTCGAGGACTGGACGCAGGAGGTGGCCTCGACCGTCAGCGCCGGTCCGGTCGAGGTCGAGATCCTCGGCAACCCATGGGCCTTCCTGCTGCGTGTACGTAGCGCCGGCCGCGAGATCCTGGCGCACAAGGTGCAGAGCCGACTGCTGTCCACCGACCTCAGCGGCGGTTGCGTCGGCCTGGTGGTCGGCCTGTCCGCGGCTGCGGGCGAGGTCATCGCCGCTGACTGGTTCGAGTTGCACGGCTGGCGCAGCCAACAGGAGTCGGGCCTGGATTTCTGAGCTTCTCGTGGCCGCGTGCTGCTGGTCGCGCCGGCGGCCGACTCACGGGCGCTGGCCGCGTCCGTGCCGTTGATGCGCCTCGATCTCCTCGACGGTGGTCGAGATGCGCCGTCGATTCGGCCGCACGGGGCCAGTCGGCCGCGCCGGTTCGGCAGGCAACGTACGGACAGCGACGAGGACCGGTCTGCGGTCGCCGCGCCGGCGGCGCGGCCGCCACAGGCAGGTCAACCAGCGGGTGAGGGAACGCCACATGCCGGCATCCTATCACCCCGCCTGCGGCTGGGTGGGATGTGCGGCCCGCTCCCCATCCCATTCCTGGGACGTCCTGGGCTGCTGTCGGTTGCCCGCAGTTTCTGCCCACCCACACTCCCGCCATGACCCGGCTGGCTGACGCCATCACCGCCATCACGGCGGACTGCACGACCGACGAGGCGGCGGCCATCATCGGCGAATCTCGCGCCACGACTGGGCGCTGGCTCAAGGATCTGCGCGATACCGGCGATCTTGGCCTGTGGAGCGCCCGGGCGGTGGAGCGCTTGGCCCGCTACGAGGTCAGGAATCTCGGCACGACGACGATGAGCGACGCCTTGCGCCCCGAGCCGGCTGCCGAGGAGTCGCCGGCCGATCCCGCGATCGTGCGCACCCAGATCAACAAGGCGAACCGCAAGAACAGTTCGCTGATGCTCGAACTCGACACCATCACCGCGCGTGGCGTCTTCGATTCCGACCATGCCCGCACGCTGTTGCAGAAAACCGATGCCGCCCTGCGCGAAACCGCTGGCCAGCAGAGCGTGCTGGCGCGCTGGCGGCGCGGACTGGTCGATCGCCTGCGGCGTGGACGATGAGCCCGCTCGCGCAGCGGGTCCACACCTTGGCCAGCCTGCCTGGTGTCGGTCCGGCGACGGTGCGCCGGGTGGCTGCACAGCTGGGGGGATGGGCAGGCCTGGCGGCGGCTTCGGCCGAGCAGCTGCTGCTCGTGGTCCAGGCCGTGGCCGGCAAACGTGCGCAGGCGACGCAGGAACTGTGGACCTCGGCCACGCGGCAGGCCGATCTCGACCTGGCCGCGGTGGCGGCCAGCGGCGCCAGCGTGCTGACGGTCGGCGACCCGGCCTGGCCGCGCCAGCTGGAGCGGCTGGACCGTGATGCGCCGCTGTGGCTCTACGTGCGCGGCGATGCGTCGGTTCTGGCGGGTGCGGGCATCGCTATCATCGGCAGCCGTGAACCGACCACCTTCGGGCTGCGCTGCGCTGAACGTTTCGGGTTGCGCACGGCCGAGGCGGGTCTGAACGTGATCTCGGGCCTTGCGCTCGGCTGTGATGCCGCTGCGCATGACGGGTGCATCCAGGGGCACGGGCGCGGGATAGCCGTGCTGCCAGGGCCGATCGATCGCATTGTTCCCGCGCTCCACCGCGAGCTGGCCGAACGTCTGCTGGAGGATGGCGGTTGCCTGGTCAGCGAATATGCACCGGATCCGTCCGCCGACATCCCGGCGCATCAGTTCGTCGCCCGCGATCGCATCCAGGCGGGCCTGTCGGCGGGGGTCCTCTTGGCCGAAAGCTCGCTCACGGACGGCAGCATGCATGCGATCCGCGCCGCCCAGCGCTGCCGCATCCCGATCGCCTGCCTGTACCGCGACGATCCGGCCTGGCTGGCCAACCCGGGCACGCAGGCCAACCGCACCCTGATCCGCCCAGGCGCGGAGGAGGGGCCGCCGGCGACCTCGCTGGCGACGCCCGGAGATTTCCAGGCCTGGCTGACCACCTGCCGGGTCGCTGCAGGCGTGTCCTGATTTCCACAGCAGGACCGTGTTGCTCTTGCGTGCTGTACCACCATTCGCTACACGGATGCATACGAGGAGCACAACCATGCCCGCCAAGAAGACCGTCACCAAGCCCGCCGCCAAGAAGCCTGCCAAGAAGGCCGTGAAGAAGGTTGTGGCCAAGAAGGCCTGCCGGATGCCCTGCAAGAAGGGCTGAGTCCCGATCTGGGCAGATGTGCGCCCGGTGTGCTTCCACACCGGGCGCTTTCGTTGTCGGGCCTTGTCCACCGGAGTGGAGATTCTTCTGCGCAAGGCCCCATCACGCCGCAGTCCGGTTGCCTCCCTGGGATCTGCTGGACCGTCGTCGCCCGACCCCACAACCGGCCGCATGGTCTCCCCGCGATCCTCCACCGCTTCAGCAGCCAATGATGGGCGGGAACCGCCGCATAGCGTCGAACTCGAGCGGGCCATCCTCTCGGTCATCGCCAAGGGGGCGCATGCCGTGGCCATGCAGCAGGTGCGTCCGCTGGCTTCGCATCCGTTGCTGTTCTGGAACCGCGACCACCGGGTGATCTGGCTCGCCTGCCTCGACATCGACGATCTCGCGATGGATGGCAAGCGGGCAAGCGTCGTGCTGGACGCCACGGCCCTGGTCGAGCACCTCGGGCGCCTGCGCTTCTCGGTGGCTCTCGAACGCATCCGGCAGCTCCAGCTCGCTGCCGAGACCGAAGACCTCGACAACGCCGCGCGCCAGCGCCTGCGGCAGTTCTGGCGGCTCGAGGACCGTGATCGCACCGCATCGGCCGGTGACAGCGCCCTCGCGGCCATCGGTGGCGCCCAGGTCATCTATGCCCTGGCCGACGCCCCCGGATCCTTCGCCAGCCTGCTCAGCAACGGCCAGCTTCTGCGCGAGCTGTACCTCAAGCGCCGCTTCATCTCCCAGCTCGGCGCCATCATCGACGAATCGTACCTGACCACCGACCACTTCGGCGAACTGGTCGATCGGGCTGGCCAGACGGTGATGCACCTGGGCGGCAAGAATGCCAACGCCACGGTCCACGACATGTCCACCGCCGCCCAGGAGACCCTGGATCTCATCCACCACCGGATCAACAATCCGGACAGGGGGGTGGCGACCGGCCTGCGCGACATCGATGAGAAGCTGGGGGCCTTGCGCCCGGGCGGCCTCTACGTCCTCGCTGCCCGGCCCGGGGTCGGGAAGACCTCGCTCGCCCTGCGCATGGTGCAGTCCATCGTCACGAACAGCGCCAATCCCCAGCTGGTGCTCTTCTTCTCGCTGGAGGTATCCAACGTCGATCTCGCCAAGAAGCTCATCGCCGCCTATGGCCAGCTGCCCTTCTCGGATCTGGACACCGGCAAGCTCTCCGACGAGCTGCTGCCCAAGCTCGAACAGTGCATCCACGATCTGAAGACGTGGCCGTTGGAGATCTCGGAGAACCTGAACCTGACGGTCCACAAGCTGCGCTCGGTGGTGAAGCGCCGCATGCTGGAGTCGAAGGGCAAGCTCAAGCTGGTGGTCATCGACTACCTCCAGCTGCTGCATGCGACCAACCCCGGCCAGGAGGAGTACGCCAAGATCAGCGAGATCACCCGGGTGCTCAAGATGGTCGCCCTCGAGCTCAAGATCCCGGTCCTCGCCCTGTCGCAGATGTCGCGCGACAGCGAAAAGGGCACGGCCCCGCGCGAGCCGCGCCTGTCCGACCTGCGCGGCTCCGGCTCGATTGAGCAGGACGCCGATGCGGTGATCTTCATCCACCGCATGGACGGCGAGGATGGCGACGGACCCGATGCCTACCGCAACATCAAGATCCGTGTCGCCAAGAACCGCTTCGGTCCGACGGGTGACATGCTGATGCGATTCTATCCGACCCGGCTGACCTTCGAGGCGGCAGCGCCTGAGGCCGGTGGCGACGACGACGAACCCGCTGTCGGCGGTGGCGGTCGGGGCCGCATCTCGCGGGCGGCCGAGGATCGCGGGCAGCGCCTCAAGCAGAAGCCCGGCACCAGCGAGGATCTGTTCGCGGAGGATGCCGAGACGCCGTGATCCCTGGCGCAGCGGCGTTGCGTTGGCGGCGCCCACGGACCGCCATTGACATAGTGTCATAACAACACTATAAAGGTGTACGTAGGACACCTTATGCCGTTCACCTATCCCTACGCCCGCCCGGCCCTCACCGTCGATTGCGTCGTCTTCGGTCTCGACGTGAGCGATCTCAAAGTGCTGCTGATCCAGCGCGATCTCGCGCCCTTCGCCGGCCGCTGGGCGCTGCCGGGCGGCTTCGTCCGCGTGGACGAGACCTTGGACGAGGCGGCGCGTCGCGAACTGCGCGAGGAGGCCGGACTCACCAAGGTCTTCCTCGAGCAGCTCTGCACCATCGGCGAGGTGCAGCGCGATCCGCGCGAACGCGTCGTCACCGTCGCCCACTACGCCCTGGTGCGCCTGGGCGACCACCAGGTGCAGGCCGCCACCGATGCGCGCAATGCCGCCTGGTTCGCCGTCGATGACCTGCCCGATCTGGCCTTCGACCACGTCGCCATCGTCACGACGGCCCTGCAGCGTCTGCAGGGCAAGGTGCGCTATCAGCCGATCGGCTTCGAACTGCTGCCGCCCAAGTTCTCGCTGTCGCAGCTGCAGCGGATGTACGAGATCATCCTCGAACGCGAACTCGATAAGCGGAACTTCCGCAAGAAGGTCCTGTCCCTGGGCATCCTTCAGGATCTTGACGAGGTCGAGCAGGACGTCGCCCACCGGGCCGCCCGGCTCTATCGCTTCGACGAACGCACCTACCGGCAGAAGGTGAAAGACGGTTTCAACTTCGAGCTGTAACCCTGGAGACACGCATGCGCGCCCTCATCCTGGTCGATATCCAGAACGATTTCTGCACCGGCGGCGCCCTCGCCGTGCCGCACGGCGAGGCGGTCGTACCGATCGTCAACCGCCTGATGTCCCTGGCGGATGTGGTGGTGGCGACGCAGGACTGGCACCCGGGAGATCATGGCAGCTTTGCGGCCAACCATCCCGGCCGGAAGCCCTTCGAGCTGGCCGAGCTCGGTGGCCTTCCCCAGGTGCTGTGGCCTGCCCACTGCGTGCAGTGGACCGGAGGTGCCCAGTTCCACCCCGGGCTCGACACCCGGCGCATCGCCCGCGTCTTCGCCAAGGGGACGGATCCAGGCCGGGACAGCTACTCGGGCTTCTTCGACAACGGCAGCGACGCCGGCCCCGGACTGGGGCGCCGGAAGGCCACCGGTCTGGGCGACTGGCTTAGCGCCCAGGGCGTCAGCCAGGTCCTGGTCTGCGGTCTGGCAACCGACTACTGCGTCAAGGCGACCGCCATCGATGCCGCCGGGCTGGGCTTCCGCACCACCCTGATCGAGGATGCCTGCCGCGGGGTGGGGATGCAGGCCGACGACATTCCCGCAGCCCTGCGCGCCATGCGGCAGGCCGAGGTGCAGATCACCAGCGCTGCCGCGCTGGGCGTCACGGCAGGCTGACCGTGCCGACTTCCAGCCCATTCCGGAAGGCCCAGATGACCAGCATCCTGCATACCGCCCGATTCCTCGAGCTTGCCGTCCGCGACGGGTGGGAGTTCGTGCGTCGCCGCAACGCCACGGCCGTGGTCGGCATCATCGCCACCACCCCGGCCGGAGAACTGCTGCTGGTCGAGCAGCAGCGCCTTCCGGTCGGTGGACCCGTGATCGAATTGCCCGCCGGCCTGGTCGGCGACGAGCAGGCCGATGAGGACCTCACCACCGCCGCCGCTCGCGAACTGGTCGAGGAGACTGGCTGGGAGCCGGACCTCTGCACGGCACTGGCGCGTGGCCCATCCTCGGCCGGTCTGACCAGCGAGGTCTGCACCCTGGTGCGGGCCACCGGGCTGCGCCGGGTTGGCACTGGCGGCGGCGTCGCAGGCGAAGCGATCATCGTGCACGCCATTCCGCTGGCCGAGGTGGCGGCCTGGCTGGCGGAACGTGCTGCCGCCGGCGTGCTCATCGACCACAAGATCCAGGCGGCCCTGTGGTGGATCAGTCGGGAGACGGGCGCAGCGCAGGCCGCCGGAAAACACGGTCGCGCACCGCAGCGCGCCAGCGGAAGGAAATCCATGCCCCGTCTCGACCTCCACGCCCGCATCAGCGGAGCCCTCATCGGCACCCTGGTTGGGGACGCCCTCGGGGTCCCCGTCGAGTTCACCAAGCGTAGCGTCCGCGACCAGGATCCGGTGCGTGGCATGCGCGGATTCGGCTGCTGGAACCAGCCGCCCGGCACGTGGAGCGATGACGGGGCGATGACGCTGGTCGCCGCCGACACGTTGGCCACTGCCGGCTGGGACCTGCAGCTGATGATGGGCGGCTTCTGCCGCTGGCTTGCGGACGGCCTGTGGACGGCGCATGGGTCGGCCTTCGACATCGGCTCGACAACCCGCCAGGCGCTGGTCGGTTACCAGAGATCGGGCGATCTGGCGGCCTGCGGCCAGAGCGACGAGCGCAGCAACGGCAACGGCTCGCTCATGCGCTGCCTGCCCGTCTCCCTCTGGCTGGCCGGCTCGGCCCAGGACGAGAGCCTCCGCCTGGCCGGGGACGCGAGCGCCCTGACCCATGCCCACCAGCGTTCACGCCTGTGCTGCGCCTGGCATGCGCAGTGGTGCGAAGCGACCCTGGAGGGGGGCGACGTGCGTTCGGCCGCCTCCGCAGCCAGCAACCGCCTGCGCCGGGCGGTGCCGAGCAGCGAGTTGAAGCCACTCGCGCGCATCCTCGATGGCACCGCCCTGGACCTGCCGCGCGCGCAGGTCATCAGCGACGGATACGTCGTCTCCACCCTGGAAGCCGCGCTGTGGTGCCTGGCCCAGCATCACAACTTCGAGGATACCGTCCTTGCCGCGGTGAACCTTGGCGAGGACACCGACACGACCGGAGCCGTGGTCGGCGGCATGGCGGGATGGCTGCACGGCCTCGATGGCATTCCCGAGGCCTGGCGGTCGGCGCTGCCGCGCCAGCCGGAGATCATGGATCTGGCCGACCGCTTCGCCCGCGCCTGCCTCGCGAACTGGGGCCGCCGTGCACCTGCATGAGCGCACCAGCGGCTGCCTGATCGGCACAGCGATCGGGGACAGCCTGCTGCTGCCGGCGGAAGGCCTGTCCCGCGCGCGCATCGCCCGGCGTTTTCCGGGGCCGTTGCGCCATCGCCTGGTGTGCGGCCGCGGCCTGGTCAGTGATGACACCGAGCATGCCTTCCTGACCGCGCAGGCCCTGCTCGCGGCCGGCCCAGACGCCGCCGTCTTCGCCCGCGCCCTGGCCCGCCGCCTGCGCTGGTGGCTGGTCGCCCTGCCCGGCGGGTGCGGCAAGGCGACCGCCCTGGGTCTGATCCGCTCGTGGCTGGGCTTCCCTCCTGCGCGCAGCGGGGTCCGTTCCGCCGGCAATGGCCCGGCCATGCGCGCCGCGCTCATCGGGGTGCGCTGGTCGCACGATCCGGTGCAGCGGCGCGCCTTCGTCACCGCCTCGACAGTGCTGACCCATCGGGATGACCAGGCTCTCACCGCGGCCCTCGCCGTGGCCGAGAGCGCCGCCCTCGTCACCCGTGGTGAACCGGTCGTGGGCGTGTGGTCCATCTGGCGTGGCATATCAGCTGACGCTGCCTGGCAGGACCGCGTCGCCATGCTGGAACGTCATCACTGCGCCGGCGATCCGGTGGATGCGGTCGCCATCGACCTGGGCTGCCCAGACTACGTGTCCGGCTATGCCCTGCACAGCGTGCCTCTCGCCCTGTACGCCTGGCTGCGCCATCGCGCGGATTCGTCAGCCTGCTTCGAGTCCATCCTGCGTTGCGGCGGTGACACCGACACGATGGGCGCGATTGCTGGCGCCCTGCTGGGCACCGAGCGCGGCGTCGCGGCCTTCCCGGCGGCCTGGCTGGAGCGGATCGCCGACTGGCCGCTGTCCATCGGGGTCCTGAGCGCTGCCGGGCAGGCCTTCGCCGCGGAAACGCCACGTCCGGTAGGTTGGTGGTGGCCGTGCCAGCCGCTGCGCAACCTGGTGTTCCTGGGGGTCATCCTCGCCCATGGATTGCGCCGGCTGCTGCCATGAGGCATTATCCTAAACGCAGCACCGGACGGTGCATGTCGATGTACCATGCAAAGCATTTCCCCTCTGGTCACTCTGGTGCTCTGTGTGACCGCTATCGCCGGGTTTAGGATTATCTGGCATGACCACGGCCCGCATGGCCGGCGCAATCATCCGGCACCGGAGCACTGGCTGCCGTGACCGTCCCCGTCGTACACCGCTGATCTGTCTTGAAGCATCCATATCCCTGGGAGCGCTTCGCCGCCACTACCCAAGGCAAGAGCCGTATGCGGTAGTTCCGCACGTACGGATCCGCGCGGGGGGCGGCCCGGAAGGGCTGTCCCTACCACCATCATAACGGTTCATGGTGTCCGACTTGTCCTCGGCGTTCCCGCCTGCCTACAGCGCCGGATGCGCTTCTCGACGTCAATGACGAGCAGCACCGCCAAGCCTGGCAGCAACGCGTGCCACCATGCCTCAACATCCAAGCGGGCAGTGCCGAAGACGGACTGCATGAACGGCAGATACACGAAGGCAGCCTGCAACGCGAGCAGCACGGCAAGACATGGCCAGAGCACGGGATTTGAGAACCAACCAACGGAGCCAAGGCCGCCATGCAGACTGCGGCAGTGCAACAGGTAGCACGCCTGGAAGAGCGCCACCGTGGTGACGGCGATACTCTGGGTCTCGGCCAGACTTGCGGTCCACACCTCGGCAGGGACCTGCGTCATGGTTTCCGGAACGAGTCGGCGGAATTCCCAGAGGAACAGCAGGCATGTGCCAGCCGCCATCAGGACGGCCACCAGCACGGTCCGCCAGATCACGAAGGTGGAGAAGATCGGATCATCGCGCCGTCGCGGCGGTCGGCGCATGGCTCCGGGCTCCAAGGTTTCGAAGGCCATCGGCAGGGAGAGCGCAACGCTGGCTACCAGGTTGATCCAGAGGATCTGCGTCGGTGACATCGGCAGCAGCAATTCCGCGCCGCTGCCTTCCACGTTTATGACGGGGAAGAAGAGCGTGGATGCCGCCAAGATCAGCGCCAAGCCAAGATTGGTCGGCAGGAGGAAGGCCAGCGCCTTGATGAGATTGTCGTAGACCCGCCGACCCTCCTCGACCGCAGCGGCGATGGTGGCGAAATTGTCATCGGTCAGGACGATCTTCGCCGCCTCTTTGCTCACCGCCGTGCCAGTGATGCCCATGGCAACACCAATGTTCGCCCGCTTGAGTGCCGGGGCGTCATTCACCCCATCACCTGTCATCGCCACGACATGGCCTGCTTCCTGCAGGGTCTCAACCAGGCGGATCTTGTGTTCGGGGGCAACGCGGGCGAACACGCGCACATCGCGCACCGCATTCCGCCATCCCTCGGCATCAAGTCGATCCAGATCGTTGCCGGTCAATGCGGTGGAACCGCCCAGACCGAGTTCCCGTCCGATGGCTGCCGCCGTGGCGGGATGGTCGCCTGTGATCATGGTCACCGAGATGCCGGCGGCATGGCATTCGCGGATTGCGGCCATCGCCTCCTGGCGAGGCGGATCCAGCATGCCTACCAGACCGCACCAGGACCAGTCCGCCGTCAGCTGATCAGGCGTAAGCGTGCCCATCCCCTGGGGTCCCGGCTTGCGAGCAAGGGCCAGGACGCGCAAGCCTTGCTGAGCAAACGATTCCTGGATGGCTCGGATCGTGCTCCTCGCATCATCGGAGAGCCGACAACGGGCAGCCACCGTTTCAGGTGCCCCTTTCATCCAAGCCACCACACCGTCGCCACTGCGATGCAATGTGGCCATGAATCGATGCTCTGACTCGAATGGAACCGCATCAATGCGTTCCTGGTCCGCGCGTAGCCGGGCAAAGCGGCTTCAGTCGGGTCTCCTGCGATGCGCCAGCTTCCATCCGCGTTTGAGTCCAGTCCAGCGTCGTTGCATAGGCACCCACCTATGAGCAGCTCGCGCAACGGGTCAGGGAGTTGTGCAACCGGTACGCCGTCCTGCTCAATGCGACCTTCGGGTGCATAACCGATGCCCGAAACACGGTACTGCTGGTCATTGCACCAGATGGCCTGAACCGTCATCTCATTACGCGTCAAAGTGCCGGTCTTGTCGCTGCAGATGGCGCTGGTTGAACCCAGGGTCTCGACTGCCGGAAGCTGCCGCACCACAGCCCGGCGAGCGGCCATGCGCCGCACGCCGATGGCCAGGGCGATGGTGATGATCGCCGGCAACCCTTCTGGGATGGCTGCAACAGCGAGGGTGACAGCGGTGAGGGCGGCCTCACCGTACTTCCCGCCCTTGACCCACACGCTGTACGCGAAGAGCGCCGCTGAGAGCATCAGGACGCCGATGGTGATCCAGCGTCCGACATGGGCCAACTGCCGGGTCAGCGGTGTTTCCAGCGAAGGGGCGGATTGCAGCAGGGCGTTGATTCGTCCGAGTTCGGTCGCTGCCCCCGTTGCCACCACCACGCCACGGCCGCCACCCTGGGTGATGTGGGTGCCAGCGAAGGCCAAGCAGAGCCGATCGCCAAGCGCTGCGTTGACCGCTACGGCTTCGATCTGCTTGGTCACCGGCACGGATTCACCCGTAAGCGCAGCCTCTTCGGCGCGCAGATTCTTGGCCTCGATCAAGCGCAGATCCGCTGGAACCTTATCGCCGCCGGCGAGCACCACGACATCCCCAACCACCAGTGATTCGGCCGGCAACATCTGGGGACGGCCATCGCGAAGCACGGTGGAGGCGTCAGCAACCATCGCCGAGAGGGCTGCGATGGCTCGGCCGGCACGCCATTCCTGGATAAATCCGATCGCCGCATTGATGAGGACGGCAGCGAATACCACGGCCGCATCGGTCGTCTGGCGCAACGCCAGAGCCAGCACCCCGGCGCCGACCAGGACCCAGGAGATCGGGTTGTTGATCTGGCGCCAGGCGATGCGCCAAGCCGATTCCCCCCGAGCGACGGGCAGTCGATTGGGACCAAGTTCAGCCAAACGGCGTGATCCTTCGGCCGAGGTCAATCCATCCGGCTGCGATCCCAGACGCAGCAGAACCTGCGGATGGGAAAGGGCATGGGGGGCTTCAGCCGTGGTATTGGTCATTCTGTATACTGTCTCTGTCGGGTCTGGTGTGACCATACGGTTCTACCGATGTCTCGCATCGTTCGTTCTGCGTACGATAGTCAGTATATTTACCCTCAACGGGGTTGTTGGTGAACTGCGTGGGAGCGCACAACACGATGGGTGCAGCGCATGCGGACGAACGCCATCGTCACCGGCCGGCGGTGTCGAGGAGGCACGCACGCCGGCATAGGTCGGATAGGCAGGCTGGATGGATGGCATGGACGACCCTCTTGTTCACGCGGGCCTGTCCGGTTCAGGATCCGGCGCACCGACAACATGGTGCCAACAAAGACGGCAAAGACGGTGCCGAACACAGCCTGGGTCTCGAACAGGTTCAGGCCATGCTGGGCGGTCAGCCCCGGCACGTAGGTGGACCAGGCATAGACGCCGCCGAGAGAGAATTGCGCGAGGACGATCGCTCCGCCCACACCGTAGAGGCCGGATGCTGGGATAGGAGTCATGGCCTACAACCCGGACAGACGCGCCTGCGCCAGGAGCGCAGCCAGGGCATGGCACAGGGTGATCCGCATGGCGAGGTTGAACGGGAAGGTGACACCGGGTGCGTAGGCCAAGCACAGCCCGAGGTCGGCGCTGGGCAGGGCGACACGTACGGCAGCGGGAGCCTGAGATCCATGTGCGTCAGACCGTGATCGCAGCCAACCGTTGCTGAAGGACAGCCAGCCTGGCATCGCGTTCCGCCACCGTGGCACCAACCACGGTCAGATGGCCGACCTTGCGTCCTGTGCGTGGCTGATGGCGGTAATCATGTCGATGCACGCCCAGATCCTCGGTGTGATGCGCGTCAGGCATGGTCCCCAGGCAGTTGACCATGGCGGCATATCCCTGGGCCGCGGTCTCGCCGAGTGGGCGGCCAAGGATGGCGCGCAGGTGGTTTTCGAACTGGCTGCATCTGGCGCCCTCAATCGTCCAGTGGCCGGAGTTGTGAACCCGTGGTGCCACCTCGTTGATGACCAGCACCTCTCCGTTACGGAACAGCTCGACGGCCATGACCCCCACATAATTCAGCTTTCGCAGCAGCGTGGAGGCAATGGCCTCAGCCCGGGCCTGTAGTCCAGGCGACCAGGCTGGATGCGGGGCCAATGTCGTGGTGAGAATCCCATCGTGATGGCGGTTCTCGACTACCGGCCAATGACGGATTTCGCCATCCTGGCCGTGGACCGACACGATCGAGCATTCATCGGTGAAGGAGACGAAGCGTTCGAGGATGAACCCGTACGGACCGCGCTGGTTCCAGGCTTCCACCACATCAGCGTCGCAGCGCAGGATCCGCTGGCCACGACCGTCATACCCACCGAGACGCGCCTTGGCCACCAGAGGCAGGCCGAATCTTGCAGCGGCTTCACGGCAGGACTCCAGATCATCAGGCGCCATCCATGGTGCCGTGGGTAGGCCCAGGCAATCGAACAGGCCCTTCTGCAGCATGCGATCCTGGACGTTTACCAGGACGGAGGCTGCCGGATACACTTGAACCAGGCGCGACAGGAATGCGACCGTACCCAGCGGTACATGCTCGACCTCCCAGGTCGCTACCGTCGCCCCGTCTGCGAGACAACGCAAAGCGTCTTCATCGTCCCACGCTGCGCTGATCGCCGGAGCTGCCCCCGAGGTCACCGTTTCCGGGCCGGGAACATACAGCCGGCAGTCCACACCGATCCGTTGTCCGGCTTGGACCAGCATCCGACCGAGCTGGCCTCCTCCGAGCACGGCCACCACAGGATGCGCTTCCGCACTCATCTCGGCTTTCCCGGCGTAGCCACGCACGGATCCGGGCTGATGCAGTCGGCCTGCTCGGCCTGATCCACGAGATGATGGGCGGTGCGATGTGCCGACACGACACGGACCTCGTGCGACACAGCGAGCTTGTCCAGGTGGTTGCGCCCGTCGCTGCGCGAACCCATGATCACACCGACCGGCGGAAGCGGCTGATTCACCCCAGCGCCTCGAAGTCGCGGATACCGCCGCCATCCATGAAGCAGGTCAGGATGCGGCGACCCTGCGGATCGAGGTCCGGTTGTTCATAGGCTTTCAGGACGCTGGAGAAGAACGTCTTGAGGATGAGCGCCCCGGCATCGTATGCGGCATCGCCCACTTCGCTCTGTTCATTGGTGCGCAGCAGCCAGTCGGGCAGTTGCACACCCTCGATCTGGAGATGGGCCGGGGTCCAGCCCAGGAGCGGGCTGCGGTTGGCCACGAGTTGCGCCTTGTCGAAGCGGACGCCGCCGCGGCGGGCGAGGTATTCCCGGGCCAGCCATTGCGGCATGAAGCCCATCTTCCAGGAACCGACATGCTGGTTCGGAAGGAGGATATACCGCGTCTCGGGCGTCGATTGGATCTGACGCAGCAGCAGATTGGCCTGATCGACGCGGCGACCGGTGGCGAACGGCCAGTAGGATCCAACCCCTTCGCTCTGCAGACCATCATCGCCAACGATGCTGGGGTTGGCGTGGCCGCGCGGGGCGACCAGGCGCCACAGCCAGGCCAGCGCGGGTGGCAGGACATGCATCAGGCCGAGGATGCCGTAAGTTGGCATCTTGGCGGTGCAGGGCGGGCAGCGCACGCCGAAGCTGCGCACATCCACCTCGACCGGGCCATCAACGATATTGGGAACGATGTGTCGGGGCAGGATGACGCGCGGATTGGGGCAGCGCACCCCGGGCTTGTCTTCGCGGTGCTCCCAGATCAGCGTCGTCGCGCCCGCAGTGCCCTGGATATTTATGAAGACCAGTGGCAGCGGCGGATGGATGGTCAACTGCTCCAGCTGATGATCGGTGCCATAGTGTTCGATGTGGTTGACGCGGACGAACCAGGCATCCTCGGCATCCTGCACGACCAGCTTGCGCTTCTGGCCCTGATCAAGGGGATGGCACAACGCCATGTCATCGGTCACCGGACGCAGCCGGCAGCCTTGCGGCATGCGGATGTGGCGGGTTTCCTTGGTCTGGACATTGGTGCCCAGGAGCAGCTGGCCATCCTGTTCGCGGTGGGCGTACTCGAGCATCTCGCTCTTGCCGCCCCCGCTCGCGCCTTCGTGCAGAATGGTGACGGTGTTGTCATATGGGGTGACCACCTGCACGGTCGCGCCATGGGCAGTCAGCCAGCCCTCCTTCTCACCGATGTGCAGCAGCACGCCATAGATGCCCTTCTTCGCACTGGGCCCGGGATACAGGTTCAAGGAATACAGTTCGTGGATGTCGTCGGTGCGGTTGTGCACGACGACCTGCTTCCCCTGGCACAGGGTGTGGCGGAAGGTCGGAGCCAGCAGGATGATCGCCTTGGGGGTGAACTTCTCCGGCAATTCGGTGGCAGGGATGAATCCCTGGATGTCCGCCAGCCCGGCCGCGAAGAAGCCGGCATTGGCCGGCGCGATGAGCAGCGCGCCATGGCCGAGGGCTGGATCGCCGGCCCAGAACGGCAGCACCAGCAGATGCTGGGTCGCCAACCACTCGTGCACCTGCTTGCGGGTGGCGTCGAAAGGTGTGCCGAAGCGTTCCACGAAGGTGGTCTGATCGGTCGGCAGACCATCGGCGACCACCATGCAATCGGGATCGCGCCGTCGCATGTAGGGTTCGGAGTAATTGACCACCAGGCCGTTGCGGCTGCGCACCACCTCGGCTTCGATGATGTTGCCGATGCCCGGCACATTGTAGGCGATGCGGTAGGAGTCGGAATCCGCCCCACCGACAGCTCGATCGACCAGGTCCTCGCGGGTTAGCGGCAGTGACCAGGATGGGGCCCGGTCCAGGATTGTGGCCAGTTCATTGGGTAGATTGATGCGCGATGGGCTTGTATGGACCCCCATGATGCTCTCCTGACGTCCACTCCTGGGGTCCGGTGAATTTTCAGATCCCTATCACCGTACCTTGAGTTACGTCGATCCCAAAAGCTGTAAGTCGAGTTT
>JFJP01005534.1_pt1 | contig 33256 bp, 22 predicted proteins | sample 431651 | NCBI WGS metagenome assembly JFJP01 (sample SAMN02602958, study PRJNA72255) | Microbial mat metagenome, whole genome shotgun sequencing project. | biome: fresh water; feature: sink hole; material: water; isolation source: purple microbial (photo- and chemosynthetic) mats found in... | reverse complement strand
TCCCGGTGTAGCCTTAGCCCTGGCGATGGCATTGGGTGCGGTGATGGCCAGCCGCATGCTGGACCTGAGCAACCGCATCACCGTGACCTGACAGCCCTACGTTCGGGCTATCCCACCCACTGGCGTGCGTTGCGCCACAGTTGCATCCAGGGACTGAAATCGTTCTGATCCAAATTGGTCCAGCTCATCTGGATATTGCGGAACACGCGCTCCGGGTGCGGCATCATGGCGGTAAAGCGGCCGTCCGCCGTGGTCACAGCAGTAAGACCACCGGGGCTGCCGTTGGGGTTGAACGGATAGATGTCTGTAGGGGCACCACCGTTGTCGACATAGCGCATGGCAGCAATCGCCTGCGCCTGGTTGCCGCGGTGCTTGAAGTTGGCATATCCCTCGCCGTGCGCCACAGCGATGGGCAGACGCATTCCCGCAAGATCCTTGAAGAACAGAGAAGGCGAATCCAGTACTTCCACCAGGCTCAGGCGCGCCTCAAAGCGCTCGCTCTGGTTGGTGGTGAAGCGGGGCCAATCCTGTGCACCGGGAATGATGTCTGCCAACTCGGCAAACATCTGGCAGCCATTGCACACACCCAGGCCAAAGGTGTCTGCCCGGGCAAAGAATGCCTTGAACTGGTCTGACAACGCCGGGTTGAATGTGATGGAGCGTGCCCAGCCGATTCCCGCACCCAGGGTATCGCCATAGCTGAACCCTCCGCAGGCAACAACGCCCTGGAAGTCACCCAATCGCACCCGTCCCGTCTGCAAGTCGGTCATGTGCACGTCAAATGCTTCAAAACCGGCTTCGGTGAAGGCGTATGCCATCTCCACATGGGAATTGACGCCCTGCTCCCGTAGTACAGCGACCTTGGGTCGACTCGTCAGGAGCGCTGGCGCTCCTACTTTGATAGCTTCCTGCGCTTGCTGCATAAGCGCTGCAGCCTCTTTTGGCACATATGTATGCAAACCCGGATCATCCCGCGCACCGGCAGCGGCGTGCTCTGCGTCGGCGCAGACAGGGTTATCGCGCTGCTGGCAGATCTTCCAGCTGACGGCATCCCAGACCTGCTGTAAATCAAACAGGTTGGCGCTAAATACCACCTTGGCATCGCGCCAGACTTGCAGTTCACCTTTACCCGCATCGATGGCGTCGGTCATGGGACGTGTCTTGCCGACAAAGTGACTGTGTTTGGCCAGGCCATGCGCGCGCAAAGTTGCCATCACCTCGGCGCGCTCGGCGGTGCGCACTTGCAGTACCACGCCCAGTTCTTCGTTGAACAGGGCTTTCAATGTCATCTCCTGCCGCCGCGGACCCACCTGACCTGCCCAGTTCTTGCTGTCGCCCACATCCATGCGGCTGTCGGAAATACCGTCTCCCTCGTTGACCAGCATGTCGACATTCAACGCGACGCCGACGCGACCGGCAAAGGCCATTTCTGCCACGGCCGCCAGAAGGCCGCCATCGCTGCGGTCGTGGTACGCCAGGATCTGCCCCTTGGCACGCAATGCGTTGACGGCTTGGACAAGGTGCACCAGATCCTGCGGGTCGTCCAGATCGGGCACCACGTCCCCCACCTGATCAAGCGTTTGCGCCAGAATGCTGCTTGCCATGCGGTGCTGGCCCCGGCCCAGGTCCACCAACACCAGCGTGGTGTCTTCTGTGGCGTTGAGCTGCGGCGTCAGGGTGCCACGGACATCGGCCAGGGTGGCGAAGGCGCTGACGATCAAACTCACGGGCGAGGTGACCTTTTTGTCGACGGCCGCGTCTTTCCACTGCGTGCGCATCGACAACGAATCCTTGCCCACCGGGATACTCACACCCAATGCCGGACACAACTCCAGCCCCACTGCTTTAACGGTGGCATACAGCGCCGCATCTTCCCCCGGCTCGCCACACGCGGCCATCCAGTTGGCGGAAAGCTTCACCCGTGACAACGCGATGGGCGCGGCCAGCAGGTTGGTAATGGCTTCTGCCACGGCCATCCGCCCCGACGCGGGCGCGTTAAGGGCCGCCAGCGGCGTGCGCTCGCCCATGGCCATGGCTTCGCCGGCAAAGCCCTTGAAATCAGCCAGTGTGACAGCGCAATCGGCCACCGGCACTTGCCAGGGTCCAACCATCTGGTCGCGGTGCGTCAGGCCCCCTACGGTGCGGTCGCCTATGGTGATGAGAAAGCGCTTGGATGCCACCGTAGGATGGGCCAGCACGTCGATCACCGCTTTTTGCAGATCCACGCCGGTCAGGTTGAGCGGGCTAAACGTTCGCGCCACCGACGTGACATCGCGCTGCATCTTGGGCGGCTTGCCCAGCAGCACATTCATAGGCATGTTGACAGGGGATTCATTGCCTGCATCGGCGAGCTCCAATTGGCGCTCATGCGTTGCCACCCCGATGACGGCAAACGGGCAACGTTCACGCTCGCACAGAGTCTGAAACTGTTCCAACGATTCGGGAGCGATGGCCAGCACATAACGTTCCTGGCTCTCGTTGCACCAAATCTCCTTGGGCGCCATGCCGCTTTCCTCCAGCTGGATGGCTTGCAAATCGAAGCGTGCACCACGACCAGCGTCGTTGGTCAATTCCGGGAAGGCATTGGACAAGCCCCCGGCACCCACATCATGAATCGCCAGAATGGGATTCCGGTCACCCTGAATCCAGCACTGGTTGATCACCTCCTGCGCCCGCCGCTCCATCTCCGGGTTGCCGCGCTGCACCGAGTCAAAGTCCAGATGCGCCGCATTGGCACCCGTGGCCATAGAACTGGCGGCGCTGCCGCCCATGCCAATGCGCATGCCGGGGCCACCCAGCTGGATCAGCAGACTTCCCGCCGGAAACGCAATCTTGTGCGTCTGGCCCGCATCGATCACGCCCAAGCCGCCCGCGATCATGATGGGCTTGTGGTAGCCGCGCTGCACGGTGTCCACGTCACTGGCTACCGCCTGCTCGTACTCGCGAAAGTACCCCAGCAGATTGGGCCGGCCAAACTCATTGTTGAAGGCGGCACCACCCAAAGGGCCTTCCACCATGATTTGCAGCGGGCTGGCAATGTGCTCTGGCTTGCCGAAATCGCTGCCCCACAACTTTGACACAGTAAAGCCGGTCAGACCCGCCTTGGGTTTGGAGCCACGCCCGGTGGCACCCTCGTCACGAATCTCACCGCCGGCCCCCGTTGATGCACCCGGAAACGGCGAGATGGCGGTGGGGTGGTTGTGGGTTTCCACCTTCATCAAAATGTGGTTCGTTTCGCTACTCTTTTCATAGCTGGCTGCGCTTACCCCGCCTGCGTCGGAGGCCGATTTGGCTATAAACCTTTCGACCACTGCGCCTTCCATCACGGAGGCGTTGTCCGAGTAGGCCACCAGCATGTGTTGCGGGTTTTGTTGATGGGTGTGGCGGATCATGCCAAACAGGGTGTGCTCCTGTGCCACGCCATCGATGGTGAACTGGGCGTTGAAAATCTTGTGGCGGCAATGTTCACTGTTGGCCTGGGCAAACATCATCAGCTCGACATCGGTGGGATTGCGGCCCAGGGACGTGAAGGCGCTAACCAGGTAATCCATCTCATCTGCCGCCAGCGCCAGGCCAAACGCCGCGTTGGCCTCCACCAATGCTGCCTTGCCGCCACCCATCACATCCACATGCTGCATGGGTTCGGGCTGCAGTGCGTGAAAAAGGTCCTGCGCCCTGGTGCGGTCCAGCATGGCACTCTCGGTCATCCGGTCGTGTAGCAAGGCCGCGACCTGTTCCAGTTGCGCGGGGCTCAGGGTCGGATTCGACAGCAGCCCGCTTTTGAGCGCGACGCGGTATTCCACCAGGCGCTCGATGCGCTTGACCGCCAAACCACAGTTGTGCGCAATGTCGGTCGCTTTGGAAGCCCAGGGCGACACGGTGCCGAATCGGGGGCTGATCACCACACACGCGCCATCGTTGGGCCCGACATAGGGCTCGCCATAGGTCAGCAAGTCCGCCAGCTGTGTTTTCAATTGCGCATCCAGCGGGCTTTCACACGCCACCAGATGCACAAACCGCGCGCTGATGCTGGAAATCTTTTCGTGAATACCCTGCAACGCTGGCAGAAGCTGTTGAACGCGAAACGGACTCAGAGCGTTGCCGCCCTCAAATGGGGTGATATGCAGGGTCACAGGAGCAATCTGGAATGGTGGGCAGAGCGGGGAATTTTACCCGGCCCCTTTTTTGTGCTTTAACTTCATCACCCCCCGATGCACAGCAGTTACGCCTGACAATCGGATCAGTCCCATTGATAGACTCGCCAACATGAAAAGCGAAACACACCATCCGAGGCAAATATGGCTAAAGGAATGATATTGGCAGCCGGGCAAGGCACCCGGGTTCGACCCTTGACGCGTGATGTGCCCAAACCCATGGTGCCGATTCTGGGCAAGCCGGTGATGGAATACCTGATCGAGCACCTGGCACGCCATGGCATCACCGAAATCATGGTCAACGTAGCCTGGCACCACCAGAAAATTGAGGAATACTTTGGAGACGGTCGCCGTTGGGGTGTGCAAATCGGCTACAGCTACGAAGGCGTGCGCGATCACGGCGACATCCTGCCGCGTCCCATGGGGTCGGCTGGTGGTATGCGGCGCATTCAGGACTTCAGCGGTTTCTTTGATGACACGACGTTGGTACTGTGCGCCGATGCGCTCATTGACCTGGATATCACGGCCGCCCTTGCAGAACACAAAGCCAAGAATGCGATTGCAAGTTTGGTTGCCATGGAGGTCCCGCTGGCGGATGTGCAAAGCTATGGTGTCGTGTTAACCGCTGCCGATGGCCTCATCGAGTCGTTTCAGGAAAAGCCCAAGCCAGCAGAGGCAAAGTCGACACTGGCCAGCACTGGCATCTACATTTTTGAGCCTGCGGTTTTAGGGTTGGTGCCAGCCAACACCATCTATGACATTGGCTCACAATTGTTTCCCGATCTGGTCGCCAACGGGTTACCATTTTTTGCACAGAATTGCCGGTTCAACTGGATCGACATTGGCCGCGTCAGCGACTACTGGGTAGTCTTGCAGCGGGTTCTGCGCGGCGAGGTTGAGAGTATGAAAATGCCTGGGCGCGAAATCAAGCCCGGCGTATGGGTCGGGCTCAATACATCAATTCAGTGGCACGACGTGCAGATTGAAGGCCCGGTCTACATCGGTTCGAGCGTACGTGTTGAGTCAGGCGCAACGATCATCGGACCCGCGTGGATTGGACACGGTAGCCACATTCGTACAGGTGCCAAGGTGGTGCGTAGCATTCTGTTTGAGTACACCCGTATCGCCGCCGACATGCGATTTACCGACATGATCGTGTCGCCGCACTACTGTGTTGACCGCCACGGTGAGACCTTGTACCGGGGAGACGACACCTCGCATTTGCGCTGGGGCGACGCCCGCGCCTGACGGCAGCACTTCAAACTACGCGGGTTTGCAGCCGCCTGTTTTTCTGGTGTGGCACCAGAAGTTGGCATATCCGCCGGTGGCAGAGCGCACTGTCGACAAGTTCACGCCATCTGAAACAGCTCTTGTGGCATTTGCATCACGGCGCTGGTAGGTGCCAATGCGGCCTTGCGATGGGCATTGGCACGGGGCAATAGCCGCTCGAAATAGAACTCTGCAGTCTGTATCTTAGCCGTATAAAACTCGGCTGACTCGATGCCCTTGCCACTGGCAAGCAACTCGGAAGCTTTGAACGCCTGCAGCGCCCAGAAGTACGCCATCATGACGTAGCCAGAGTACATCAGGTAGTCCACACTGGACGACCCGACCTGCTCACGGTCACCGGCGGAACGCAGCATGATGCGTGTGGTCAACAGGTTCCACTGCAAGGCCTTGCGTACCAGAGTACGCGCCAATCTGCCGGTAGATCCAGAGGCGAACACCTTGCCTTTTGCCAGGCCCAGCATGGTGCCGGTAAAGTCGCGCACGCATTTGCCCTTGGTATTGAGCAGCACTTTGCGTCCCAGCAAATCGAGCGCCTGGATTCCTGTGGTGCCTTCGTACAGCGTAGAGATACGGGCGTCGCGCACGATCTGCTCCATGCCATGCTCTCCGATGTAGCCATGGCCTCCAAACACCTGCATGCCCAGGTTGGCAGCCTCCAGACCCATCTCGGTGAGGAAGCCCTTGAGGATTGGGGTGTAGAAGCCCAACTCGTCGTCGTAGTGTTTGTGCGCAACCGTATCGCCTTCGACCACTGCATTGAACATTTTGTCGGCGATCTGCGCCGCACCGTACACCATGGCACGCCCGCCCTCGGCTATGGCCTTTTGGGTCAGCAGCATGCGCCGCACATCCGGGTGCCAGATGAGGGCGTCGGCCACCTGGTCCGCTTCCTTCTTGCCCGACAGGGAGCGCATGGAGCGGCGCTCCTTGGCGTAGGGCAAGGCCCCCTGAAACGACAGTTCGGCGTGTGCCACACCCTGTATGGCGGTGCCAATGCGCGCTGTGTTCATGAAGGTGAACATCGCTTCCAGGCCCTTGTTGGGCTCAGAAATCATGGCACCCGCTGCACCATCAAAATTGAGCACAGCCGTGGCGTTGGCCATGATGCCCATCTTGTGCTCGAGCGAGCCGCAGCCCACACCATTGCGTGCCCCCATCGTGCCGTCACTGCCCACGATGAACTTCGGCACCACGAAGAGCGAAATACCACGCGTGCCGGCAGGCGCGCCAGGCAGGCGCGCCAGCACGATGTGCACAATGTTCTCGGCCAGATCGTGGTCGCCGGAAGAGATGAAAATCTTGGTACCGGTGATGGCATAGCTGCCGTCCGGTTGCGGCTCGGCACGGGTTTTCACCTGGGCCAGATCGGTACCACACTGCGGCTCGGTCAGACACATGGTGCCCGTCCACTCGCCCGCCACCAAGCGTGGCAGGTAGTTCTTCTTGATGTCGTCTGTACCGTACTGCAGCAGTGTGTTGATGCAACCAATGCTTAAGCCCGGATACATATTGAACGACCAGTTGGCTGCTCCCATCATTTCCGACTTGAACAGGTTGAGCGACATGGGCAAGCCCTGGCCCCCATATTCCACCGGGAACGACAGCCCCTGCCAGCCACCCGCGACAAACTGGGCGTACGCCTCCTTGAACCCCACCGGGGTGGTCACGACCCCGTTGTTCAGGTGGCAGCCTTCCTTGTCACCCGAGGCGTTGAGCGGTGCCAGCACTTCCTCGCACAGGGTCGCAGCGCCTTCCAGAATGGCATCCACCATTTCCGGCGTGGCGTCGGCTCCGTTGGACAGTGCCGCATAGTGCGTGGGGTAGTCCATCACTTCATTGATCAGAAAGCGCATGTCGCGCAAGGGGGCTTTGTAGTGCAACATGGCAATTACCTTTCAAGGATGGCAACAACGCCTTGACCACCGGCAGCGCAAATCGAAATCAGGCCACGACCCGACTCTTTTTGCGCCAGCATCTTGGCCAGCGTGGCCACAATGCGACCACCGGTTGCGGCAAACGGGTGGCCAGCAGCAAGAGAACTGCCGTTCATGTTGAGCTTGTTCATGTCGATCTTGCCCAATGGCTTGGACAAGCCCAGCCGCTCCTTGCAGAACGTCTTGTCCTGCCAGGCCTGCAGCGTGCACAACACCTGCGCCGCAAACGCCTCATGAATCTCGTAGAAATCAAAGTCCTGCAGCGTCAGGTTGGCGCGCGCCAGCATGCGTGGCACGGCGTAGGCTGGCGCCATCAACAGACCTTCCTTCTTGTCAAAGAAATCCACCGCCGCCACCTCGCTGAAGGTCAGGTACGCCAACACCGGCAGATTGCGTGCAGCCGCCCACTCCTCACTGGCCAGCAAGACGGCGGACGCCCCGTCGGTCAGAGGTGTGGAGTTGCCTGCTGTGAGAGTGCCCTGGCCGGGTGCCACCTTTTTGTCGAAAACCGGTTTGAGGGAACGTAGCTTTTCGATGGTGAGGTCACCGCGCAGATTGTTGTCTTGTGTAACGCCTTTGAACGGGGTCATCAAGTCGGTGAAAAAGCCATCGGCATAGGTGCGTGCCAGGTTCTGGTGGCTCTTGAGCGCCAGTTCGTCCTGCGCTTCCCGGGTGATGTTCCACTGCCGCGCCATCTGCTCGGCATGCTCGCCCATGGAGAATCCGGTGCGCGGCTCGCCATTGCGCGGCAACGAGGGGCTGACCAGCATCGCCGGGCGAAAGCGCGTGGCAACAGCAAGGCGCTGCGCCGGTGTCTTGGCCCGCGACAGGTCCAGCAGGATCTTGCGCATCTTCTCGTTCAGGGCAATCGGAGCGTCGGATGTGGTGTCCACCCCACCGGCAATGCCGCACTCGATGTGGCCCAGCGCAATCTTGTTGGCCACGACCATGGCCGCCTCCAGACCTGTGCCGCAGGCCTGCTGCAAGTCAAAGGCCGGTGTTTCCCGCGCCAGACTGGTCGACAGCACGCACTCACGCACCAGGTTGAAGTCCCGGGAGTGTTTCATGACCGCACCGGCGGCCACATCGCCCATGCGCTCGCCATGCAGGTTGAAGCGGTCCACCAGACCCTGCAGCGTGGCAGTCAGCATGTCCTGGTTGGTGGCCTGTGAATAGACGGTATTGGAGCGGGCGAAGGGTATACGGTTGCCCCCCAGAATGGCGACGCGGCGAATGGAGTTCATGGTGTGTTTCCGTGTGAAATGTTGAATGGACAGAGGAGCGGACGTCTGCTTCAGTAACTGAGTTGACCGCGCACATGGGGGCGCTGGCCTTTCGCATCACGCACCTCAAACAGCGCACCGTCGGGTGACCGTGTGGTCCAGAGCGTGGCGCGCCCTGGAAGGAACAGCGGTGTTTTGAACTCTACGTTCAGCGTTGCCTGCTTCAACTGCTGCGTCGGCAACAGGAACGAGAGCGCGCGCGCATTGGTCCACATGCCGTGGGCTATGGCGCGCTTGAAGCCAAACAGCCTGGCCGAGAGCGCCGATAGGTGAATCGGGTTGCGGTCGCCCGACACTTCGCCATACCTGCGCCCCAGATCGGCGCGTGCGGCGAACTCGGCCTGACACGATAGCGGCAAATCGCTCGCGATCTGGCTCACATACGGCGCACCCGACGTCTGCTTGACACCGACGCGCAGCAGACTCTGCGTGGCGCTCCACACCAGTGTGTCCTCGCGCAGGATGCGTAGCTTGAGCGTGAACACCTGACCCTTGTCGTGCGCAAAAAGATCACCAGCCTCCAGTTCGACCCGCACGCGATCGTCTGCGTGCAATGGCTGGTGCTGGTCAATGGCATTGGTCAGGTGCACAGTTCCCATGGCCGGCCACGGACAATCTGCAGAACTCACATAGGCTGTGACCAGCGGGAACGTCAGCAGTTGGGGATAGATCAAAGGCACGCCATCCGATGGCTTGAATCCGCACAAGGCGGCATAGCGCGCAATGTGCTCGGCATCGAGCACCACCTCGGGCAACACCAGTTCGACTTTGGGAAGGGATTTGATCAAGCCCGGTTGCTTGGCACCCGTACCCAGGGCGCGGAAGAACGTGGCGGCCAGGCTGGGTGTTTCGGTAATTTCAATGGTCTTCATGCTTATGCTCCGATCAGGCTCTGACCACACACCCGCACCACGTTGCCGGTCAGCCCCCCCGATGCCGGAGAGGCAAACCAGGCAATGGCCTCTGCCACGTCCACCGGCTGCCCGCCCTGCCCCATCGAGTTCATGCGTCGGCCCGCCTCGCGTATGGCGAACGGCACCGCGGCAGTCATCTGGGTTTCGATGAATCCGGGCGCCACCGCGTTGATGGTGATGCCCTTTTCAGCCAGCACCGGCGCCATGCTTTGCACCATGCCAATGACACCCGCCTTGGAGAGCGCGTAATTGGTCTGTCCCAGATTGCCGGCAATGCCCGAGATCGACGACACGCACACAATGCGACTACCAGCTTTCAGTGCGCCGGAGGCGACCAGTGCCTCGTTGATGCGCTCCTGCGTGGAGAGGTTGACATTGACCACGGCCTGCCAGAGGTGCTCCTTCATATTGGCAATGGTCTTGTCACGCGTAATGCCAGCGTTGTGAACCACCACGTCCCAACCACCATCGGCCAGGGCAGCATCGACCAGGGCTTGCGGCGCATCCATCGAACCAATGTCCAGCGCCAGGGCCTTGGCACCCAGGCGATTGGAAATCTCGTCCAGAGCGGCTTGGGCCTGCGGCACATCCAGGCAAATCACCTGCGCACCGTCACGTGCCATCGTTTCGGCAATCGCTGCGCCAATGCCGCGCGAGGCACCGGTCACCAGAATCTTCTTTCCCTTCAGCGGCTTTTCCCAATCCATGACAACTGCGCCTGGGGCAGATGGCAGCCCGATACGCACCACTTGCGCTGACACATAGGCACAACGCGGCGACAGCAGAAACCGCAGCGTGCTCTCCAATTGGTCTTCTGCACCTTCAGCCACATAAACCAACTGGACCGTGATCGCGCGCTTGAGTTCCTTCGCCAATGCACGGGTCAGCCCTTCCAGGGCACGTTGTATCGTGGCCTGACGTGGTGACTCGCAGCTCTCAGGCGGCCGCCCCAGCACCACCACCCGTCCGCAGGGCAAGACCGAGCGCGCCGCGTCGTGAAAGAACTGGTACAGCGCATCCGCCTGTTCGCTGGTTTGCAAACCGGTGGCATCAAACACCAGCGCCTTGACCTTCTCGCCGGGCCGGTCTTCCACACCCCAGCGCCCGGACATCAGACCTGCCTGGTTGGCGATGGCAGTCCACTGGGGCAAACTGTGGTGCGCCACGGTCTTGGCGGCCATGGAATGGAAGCATTTCGCCAATGCGCCCAGCAGTTGCGGTGAGCCACCACCACCAAGCAGCACACCACCCCGGATGACCGGCTGGCTAGACCGGTAGCGCTCCAGAGGCAAGGGTTGGGGCAGCCCCAGCGTGGACGCGATACGCGAGCCCAGGGTCGAGTTGGCAAAGCCAAGGTAGGAATCCGTCATCAAAAACTCCAATTGGTAGTATCTGTGCAGATTGTGTACGTTCGTACACCCAATTTCAATGGAACAACGCCACATTAGAGAGAAAGCTCTTATTCACACGCCTGGCGGGAATGAAGTGACTCCACTTGATCCGTTGTTAAACTACAGCCGTACACAAACAAGGATCCAGTTCACATGGTCACAACTGCCCAGACCAAAGTACGCAAGACCAAGGACAGCTTGACCCGCACCGAGCGCAAGGATCTGACGCGCAACAGCCTCACGCAGGCTGCCCTGCAACTGATGGGTGAAGGACGCAGCTTCACCAGCTTGGGTATTCGTGAAATTGCGCGTGAAGCAGGCATGGTGCCCAACGCGTTTTACCGGCACTTTCGCAACACCGACGATCTTGGCCTCGCACTGGTAGAGGAAGTGGGCGTCACTTTGCGGCGCCTGCTGCGCGAGGCCCGCCAGTCCAATGTCGCCGAATTCGACATGGTGCGACGCTCCGTCAATGTGTACCACCGCTACGTATTGCAAAACCGCTTGCTGTTCCTGTTTATCTCGAGTGAGCGCAGCGGCGGAAGTCGCATTCTGCGCATGGCGATTCGCAACGATGTGGCGCATTTCACCAACGAGATGGCGCAGGACCTGCGCCGCCTTGGCGTCTACAAGGACATGCCCACCGCCAGCCTGCAACTGGTTTGCAGCCTGATTGTGAATACCATGCTGGCGGCAGCCCCCGAGATCCTCGATCTGCCGCCCGAGCATCCGCTCTTGGAAGCCGAGATGATTGACAACTTCGTGCAGCAGCTGCAGATTGTTCTGGTCGGCGCGACCTTCTGGAAAGACAAGTCGCTGCGCCCTCTGGGATAATTGACGCATGACAATTACCTACAAAGACGCCGCAGGCATTGAGGGCATGCGCATCGCTGGCCGATTGACCGCTGAAGTGCTGGACTATCTGACACCGTATGTGAAGCCGGGCGTGACAACCAACGCGCTGGACAAACTGGTGCATGACTACATCGTCGATGTGCAGCAGGCCATCCCTGCGCCGCTGAACTACAAGGGGGGCGGCAATACGCCTTATCCCAAGTCGATCTGCACCTCCATCAACCACCAGGTCTGTCACGGCATTCCCAATGACAAGGGGCTAAAAAAGGGCGACATCGTCAACATCGACGTGACGGTGATCAAAGACGGTTGGCATGGGGACTCCAGCCGCATGTATGTGGTGGGTGAGGCGTCGATCGCGGCCAAGCGCCTGTGCCACATTACTTTTGAGGCCATGTGGAAGGGCATCATGATGGTCAAGCCTGGGGTGTATCTGGGCGATATCGGGCACGCGATTCAGCAGTTCACCGAGGCGCAAGGTTTCAGCGTGGTGCGGGAATTCTGCGGCCACGGCATAGGGCGCGGATTTCACGAAGAGCCGCAAGTGCTGCACTATGGCCGCCCGGGCACGCTGGAGCAGCTCGTCGAAGGCATGACCTTCACCATCGAGCCCATGATCAACGCAGGGAAAAAGGAAATCAAGGATGGCCCCGAGAAGGATGGCTGGACCATCGTCACCAAGGACCATTCGCTGTCAGCGCAATGGGAACACACCGTATTGGTGACGCGCACCGGTTATGAAGTCCTGACAGTCTCGGCAGGCACGCCACCGCCGCCGGCCTTTGTGCCCGCCCAACCCCGTTGACATCGGACACCACCGTGACCGATGTCCCCGCCACCCATTTGCCTGCGTTGCGCGCGCAGTACAGGGAGCAAAAAGCGGCCCTGATGAACAACATTGCGCACACGGGCACCACGGCCCTCAACGTGCGCAAGGCACTGCTGCAACTCTCCCAGCTGGCCGATGAACTTCTGAAAAAGCTGTGGGCGCATGCGGGACTCGGACACCCCATGGCCCTGCTCGCCGTGGGCGGGTACGGCCGCAAGGAGTTGTTTCCTTTTTCCGATGTCGACGTGCTCGTGCTGGTGCCCGGCGATGATGATGTTGTTGGCAGCGAACCCGAATGCAAGACACGCATCGAATCCTTCATCGGCAGTTGCTGGGATGCGGGCCTGGAAATCGGCTCCAGCGTTCGCAGCCTGAGAGATTGTCTGGACGAGGCAGAAAAAGATGTCACGGTGCAGACCGCCTTGCTGGAGTGCCGCCTCATTACCGGCAGCACATCCTTGCTGCAGCAGTTTCAGAAGGAATTTTTCGCTGCCCTGGACCCCAAGGCTTTCTTCGTGGCCAAGACACTGGAGATGCGTCAGCGCCACACCAAGTTTGAAAACACGCCCTACTCTCTGGAGCCCAACTGCAAGGAGTCGCCCGGCGGCCTGCGCGACCTTCAGGTTATTCTGTGGGTAGCGAAGGCCGCAGGATTTGGCAGTAAATGGGCAGACCTTGCTTCCAATGGCTTCGCCACACCGTTTGAGATACGGCAAATCAAGCGCAACGAGTCGTTGCTGTTCTTGATACGCGCACGGCTGCATGTGCTCGCCAATCGGCGCGAAGACCGGCTGATATTTGATCTGCAAAACACGCTGGCCGAGTCGTTCGGCTACATCGCCCCGCCCACACCTGCTGGTCAACGCATCGTGGCACGCAAAGGCGAAGCGTTGATGAAGCGCTATTACTGGGCCGCCAAAGCGGTTGCGCAGCTCAACCAGATCCTGATGCTCAACATCGAAGAGCGCCTGAATCCGTCCACCCATACACTGCGTCCCATCAACGCCCACTTCAATGACAAGGCGGGCATGCTCGACGTTGCCAGCGACGACCTGTACCTGCGTGAACCTACCGCCATACTGGAAACCTTTCTTGTCTACCAGACCACGGTGGGCGTGAAAGATCTCTCTGCCCGCACGCTGCGCGCGCTCTACAACGCGCGCGATGTCATGGACACGCGCTTTCGCAACGACCCCACCAACCGTGACACTTTTCGCAAGATTTTGCTGGCTCCTGAAGGTATCACCCATGCGATGCGCCTGATGAACCAAACTTCAGTACTGGGTCGCTATTTGTGGGTGTTTCGCAAAATCGTCGGGCAAATGCAGCACGACCTGTTTCATGTCTACACGGTCGATCAGCACGTGCTGATGGTGCTGCGCAATGTGCGCCGTTTTTTCATCGTGGAGCACGCTCACGAATATCCCTTCTGCTCGCAATTGGCCGGGGGGTGGGACAAGCCGTGGCTGCTGTACGTCGCAGCGATTTTCCATGACATCGCCAAGGGGCGCGGTGGTGACCACTCCGACCTCGGCGCCATGGAGGTGCGGCGTTTTTGCAAGCAGCACGGCTTTGCGCGAGAAGACTCTGAACTGATGGCTTTTGTGGTGCGTGAGCACCTCACCATGAGCCGCATCGCCCAGAAGTCGGACCTGAGTGACCCCAAGGTGATCGCAGACTTTGCCAAGCGTGTCGGCACCGAGCGTCGGCTGACTGCACTGTATCTGCTGACGGTGGCCGATATTCGCGGCACCTCCCCCAAGGTATGGAATGCCTGGAAAGGCAAGCTGCTCGAAGACCTGTACCGTTACACCGCGCGCGCGCTGGGCGGCCATGCTCCCGACCATGATGCGGAAGTGGAAGCACGCAAACGTGAAGCCCTGGTGATTCTGGCCTTGCATTCGATGCCGTTTGAAGTGCACAAGGCGTTGTGGGCCACCTTGGACATCAGCTACTTTATGCGCCACGAAGCGGGTGACATTGCCTGGCATACCAAACACCTGTCGCGTTACGTCAACACCACACAACCGATCGTACGGGCCCGCCGTTCACCCCCCGGCGGAGCTGGACTGCAGGTGATGGTCTACACCCACGACCAGCCCGACCTCTTTGCCCGCATTTGCGGATACTTTGAACACGGCGGCTTTAGCGTTCTGGACGCCCGTATTCACACCACCCCATCGGGTTTTGCGCTGGACACCTTTCAAGTGGTCACCCCGGCCCACGACATGGACGAGCATTACCGTGAGCTCACCAGCATGCTTGAAAACGGCCTGAGCCATGCCATCTCCGAGGCGGGCCCGCTGCCCAAGCCCAGCCGTGGCCGCGTGTCACGTCGGGTGAAAAGTTTTCCGATTGCACCACGTGTCACCTTGCAGCCGGACGAAAAGGCGCAGCATTGGCTGCTCAACATCTCGGCCAGCGACCGGGTGGGCTTGCTTTACAGCGTGGCCCGGGTATTGGCCAAACACAAGATCAATTTGCAGTTAGCCAAAGTCGCCACGCTCGGTGAGCGGGTGGAAGACACTTTTCTGGTCGACGGCGCCGAACTGCAACACAACCGCAAGCAGATCGAGATCGAGACTGAACTGCTGGCCGCACTGGAAGCCTGAACGCATCACACTGATGCTGCACCGCACACGTCATCGTCCTCGCACGTTGCGGCTGGCACTGCTCTGGGCACTGGCCGCGTGCTGGGTACCGACCGCACACGCCCTGGCGCGCAGCGACATCTTGCTTGACATCGTGACCTACTGTGTGGACCCGGCGCCCGGCAGCTACTGCAATGTGTGCCGCGTGCCCCGCAATGATGCGGCCTGCGGCCCCGCCCTGGAATGCCGAAAAAACACCGAGGTATGGGCATTGAGCGAGCAGTACGCCGCGATACGCGATATCAAGATGTGCGGCTGCCCCACGGACTTCGTGCATGGACTGGCGCTACCCTTAAAACCTGTGCGCGGCGTGGAAGACCCGGCGCGTCCGGATGGCATCTGGCAATTTGCCTGGGATGTGGCAATGCGTCGCATCGGCCCCGCCGACATCGCTCTGGTCGTCAACCCGCAAAACCACCGCAGCCAGAACCAGTTGCATGTCCATTTGCTGCGCCTGGACCCCGCAGCGCGCGATAACCTGGCCCCGCATACAGTAGGGACCGTGCGGCAATTGCAGGATGTATGGAGCGTAGCAGCACGTGGGGCTGCCGACAAGGCAATGGCAGACTATGGCGTACTGGTGACGCGGGCCGACAAGGACAGCTTTCGCGTGGCGATCACCGCAAAAAGTCCCGAAGCGCTCTTTACCCAGTGGCGCTGCAACTAGTAGTCCGCTTCACCAAAACGCTTCTGGCGTTGTTGTTCGTCGTTGCCATAGCTACGGCTATGTCGCCTCCTCTCGCCTAGCCAGCCTGAAAAATCCATCGATTTCATTTCGTAATCTTTTTGATGAAACCGACTACTAGTCGTCTTCGGCAGCTGCGACGCTCGGGAACAGAATATCGGTAAAGCCGAACTTGCTGAAATCACGAACGCGCATCGGGTACAGCTTGCCAACCAGGTGGTCACATTCGTGTTGGACCACGCGTGCGTGGAATCCGTCCACACTGCGGTCGATCGGGTCACCGTACTGGTCAAAGCCGGTGTAGTGAATGGACTCCCAACGCGGAACCATGCCGCGCAAGCCCGGCACCGACAGGCAACCTTCCCAGTCGTCTACCTCAACATCACTCCGTGGCGTAATCACCGGGTTGAGCAGAACGGTTGGGGGCACCAAGGGTCGGTCGGGGTAGCGGGGGTTGCGCTCGTTGCTGCCGAAAACGACCAGTTGCAGATCCACCCCGATTTGCGGCGCGGCCAGCCCCGCACCGTTGACGGCACGCATGGAGTCGAGCATGTCACTCACCAGCAGGTGGAGTTCATCGGTGTCAAACACCATCACGGGTTGCGCCAAGCGCAGCAGGCGCGGGTCGCCCATGCGGAGAATTTCACGAATCGCCATCAGGTTCTCCTTGCAACAGCACAAGCATGGCGGCTTCGTCCAGCACCGCAATGCCCAGTTCCTGCGCCTTGGTCAGCTTGCTTCCAGCATCGCTGCCAGCCACGACGTAATCGGTCTTCTTGCTCACCGAGCCGGCTACTTTGGCTCCCGCCGCTTCCAGCAGTTCCTTGGCCTGCTCACGGCTCAGCGCAGGGAAAGTGCCGGTGAGCACAAAGGTCTTGCCCGCCAGCGGCAGGCGCGCTACAACGGTCGGGGCACCCTCCTCCCACACCACACCACACGCGCGCAACTGCGCGACGACCTCCCTGTTGTGGACCTGCTCAAAAAAGGTGCGAATGCTTTGCGCCACAACCGGCCCCACGTCGGCAACAGCCAGCAGTTCATCCGCCGAGGCATCCATGATGGCATCCAGCGTTCCAAAGTGCCGTGCCAGCGCCTTGGCAGTGGCCTCCCCCACATGCCGAATGCCCAAGCCGAAAAGAAACCGTGTCAAAGTAGTTTGCTTTGATTTTTGTAGCGCTTCAAGCACATTCTGTGCGGACTTCCCGGCCATTCGATCCAAACCTGCCAACGCCGTCAATCCCAGCCGGTAGAGGTCGGCCAACGTGTGCACCAGGCCGGCATCCACCAGTTGATCGACCAGTTTGTCGCCCAGCCCCTCAACTTCCACCGCCCGGCGCTGGGCGAAATGCAGAATCGACTGCTTGCGCTGGGCGCTGCAAAAGAGTCCGCCGGTGCAGCGGTAGTCGGCCTCACCCTCCTCACGCAGCGCGACAGACCCGCATACCGGACACAACTTCGGCATGGTGAAGACTTCGCCCCGCAACTTTGGGGTCTCCAATACCGCCTCAGAGGGGTCCGGCATCACGACACTTACCACCTCGGGGATGACGTCACCGGCCCGACGCACGATCACCGTATCCCCCACCCGCACGTCCTTGCGCCGGGCTTCGTCTTCATTATGCAGCGTCGCGTTGGTGACGGTCACACCGCCCACAAACACCGGTGCCAGTTTGGCAACAGGCGTCAACTTTCCGGTGCGTCCCACTTGCACTTCTATGCTCACCACGGTGGTCATTTGCTCCTGCGCCGGGTACTTGTGCGCCACCGCCCAACGCGGTTCACGTGTCACAAACCCCAGTTGCCGCTGCAGTGCCAGGCTGTTGACCTTGTAGACCACCCCATCAATGTCGAACGGCAAGTCGTCGCGCAATCGGCCAGTGCGCTCATGGTACGCTACCAAATCAGGAGCGCCTTGCGCAATCTCCACCTGCTCTGCGACCGGAAATCCCCACATTTTCAAGGCCTGCAACAGGGCGTAGTGCGATCCAAATTCAGGGCCACCGTGCAAGACGGGCGTGACCTCACCCACACCATAAGCAAAGAAACTCAAGGGTCGATCGGCGGCAATGGCGGGGTCAAGTTGGCGCACCGCGCCCGCCGCCGCATTGCGCGGGTTGACAAACGTCTTTTCTCCCTTGTCGCCCCGGGCGATGCGTTCGCGCTGGCGCGCATTGAGCGCATCAAAGTCATCGCGGCGCATGTACACCTCGCCACGCACCTCCAAGACGGTAGGCACCGCTTCAGGTAATTTGAGTGGTATCTGGCCAATGGTACGAATGTTTTGCGTAACGTCTTCCCCCGTTTCACCATCGCCACGCGTGGCCGCCTGCACCAGCACACCGTTCTCGTAGCGCAAGCTCATGGCCAGGCCATCGAACTTGAGTTCGGCGACATACTCCACCGGCGGATCGGACTCCATCAGGCCCAACTCCTTGCGCACGCGTGCGTCAAAGTTCACTGCACCGCTGGCTTGCGTGTCGGTCTCGGTACGAATGCTCAGCATGGCAACCGCATGGCGAACCGATGCAAACTGCTCCAGCGGCTGCCCCCCCACGCGCTGCGTTGGTGAGTCCTGCGTCACCCATTCGGGGTATGCCGCCTCCAGCGCCTGCAATTCCTGAAACAATCGGTCGTACTCAGCGTCCGGCACCGACGGTGTGTCGAGCACATAGTACTGGTGCGCATAACGATGCAGCAACGCGCGCAGCGTGGCAACTCGCTGCTGGTCAGAATCCGGGGTGCCGTTGGGTTCGGCACCAAACAGGTCCTGCGTGGTCATGGTCCGCGTCGAACGGCACCGTCAGGAAAAGAGACGCCGCGCCAGAATCGACCCTGCCGCCAGATCGCGCTGCTGCAGGGTGTCGTAGAGGCTTTGCAACTCCATGCTGATCTGGTCCATCGATTGCGCTGCCAGAGGTTGGCCCAAATCGTCGGTCACCACACCGTCCATCGCCTGCGCCAGCGCAGCAGCGGCGGCGCGCATGCGCTCGAAAGCGTTCTCGGCCCGGTCCACCTGCGCCACATCCAGATGCAGCGCGACATCGCGGATGGCCGACTGGGCCGGGTCTTCGGCCAGCGCCGCCTGCGAATCAAAGCTCAATACCAGCACAGGCGGGAGGCCCTCGGTCGATGCCGGCAGCACCATGCGCCCGGGAATGGCGCCCGCCACAAAACCCAGACTCGCAGCGTTTTGCTGCACATAGCCAGGGCTCCAGGAGGCATGCAAGGCCCGGATCGTGAAGCCGAGTTGCGCATCGTGGGCGCTGGCAAAGTGGTCCAACTCCCGAGCGCGCGCCACCTCATCCAGCATCTCGGGAAACTCAGGTGTTCCATTGATGGCATCGGCAAAGGCCTGGGTCTTGACCACAAACTCCGAGTATTCAATTTCGTTGAGCGCACCGGAGCGATTGGCCAATTGCACACCAGCCTGAAAAGCACCATAACGCTGACCGGCAACCGGTGGCTCCCACACCAGGGCAGCCAGGTTGTAACCCTCTACCGCAAATGGCTTGGTGCCGGCTCGACGTGTGGCCGGCATGGCGGCCAGTGCCGCCTCTCCCGACACCATGGTTGACGGAGCTTCCAGCGCAATCGTGGCGATCACATCAATCAGCGCGTCCATGACCGGGCGACGCGCGATCAGCGGCAAGCCAAACGGCACGGTATCAATGTCGTCGTTGGTCAACGTCGGTTCTTTGCCCAGCTCGGAAGTACCATTCGCAGCATCTTCGGGCAGCGCCTGGCGCGGCGCATTGCGGCGCGTTGTCCACGCGCCGTGGGCTACCACCCCAGCCAGCACCAGCCCGCCCGCGATTGCCAAACCAATGTGTAAGTTGCTCATTCAGATTTACGCCAGTTCCGCCATGGTAATCGCAGACTCCATGTCCACCGCCACGATCCGTGAAACGCCCTGCTCCTGCATGGTGACACCGATCAGCTGTTCGGCCATTTCCATGGCAATCTTGTTGTGGCTGATGAACAGGAATTGCGTTTCGCGGCTCATGCTGGTCACCAACTTCGCGTAGCGCTCGGTGTTGGCATCGTCCAGCGGTGCATCCACCTCATCGAGCAGGCAGAACGGTGCCGGATTGAGCTGAAAGATGGCAAAAACCAGCGCAATCGCGGTCAGCGCCTTTTCGCCGCCCGACAGCAGGTGAATGGTCTGGTTCTTCTTGCCAGGGGGTTGCGCAATCACCTGCACTCCGGAATCAAGAATCTCGTCACCGGTGATGACCAGGCGCGCATTGCCGCCCCCAAACAACTCGGGGAACATGCGCCCAAAATGCGCGTTGACCTGCTCAAAAGTACCCGAGAGTAACTCGCGGGTTTCGGCATCGATTTTGCGAATCGCGTCTTCCAGTGTCTGCATGGCCTGAGTCAGATCCGCACTTTGTGAATCCAGAAACTGCTTACGTTCGCGCGCAGATGCAAGTTCATCCAGCGCCGCCAGATTGACGGCACCCAGCGCTGCAATCTCCCGATGGAGCCGGTCGATGTCACCCTGCATGCCAAACAGGCGCACATTGCCATCCGTGATGCTTTTCTCGATCGCTGCCAGGTCTGCCTTTGCATCGAGCAGTTGCTGCTCGTATTGCTCAAAGCCCAGCCGCGCCGCCTGCTCTTTCAACTGAAACTCGGTGATGCGCTGGCGTAGGGGGTCGAGTTCACGCTCCAGTTGCATACGCCGTTCGTCACTGGCGCGCAACTTCGCGGTCAGATCATCGTATTCGCTGCGGCGTGCTCCAAGGGCGTGCTCACGCTCCAGCTTCAAGGCCAACGCCGTTTGCAAGCCGGCCTGTGCCGCTGCATCGGTCAGGCGCGCCAGTTCTTCGCGTGCCCGTTGTTCCTCGGAATGCAAGGACGCCGTTTGCTGGTCGGCGGTCTCGACAGCACGGGACAGCTCTGCGTTGCGGGCCTGCAAGCTGCGCTGGGCGAATTGCGCCTCCTGGGCCTGACGCTCCAAAGCCCGCTGCTGCTCGCGGCACTGGTTCACCTGGCGCTGAACTTCCATCACACGCTCGTCGAGCTGGGCATGGCGCTCCTGGCTGTCGGCCAGTTGCATATCCAGCGATTCGAACTGCCCTTCGGCCGTGACCCGGCGCTCCTGCAAATCATCGATCTGGGCCTGTACTTCGGCCAGATCAGCGTCAATCTGCGCACTGCGCGTGCGAATCTGCTCGGCCAATTGGGAGAGTCGCAAGGTTTCGACCTGCAGGGCGTGAAACTGTGTCTGCGCATCGGCAGACTCCCGTTGCACTCTCGCCAGGCCCTGTGCCGCCTCGGCATACGCGGCTTCCGAGCGCACCAGCGCAGAACGGGCCTCGTCGGTCATCAGTGACTGGGCCCGCAGCTGCTTTTCCAGATTCTCGATTTCCTGGGCGCGCGCCAAAAGGCCGGCCTGCTCGGAGTCCTGGGCATAAAAATTCACGCTGTGGGACGACACGCAATGCCCGCTCTTGACGTAGATGGCCTCCCCCGGACGCAATCCCGAGCGCGCCTGCAATGCATCTTCAAAACTCTGGGACGTATAGCAACCCTGCAACCAGTCGGTCAGCACCGCTTGCTGACCCGCATCGTGAATGCGCAGCAGATCCGACAAACGGGGCAACGCGCTCGCTGACTGTGGCAACGCTGCCGCCGGAGGGCTGAAAAACGCCAACTTGGCAGGTGGCGCATCGTTGGCAAAGGAGCGCACCATCTCCAGGCGCGACACCTCCAGTGCCGACAACCTTTCACGCAGGGCAGCCTCGAGCGCATTCTCCCAACCCTGTTCTATGTGGATGCGACTCCACAAGCCCTGCAAACTCTCCAGACCGTGGCGTGCCAGCCAGGGCTGCAGCTTGCCATCGGTCTTGACCTTCTCCTGCAAGGCCTTCAGCGCCTCCATGCGGGCCGCCAGGTCGGCCTGTCGCGCAGATTGGGCATTGACGTCGATTTGCTGCGCACGCCGCGCTTCGTCACGCACCGGAACCAGCTCCCGCAGTTCCTCCAGCCGGGCATTGGCAACTGCAGTGAGTTCCTGCGCCTGTTCCAACTGCTGCTGCAACTGCTGCAGACGCGCTTCGTCCGGCGCCGCCAGGGCGTTGCGATCGGCGTCCAGGCGTTCCTGCCGGTTGGACAACTGGCGAAACTGTTCTTCGATGCTGCGTTGCTCGGCCGCCAGCACCTGAATTTGCTGCTGCACCTGCGCCACATTGCCACGCTGGTCGTTGGCAGACCGCTGGGCAACCGACAAAGCATCTTCCAGATCGGGCAGTTGCTGCGACTGCTCCTCCACTTGGGCAGCGAGCAATTCGGTTTGCTCGTCTCCAAGCAGGGCCAGCTCGGCCAGGCGCTCGACTTCCGCCAGGGCGTCTTCCTTGCGCGTTGCCCACTGGGATACCTGCTCCTGCAAGGTCACCAGGCGCTGCTCCACGCGCTGACGGCCCTCCACCACAAAGCGGATTTCGGCTTCCAGCCGGCCCACATCGGTGCTGGCTTCGTACAAAAGTCCCTGCGCCTGATTGACCTGATCACCCGCTGCGTAATGGGCCTGGCGCACCATCTCAAGTTCGGCTTCGATGCTGCGCAGGTCGGCCAAGCGCGCTTCGAGCGCATTCACTGCACTTTGCGCCTCAGCCTGCACCTTGCCCTGATCGGCCAGCGCTTCGGCACGCTTCAAAAACCACTGCTGCTGCTGCTTCTGCGTGACCTCGGCCTGCAGCGCGTTGTACTTCTGGGCGACTTCGGCCTGCTTTTCCAGTTTCTCCAGATTGGCGTTGAGTTCACGCAGAATGTCTTCGACCCGCGTCAGATTTTCGCGGGTATCGCCAAGACGATGCTCAGTTTCACGGCGGCGTTCCTTGTATTTGGAGACGCCAGCTGCCTCTTCCAGAAACAGCCGCAACTCTTCGGGCTTGGACTCGATGATGCGGCTGATGGTGCCCTGGCCAATGATCGCGTACGCACGTGGCCCCAGACCCGTCCCCAGAAATACGTCCTGCACGTCGCGTCGGCGCACCGGCTGGTTGTTGATGAAGTAGCTCGACGTTCCGTCGCGGGTCAGCACGCGCTTGACAGCGATTTCTCCAAATTGGCCCCACTGACCGCCGGCGCGATGGTCGGCGTTGTCAAACACCAACTCGACGCTGGAGCGGCTGGCGGCCTTGCGCGTGGTGGTGCCGTTGAAGATGACGTCCTGCATCGACTCACCACGCAATTCGCTGGCCCGGCTCTCGCCAAGCACCCAGCGTACAGCGTCCATGATGTTGGATTTACCGCAACCATTGGGGCCCACCACGCCCACCAATTGGCCGGGCAACAGGAAATTGGTGGGTTCGGCGAAAGACTTGAACCCGGAAAGCTTGATCGAATTGAGACGCACGAGAGAGAAAAACCTATGAATTCAGTGCCTGCTCAATTTTCGCACCCAGCGACGCCAACACCGGCGGCTTGACGATATAGCCCGAAACACCGAGCGGCAACGCCTCCCCGACCGTCGACATGCTCGAATCGGCACTCAGAAAAATCACCCTCGTGTTGCTCAACTGGTTGTTTGGCAGGCTGCGCAACTGGCGCACAAACTCGATACCACCGACCGGTTGCATGTGCACATCCGTCAAAATGAGGTCGGGCTTGAGCTTGATGACTTCCTTCAATGCGGTGGCACCGTCAGAAAATGCATACAAATCCAGAATACCCAGGCGACGCAAGCTGTTCAGAATGAAGGTGCTCATCACACTTTCGTCCTCAACCACCACCACGCGCGCTCTCTTAATGTCCATTACAAGGCTCCATACCGATACGATTTGACGATTTCACCGCCCTACTGCTGAAAATTGCCAGCAGACGGATACCGGTGCTGAGTCTATTACGAATTGCAAAACGCAAGAGCCGACGAGCTGCCCCACCATCGCGAATGGCGCATACTGGGCAATTTTCCAACTCTACGAAGCCCATAGCATGACACTCTGCCCCATCGCCATCGTTGCCGGATGCGCCAAATGCCCCGCATTCAAAGTCTGCCCACTCACCAAAGTGCTTGGGGACCAAACCAAGGCGGAGCAACCAGCGTCCCCCGCAAAGAAGCCCGCCAAATCCCGCAAATAGGTTCGCACGCGAAGCGGCGCCACGTCCGCTCGCAAGAAGATCAGGCTTAGTACGCACCGACCTGAATGGCAATTTCCGATCGTAGCGCGTCGAGCTTTACGCGCAACAACCCATAGGCGGGTGCCGACGCCTGCGGCGCGGAGGACTTGCTGAGCTGCTCGACCAATAGCAACTCCTCACACAATGCCGTTGTGCAAAAGATGGGGATGCAGCCCTTGAGTGAATGCAATAGCTGTTGCGCAGCGGGAAAATCCTGCTCGTCCATATGCTGACCGATCAGGGGCAGATCCCGCGCCAGCACCTCTTGCAGCATCAGCAACATTTCTGCAAGCGCCGAAACGTCGCCGACATTTTCCAGCGATTGGGCAACGTTCAGATATTGGAAGGAAGATTGCGGGGATGACGCTGGTGACATCGATAACTCCTTGGCAAGCAAGTTTAGCCGTTCAGAGAGGGATAATGCCGCCCCATGAACCCGAATTTGTCAAAGTTGCAGGCTTACCCCTTTGAACGCTTACGCCAGCTATTGGCATCGGTTGTACCGAATCCGGCTTACACACCCATCAGCCTGGGCATTGGCGAACCCCGGCACGCAACTCCGGCACTCATCAAAGAAGCCTATTGCAAGGCGATCCAGGCGGACAACGGTGGCCTCAATGTGTATCCGGCCACCACCGGCGACGCGAGTCTGCGCGCGTCGATTGCTGGCTGGTTGCAACGCCGTTACGGACTGACCCTGGACGTTGCCAGCCAGATTTTGCCCGTCAATGGCTCGCGTGAAGCGTTGTTTGCATTGGCGCAGACGGTAGTGGATGCATCGAAAGCCGGCCCGGAGCAGCCAGTGCGGGTGGTATGCCCGAACCCGTTCTACCAAATTTACGAGGGTGCAGCGTATTTGGCCGGTGCAGAACCCTATTTCGTGCACTCCGACCCACAACGCAACTTTGCGCAGGATTGGGACAGTGTGCCCGATAGCGTCTGGGCGCAGACCCAACTGCTTTTTGTCTGCTCGCCCGGCAATCCGGCGGGGGCGGTCATGCCACTGGCCGAATGGGAGAAACTCTTTGCATTGAGCGACCGCCACGGTTTTGTCATTGCGTCCGACGAGTGCTACAGCGAAATCTATTTCCGTGATGAGCCGCCCCTGGGTGGCCTGGAAGCCGCGGTCAGGCTGGGGCGCAGTGACTTCAGAAATCTCATTGCGCTGACCAGTCTGTCCAAACGCAGCAATGTGCCGGGCATGCGCAGCGGTTTTTGTGCAGGCGACGCAACGCTGATCAAGCAGTTCCTGCTCTACCGAACGTACCATGGCAGCGCCATGAGTCTGGTAGTGCAGCGTGCCAGCATTGCCGCCTGGGACGACGAGCAGCATGTGATTGACAACCGTGCCCAATACCGGGCCAAGTTTGCCCAGGTCATGCCGATCCTGCAGCCCCACCTCGACGTTGCACTGCCCGATGCCAGTTTCTATTTGTGGGCAAAAGTGCAAGGCAGCGACACCGAGTTCGCACGCGACCTGCTGGCTCAATACAATGTCACCGTTTTGCCGGGTAGTTTTTTGGCACGCGAAGCGCGTGGGCACAACCCCGGTGCGCAGCGCATACGCATGGCGCTGGTGGCGCAAACGCAGGAATGCGTAGAGGCGGCACTTCGCATCGCCGAGTTTGTGAAATCCCGAGAGTGAACCACTGCGGGACGGGTCTCAACCCACGACAGCATCTGATACGACTTTTTAGGAAATATTCATGACCCAATCACTCCAGGCCACCATCGAAGCAGCGTGGGAAGACCGTGCCAACATTTCGGTCCAGACGGCGTCAAAGGACGTGCGCGACGCGGTAGCCCACGTAATTCACGAACTCGACGCCGGACGCCTGCGCGTGGCGACGCGCGAATCGGTGGGGCAATGGACGACACACCAATGGATCAAAAAGGCGGTGCTGCTGAGCTTTCGCCTCAAGGACAACGCCGTCATCCAGGCGGGTGAATTGGGTTTTTACGACAAGGTTCCCACCAAGTTCACCGACCTGACCCCGGACGAGATGAAAGCCACGGGCGTGCGCGTGGTGCCGCCTGCGGTCGCACGGCGCGGCAGCTTCGTCGGCAAGAACGTGGTGCTGATGCCCTCGTATGTGAACATAGGCGCCTACGTGGACGAAGGCACCATGGTCGACACCTGGGCCACCGTAGGCTCCTGCGCTCAAATTGGCAAGAACGTGCATTTGAGTGGCGGCGTGGGTATTGGGGGTGTACTGGAACCCATGCAGGCCGGCCCCACCATCATCGAAGACAACTGCTTTATCGGCGCGCGCTCCGAAGTGGTCGAAGGCGTCATCATCGAAGAGAACTCGGTGATCTCGATGGGTGTCTACATTGGCCAAAGCACCAAGATTTACGACCGTGCGACCGGCACCGTGACCTATGGCCGTGTACCGGCAGGCTCCGTGGTGGTGTCGGGCAATTTGCCCAGTGCGGATGGCAAGTACAGTTTGTACTGCGCCGTCATTGTGAAGCGGGTCGACGCCCAGACGCGTGCCAAGACCTCGCTCAATGATTTGCTGCGCGACTGATTCACTAAACCAGCACCGACCGAGGGGGATCCATGGCCACCACCAGCACGCCCGCAGCACCCGCACCGTCCGGAACGATGGAGCGCATTCTTCGCCTGATGGCGGACAAGAAAGCCTCTGACGTCTACCTGTCAGCACACTCCCCCGCGCTCATTCGCATCAACGGCCAGTGCGTTCCGATCAACAGCCAGACGCTGCCGGTCGATGCACCCCGCAATCTGCTGGCCGAAGTACTTCCCGCTGAACGGATGGCGGAGCTGGAGGCCGAAAGCGAGCTCAATATGGGCATCGGGATCGCTGGCGTCGGACGTTTTCGCGTCAGCGCCATGCGCCAGCGTGGATCCATTGCGGCCGTTATCCGGTTTATCGCGGTGGATGTGCCACCGCTGGCCACCTTGTCAGTACCGATGATGCTGGGCGACCTGATCATGGAAAAGCGTGGCCTGCTGTTGATGGTGGGCGCCACCGGTGCAGGCAAGAGCACGACGCTGGCGTCGATGATCGACTACCGCAATGAAAATGCCTCCGGTCACATTCTGACGATTGAAGACCCGGTCGAGTTTTTGTTCAAGAACAAGAAATCGGTGGTCAACCAGCGCGAGATTGGCAGCGACACCAAGTCGCTCGCCATGGCGCTCAAGAACGCCCTGCGCCAGGCACCCGATGTAATTCTGATCGGCGAGATACGCGATCGTGAAACCATGTCTGCCGCTATTGCGTACGCCCAGTCCGGGCACCTGTGTCTGGCCACCATGCACGCCAACAACAGTTACCAGGCGCTCAACCGGATCCTGAGCTTCTACCCGGTGGAGGTTCGCCAGACCATGCTGGGCGACCTGGCGGCTGCGCTCAAAGCGGTGGTGTCTCAGCGCCTGTTGCGCACCACCACCGGTGCGCGCGTGCCCGCCATGGAAATCATGCTCAACACCAAGCTGATATCCGAACTGATCGAAAAGGGCGACTTCTCCTCTGTCAAGGAGGCGATGGAAAAAGCCATGGCCGAGGGCTCGCAATCGTTCGAACACGACATTGCCCGCCTGATTGTGGAGGGCATGGTGGACCGCAAGGAGGGCCTGGCCCACGCCGACTCGCCGACCAACCTGATGTGGCGCATGCAAAACGATTTCATCAAGGCGGCCAAGCCTGCCGCGGTGCCCGACGATGAGCCCGAAGAGGCCTCGTTTACCGAAATCACGCTGGACGTCAAGCACTGATGCACTTTATTCTGCCGGTGGGCGTGAAGGCGTTTGCATGAGCGCCACTTTGCGTCTGGCCGAACAACTGCTCGCTTGCCAATCTGTCACCCCGCTGGATGCAGGCTGCCAGGACATCATTGCGGCCCGATTGGCTCCTTTGGGCTTTACCTGCGAATCCCTGAACAGCGGCCCCGCGGGTGAGCGCGTCAGCAATTTATGGGCAAAAAGGCTGGAGACGCCCGAAAATAAAGCGCAAGCAGCTACCAAGACGATAGCATCCCAGCGCCCTCGAAAGACCGTGGTGTTGGCCGGACATACCGACGTGGTCCCCACAGGCCCGCTGCACACCTGGGCCAGTGCGCCATTCGCACCCAGCTACCGCGACGGCAGGATGTACGCGCGCGGCGCCAGCGACATGAAGACCTCGATCGCTGCCTTTGTCGTTGCCATCGAAGAGTTTCTTGCCGCCCAGCCCGACACGGCACTGAACATTGCCGTGCTACTGACCAGCGACGAAGAAGGCCCTGCTGTGGACGGCACGGTGGTGGTGTGCAATCGGCTGCGGGAGCGCAGAGAGACCATCGACTACTGCATCGTGGGCGAACCCACGGCGGTGGCACGCACCGGTGACATGATCAAGAATGGGCGGCGCGGCAGCATGAGTGGCAAGCTGTGCATCCAGGGCGTGCAGGGCCATGTGGCGTACCCACACCTGGCCAATAACCCGATCCATCGGTGGGCGCCTGCGCTGGCGGAACTGGTGGCCATGGAGTGGGACGGTGGTAATGCCTACTTCCAGCCCACGAGCTGGCAGGTCAGCAACATCCACGCCGGCACCGGTGCGGGCAATGTGATTCCCGGTGACCTGGTGGTGGACTTTAACTTTCGCTTTTCCACCGAATCCACCCCCGAGTCACTGCAACAGCGCCTCACCCGCGTGCTGGAGCGCCACGAACTGGAGTACGACCTGTCCTGGACCATCCAGGGTATGCCGTTCCTCACAGCGCCCGGGCCGCTGGTCGATGCGGCCCGTGCAGCCATTCAGGCGGAAACAGGACTGCACACCGAGTTGTCGACAACGGGGGGCACCAGCGATGGAAGATTCCTGGCCCAGATTTGCCCGGAAGTCATAGAACTGGGGCCGCCCAATGCCAGCATCCACAAGATCGACGAGTACATCCACGTCGCCGATGTCGAGCCGCTGAAGAACATCTACCGCCGCATACTGGAAATACTGGATGCGAGGGAGCGTGCATGACCCTGATCGAGCTCATCGCCACATCAGCCCAGCGGTTGACCGATGCCGAAGTGTCCTTTGGCCACGGCACCACCAATGCGTTCGATGAGGCGGCCTGGCTGGTCTTGTGGCGCCTGGGTCTGCCTTTGGATACCTCGGTGGAATCGCTGGAAGAGAATCCTGATTCCAAGGCAAATATGCCTGTAACGCCCGCAGAATGTGCGCAGGCAGCTACACTTTTGGAAGCACGCATCACATCGCGTAAACCCGCCGCCTACCTCACCCGGGAGGCCTGGTTGCAGGGAATGGCGTTCTACGTGGATGAACGCACCATCGTGCCGCGTTCGCTCATTGCGGAGTTGCTGGTCGATGGGGGTCTGGATTACTGGCTCCAGGAAAACACCACAAAGGTGCTGGACCTGTGCACTGGCAACGGTAGCCTGGCCGTGATTGCGGCGATGGTTTACCCGGAGGTGGTAGTAACGGGGTCAGACCTGTCGGCGGACGCACTGGAAGTTGCGGGAATCAATGTGAAGAAATATGCCCTGCAGGACCGCGTGGCCCTGGTCGAGTCAGATGGCTTCACGTCGGCAGAACTACAACAGCGCGGTCCTTTTGACCTGATTCTTTGCAATCCGCCGTATGTCAATGCACAAAGCATGTCCGAACTGCCACCGGAGTACCGCGCCGAGCCAGCGCTCGCGTTGGCCGGTGGTACCGATGGCATGGATTTCATCCGCACGCTCTTTGCCAAAGCTCCCGGTCACATGGCCGACGGCGCAGTGCTGGTGCTGGAGATCGGCAACGAGCGCGACCATTTCGAGGCTGCGTTCCCGGAGTTGGACGTTGTCTGGCTGGAAACCAGTGCGGGGGAAGACCAGGTGTTGCTTTTGACGCTTGAGACACTTCTTGCGCAGTTAGCATTGGCGACGCCGGGAAGGGCGGGTGAGTAACGCTGTTCGTGTCCCCCGCCCGTTCCGGGCTCCTCCTTGACCTCACTGCGTCACTCACCCGCCCTTCCCGGCTCAAGCGTATTGGTATTTGCGCTGGCAGAGGGCAAACCTGCCGCTGGCAGGAGTACGGGTTGCTGCAAAGCGTAAGTCAAGGAGGAGCCCGCGTAGCGGGCGGGGGACATGGAGCTTTGCAGTAACCCGTGCTTCTGCCCACCACCAACTTTGACGCTGCATTCTTAAAATAACTACAACCAACCATGATTACTCTGAAAAACGTTACCTTGCGCCGCGGAGCCAAGGTATTACTCGAAGGGGCCACCGTCACCCTGAACCCTGGCGAAAAGGTCGGCTTGGTCGGCCGCAATGGCGCCGGAAAATCCTCGCTGTTCGCCCTGTTCAATGGCAACCTGCACGAAGATGCGGGTGAGTACTTCATTCCACAACAATGGCGCATGGGTCAGGTGGCGCAGGACATGCCGGAAACCGACCAAAGTGCCACCGAATTTGTGGTTGAAGGCGACACGGTGCTGCTGGCGGCGCGTCTGGAAGTGGCTGCGGCAGAAGCCACCGACGACTACGACCGCATGGCCCACGCCTATTCGGATTTGCACGATGCGGGCGAGCACGATGCTGCCTCTCGCGCCCAGGCCCTGATTCTTGGTCTGGGGTTCAAGGTCAGTGAATTGGAGAACCCGGTCAACAGCTTCTCTGGAGGCTGGCGCATGCGGCTGCAACTGGCCCGAGCGCTCATGTGCCCGAGCGACCTGCTGCTGTTGGACGAACCTACCAACCACCTGGACCTGGACGCCCTGGTCTGGCTGGAGGCGTGGCTCAAGAAATACGAAGGCACGATGATTGTCATCAGCCACGACCGCGAGTTTCTGGATGCGGTGACCGATGTCACCCTGCATATTGATGCAGGAAAACTGATACGGTACGGCGGCAACTACAGCAAGTTTGAGGACATGCGCGCCGAGCAGATGGAACTGCAGCAAAACGCCTATTCCAAGCAGCAGGACAAAATCGCCCATCTGCAAAAGTTCATTGCCCGCTTCAAGGCCAAGGCCAGCAAGGCCAAACAGGCGCAAAGCCGGGTCAAAGCGCTGGACCGTATGGAAAAGATTGCACCCCTGCTGTCGGAGGCCGACTTCACGTTTGAATTCAAGGAACCCGCCAACCTGCCCAACCCGATGCTCTCCATGAGTGGCGTCAGCTTTGGCTACGCGCCCCCGGAAGATGCACCCGAGGGCACGCCGCACACCGTCATTGTGCGCAACGTCAGCAAGTCGGTGCTGGCGGGCCAGCGCATCGGCATTCTGGGAGCCAACGGCCAGGGCAAATCGACCGTGGTGAAGACCATCGCGCGAGACTTGCAGGCGATAGGCGGTGAAATCACCGAAGGCAAAGGCCTCAATATTGGTTACTTCGCCCAGCAGGAGCTTGACGTGCTGCGCCCGGCCGACACGCCCCTGGAGCACATGATTCGTCTGGTGCGTGAAATGACTGCCGCGGGCAAGATTGCCGGGCAGCAAACCCGCGAACAGGACTTGCGCAGTTTTCTGGGCACCTTCAATTTCAGCGGCGACATGGTCAAGCAGGCCGTGGGCAGCATGAGCGGCGGCGAGAAGGCGCGTCTGGTGCTGTGCATGATCGTGTGGCAGCGCCCCAACCTGCTGCTGATGGACGAGCCTACCAACCATCTGGATCTGGCCACGCGCGAAGCGCTGTCCATGGCACTCAACGAGTTTGAGGGCACGGTGATGCTGGTGAGCCACGACCGCGCACTATTGCGTGCCGTGTGCGACGAGTTCTGGATGGTGTCTCGCGGCGGCGTGGAGCCTTTTGACGGCGATCTGGACGACTACCAGCGCTACCTGCTCGACGAAGCAAGGCGACAGCGCGAAGAAGCCAAAATGGCCGCCAAGACACCGGCCAAACCGGTTGAGCCGGTTACGAAGCCGAAATCCAAAGGCGACACATCGCCCAAAACCCGCAAGGAACTGCAGGAAGTGGAAGCGCGCATGGAAACGCTGAATGGCGAAGGCGCGGCGCTGGAAGGCCGCTTGTCGACCAACCCGCATCCATCCGAGATTGCCGAAATCGGCCGCAGCCTGACCGCCGTCAACGAGGAATTAAGGCAGTTAGAAGATCGCTGGTTGGCGCTCACCACGCTGTTGGGCGACTAGGCGGTCCGGTATCTGGGGCGCACGGCGTTTTGCTCCGTGTCCCCCGCCCGCTGCGCGGGCTCCTCCTTGACCTGCGCAAAACGCCGTGCACCCCAGACACCTATTTGACACGCCGAATTACCAGCCGTCGGCGACGCTGTCGATTCGTCGCAATGCGCTGTCTGGCAGTCGCCGGGCCTGTCTACACTTGCCGCCATGAACATATCCAACTCCCTGCAGGCAGCCTGGCGTACCTACTGGGTACTGAAAAAACACCGCCCCGAGCCGGCCTGGGCGCGCTTGGCTCTGACCACCGCGCTGGGACTATGCATCGGGGTGGTACTGGTCACACTGGCGGGCCTGTTTTCAGGCAACTTGGGTCGCTGGGTCTGGTGGCGCTATAACCTCGCGGCGAATCTTGTGATCTGCTTATGCATCAGTTACACCATCCACGGAATTTACCGTGGCGTGGAATTGCTACTCCCCGAGACAACCCTGCAGCGCATCGCCGGCTGGCGCGACTGGCGCGCTGGTGTATTTTTCAGCGGGATGGGCATCGGTGGCGCGCTGTTGGGCGGGTTGCTGGGGCTGGCATGGATTTCCGTCATCTTCCAGGTGGACGCGTGGGGCACGTTCACGGCGCAGCCTCGGGCCATCAGCAACTTCCTGGCCATTACGGCAGTGATCACGCTTGGGAATTGGGTGTATTGGCGCGCGCACTCCAGGCGGCAAGCGTTGCAATTGCAGGCCACAGAGTCACAGTTACGTCTGTTGCAAGCCCAGATCGAGCCCCACTTCCTGTTCAATACCCTGGCCAACGTGCAGAGCTTGATGGATTACGACCCGCCGCGTGCCAAAGCCATGCTGGAGGCCTTTACCGACTACCTGCGCTCCAGCCTGGGGCAACTGCGCAGCACGCAGTGCACACTGCACGCCGAGCTAGACATGGTGAAGAGTTACCTGCTGCTGATGCAGATTCGCATGGATGAACGACTGCGCTTTCAGATCGACATCGCGGATGCGGCCGCCGGCGCGTTGGTGCCTCCCTTGCTGCTGCAGCC
>JFJP01001776.1_pt1 | contig 33263 bp, 32 predicted proteins | sample 431651 | NCBI WGS metagenome assembly JFJP01 (sample SAMN02602958, study PRJNA72255) | Microbial mat metagenome, whole genome shotgun sequencing project. | biome: fresh water; feature: sink hole; material: water; isolation source: purple microbial (photo- and chemosynthetic) mats found in... | reverse complement strand
ACGAGCCGAGCGAGATCATCGAGTGGTCGAGCGCCAGATCCTTGTTCTGCAGGCGCTTGAGGTAGCGCAGCATTTCGTGTTCGCTGTGGTAGCTGTTGAATACCGGGTGGGTGAGGATAGTGTCGGTGCGCAGCAGGGCTTCGGGCAGGGCCGGGTCGAGTTGCTGAACCTGCGCGTCAAAGCTTTCGATATCCACGGTAATACCGGCAATCAGCTTGATCAGGGCCACCACATCGTCGCGCGTCGATTTTTCGTTGAGGGCGATACCGAGAATGCCGCTGCTGACCTGTCGCAGGTTGTAGCCGGCGCCGAGTGCCGCCTGATAGACCGTGAGTGCGCGCGTACCGAGATCAAGCTGCAGCGTGTCGAAGAAGTGCGTGTTGAGTAGCATGATACCGGCACGCCTGAGCGCCTCGGCGAGGATCGCCGTCAGCCGGTGGATGCGTTCGGCGATGGCGCGCAGTCCCTGCGGACCGTGGTAGACCGCGAACATGCCGGCCATGTTGGCGAGCAGCACCTGCGAGGTGCAGATATTGGAATTGGCCTTCTCGCGGCGGATGTGCTGTTCGCGCGTTTGCAGCGCCATGCGCAGCGCCTTGTTGCCGCGCGCATCGACCGAAACACCGATGATGCGTCCGGCGACCGAACGCTTGTGCTCGTCGCGGGTGGCGAAGAAGGCCGCATGCGGACCGCCGAAACCCATCGGGATGCCGAAGCGTTGCGACGAGCCAAGCGCGATGTCGGCGCCCATTTCTCCGGGTGACTTGAGCAGGACCAGCGCCATCAGGTCGGAGGCCACGGCGGTCACGCCGCCGCGTGACTTGACGGCGGCAATCGGGCCGGAAAGTTCGGTGATTTCACCGCTATCGTTGGGGTACTGGAAGAGGGCGCCGAAAACGTCGTGCTGAGCGGCGTCTTGCGCTGTGCCGAAAACTAGTTCGAAGCCAAAAAATCCGGCACGCGTCTTCAGCACGTCGATGCTTTGCGGGAAGCAGGCGGCATCGACAAAGAAGCGATTGGACTTCGACTTGCTCACGCGCCGCGCCATGGTCATGGCCTCGGCCGCTGCCGTCGCTTCGTCGAGCAGCGAGGCATTGGCCAGTTCAAGACCGGTCAGGTCGATCACCATCTGCTGGTAGTTGAGCAGGGCTTCGAGGCGGCCCTGCGCGATCTCGGCCTGATACGGCGTGTAGGCCGTGTACCAGCCGGGATTTTCCAGCACGTTGCGCAGGATGACCTTGGGTGTCAGCGTGTCGGAGTAACCCATGCCGATCAGCGATTTGTTGATGCGGTTCCTGCCGGCAATGGCCTTGAGTGCGGCGAGCGCTTCCGCTTCCGGTCGGGCCTCGGCCAGTGGCATGACCGCGGGCAGGCGAATCGCCACCGGCACCGTCTGGTCAATCAGTTCATCGAGACTGGCCGCACCAACGGCCGCCAGCATGATGGCCAGGTCTTCATCCGAGGAACCAATATGGCGGGAGATAAACTCGTCACGTTGCTCGAGTACGGTCAGGGGCAGGGTCTGTGGCATGGCGTTTCCGGGGCGGGGTAGTCAGGGAATTCATCGGCAAGGCGAAGCTTTTCTCATCGCTTACTCGGCACTGATGCTGATATAGGCGGCAGCGTCGAGCAGGGCGTCCAGATCGCCGCAATTGCCCGGCTTCATCTTGAACAGCCAGGAAGCGTAAGCGTTCTGATTGACAAGTTCCGGTGCATCGGCCAACTCTTCATTGACCTCGGTCACCGTACCGGCAACCGGCGCATAAACATCGGCGGCGGCCTTGACCGATTCGACGACGGCGGCTTCCTGTTCGGCGGCCAGTTCCTTGCCGATCTCCGGCAGGTCGATGAAAACCAGGTCGCCGAGCAGATCCTGAGCGTGCTCGGTTATGCCGACCGTAATCGTGCCGTCGGACTCCGCGTGAACCCATTCATGGCTCTTGGTGTACTTGAGGTGGCTTGGGACGTTCATGATATCTCCTGAGGAAGTTGGGCTATTGGACAGTCAGGTACGTATTCTGTTGGGTAATGAGTCAGGAATCAGGCGAGGGATTTGCCGTGGCGGACAAAACAGGGTTTGACCACCCTGGCCGACAGCAGTTTGTCGCGAATCTCCACCGTGACCGTATCACCGATGGCCACGCCAAGCGGCAGACGGGCGAGCGCGATCGACTGCTGCAGAGTCGGCGAGTAGGTGCCGCTGGTGATTTCGCCGGCGCCTTGCGCGGTCGCCACCTTCTGATGGGCGCGCAGCACGCCCTTGTCGAGCAGCACCAGTCCGAGGAACTGTTTCTGCTGCGGTCTGGCCAGCAGGGCGGCCTTGCCGACGAAGTCGCGCTGCGCAACGAGGTCTATCGTCCAAGCCAGACCGGCATCGAGCGGCGAGACGGTTTCGTCCATGTCCTGCCCGTAGAGGTTCATCCCGGCTTCGAGGCGCAGGGTATCGCGGGCGCCGAGGCCGATCGGCCTGACGCCGGCAGCGAAGAGGGCCTGCCAGAGTTTTTCGGCGTGGCTTGCCGGCAGGGTGATTTCAAAACCGTCCTCGCCGGTATAGCCCGTGGTGGCGACGAAATAATCGCCAACCGTCACCGAGAAAAAGGGCTTGAGGGCTTCGCTGGCGGCACGGGTTTCGGGCAGGACCTGCCAGACCCTGGCCCTGGCATTGGGGCCTTGCACGGCGATGATGGCCAGCGCATTTTCGCCCGATCGGCGCGGCATGATGGCCACTGCGTACGGCGCTTCGCGCTGCCAATCGGCCAGACGGGCGGCCATCCAGGCCAGATCCTTTTCGGCCGTGCCGGCGTTGATGACAATGCGGTATTGTCCGTCGCAGACGTAATAGACGATGAGGTCATCGACGACGCCACCGGCCTCGTTGAGCATGGCGCTGTACAGCGCCTTGCCCGGCAGTGTGAGCTTGTCGACGTTGTTGGCGATCAGACGCAGCAGAAACGCCTTCGCGTCCGGTCCGCTGACATCGACGGCGCACATGTGCGAGACGTCGAACATGCCGCAGTCGCGGCGCACCGCGTGGTGCTCCTCGATCTGCGAACCGTAGTGCAGGGGCATGTCCCAGCCGCCGAAGTCGACCATCTTGGCGCCGAGGCGGCGATGGGCGTCGTTCAGGACAGTTTTCTGTGTCATATCAATCCCTTGAAAGAAGGTGTTGAAACGTGTTCCAGAAACAAAAAAAGGGCGAACTCAATACGAGTTCACCCCCCTGTCCTTGATACCTGAGAGATTATCGTGACGGCAATAACAACCTGCCACGTTGCCCCATCGGTGGGCGCTTCAAATCAAGCGCCGCTCTCCAGAGTTCATTACACGAACGGTCCTTTTGCCTGAGCGTTTCCGGGTGGATTGCGCCTTCGGCGGCGGGGATTATTACTTCCGCTCTCTCCCGTTCGCGGGCGAACTATAGCGCGAGGAGGGCGAAGACCGCAAGCTGCGGCCAGCTGCGGCCACGACGTGCGAAAGGGCTGGGCATCACTGTGCTATCATCACCGGCTTGATTTTTCACGAATAAGCCCCTCTTTTACATGCTCAATGTCGATCTCCATTGCCATTCCACCGCGTCTGACGGGCTTCTGCCACCCGCGGAAGTCGTACGCCGGGCGGCGTCGAACGGCGTCGATATGCTGTCCCTGACCGATCACGACGATCTGGGCGGGCTGCCGGCTGCGCGATCGGTCGCTGACGAGCTCGGGATGCGCTTCGTCAACGGCGTCGAGATCTCCATCGAATGGGGCGGTTTGCAGGTGCACATCATCGGCTATGCTTTCGCTGCCGATGATCCGGCGCTGAATGACGGTCTGGCGTCCATCCGTTCAGGGCGGATCAGTCGCGCACGGCGCATGGCGACCGAGTTGGAGACAATCGGCATTGGCGGCTGTTTCGATGGCGCCATGCGCTTTGCCGAAAATCCGAATCTGATCAGCCGCGCGCATTTCGCCCGCTATCTGGTTGAAAGCGGTGTGTGCAAGGATGTGCGCAGCGTTTTCGAGTCTTACATCGTGCCCGGGCGCCCCGGCTATGTTGATCACCGCTGGGCGACACTGGAGGAGTCTGTCGGCTGGATCCTTGGCGCCGGCGGTGTGGCCGCGGTCGCTCACCCCGGCCGCTACAAGCTCTCCCGACCAGAGATGCGCCTGATGCTTGACGATTTCAAGCGTTGTGGCGGGCAGGCCATCGAAATCGTTTCAGGAAGCCATTCCGCAGAGAATGTGACCGTCTTTTCCCGTCTGGCGCGCGAGTACGGATTCCTGGCCTCCTGCGGCTCGGATTTCCACGGGCCGGGCGAAAGTTATATTGATCTGGGAAAGCTGGCGCCCCTGCCGCCCGACCTGACGCCCGTCTGGGAAGCATTCAGGCCCTGACATGGCGCGCTACCTTTCAATTCATCCCGATGACCCCCAGCAGCGCCTGCTGGCGCAGGCTGCAGACGTGTTGCGCGCGGGTGGGGTGGTGACCTTTCCGACCGATTCATGCTACGCACTCGGCTGTTGTCTGGGCGACAAGGACGCGGTCGAGCGTATTCGCCGCATCCGCGATGTCGACGAGCGCCATCATCTGACGCTGATGTGTCGCGACCTGTCCGAGATTGCCCAGTTTGCGCGCGTCGATAACGCCCAGTACCGTCTGCTCAAGGCGACGACACCCGGCAGTTACGTCTTCATTCTTGAGGGAACCAAGGAATTGCCGCGCCGTGTGCTGCACCCCAAGCGCAAGACGATCGGGCTGCGGGTCCCGGCGCACACTGTGGCGCAGGCGCTGCTGGCAGAACTTGCCGAGCCTCTGCTGACCTCGACGCTGATGCTGCCCGGTGATGAAAATCCGCTGACCGAAGGCTGGGAGATCCAGGAGCGGCTGGACGATCATCTGGAACTGATTCTGGATGGCGGTTTCTGCGGCACCGAGCCGACGACGGTGATTGACCTCACCAGCTTGCCGCCTGTACTGGTCCGCGCCGGGCGGGGTGCGCTTGAACCTTTTGGCATGGATTGATCGCGACATGGATATTTCTTCAACGGTCCAGACCATTGCCATCTCGGCCTTGCCGGTTATCTTCGCCATTACCCTGCACGAGGCGGCGCACGGCTATGCCGCGCGCCACTTCGGCGACCCGACGGCCTGGCTGGCCGGGCGCATCAGCCTCAATCCGATTCGCCATATCGAATTGTTCGGCACGATTTTATTGCCCCTCCTGCTTTTCCTGGTGGGCAGCCCTTTTCTTTTTGGCTGGGCCAAACCGGTGCCGGTCAATTTTGGCCAGCTCCGTCATCCCAAGCGTGACATGCTGTGGGTGGCCGCTGCCGGGCCGGCGGTGAATCTGTTGATGGCGCTGGGATGGGGCGCAATACTCAAGCTGGATACGCTGATTCCGCTCAATGCCTACAGTCTTCCCCTGGCGAAGATGTGCGAAGTCGGGATCAGCATCAACCTGGTGCTGATGGTGCTCAATCTGCTGCCGCTGCCGCCGCTCGATGGTGGTCGGATCGCAGTGAGCCTGCTGCCCTATTCGCTGGCCGTCAAATTTGCCCGGATCGAACGCTGGGGTTTCATTATCCTGTTGGTGTTGCTGTATTTTCAGATTCTTGATTACATCCTGTGGCCCTTTGTATCCCTGTTCAAAGACCTGATCATCTTTCTATTTCAACTGAACTGACACTATGTACGCACAACGAGTTCTCTCCGGCATGCGCCCCACGGGCAGCTTGCACCTGGGCCACTACCACGGTGTGCTGAAAAACTGGATCACCCTCCAGCACGACTATCCCTGCCTGTTTTTTGTCGCCGACTGGCACGCGCTGACGACGCAGTATGATGATCCGCAGGGCATCGAGAAGGCGACCTGGGACATGGTCATCGACTGGCTGGCCGCCGGAGTCGATCCGCACAAGGCGACACTGTTCATTCAGTCGCAGGTGCCGGAACACGCCGAACTGCATCTTCTGCTGTCGATGATGACGCCGCTCGGCTGGCTGGAACGCGTGCCGACCTACAAGGATCAGCAGCAAAAGCTCGACAGCAAGGATCTGTCGACCTACGGCTTCCTCGGTTATCCCCTGCTGATGAGCTCCGACATCCTGATTTACCGTGCCGACAAGGTGCCGGTCGGCGAGGATCAGGTGCCGCACGTCGAATTCACGCGCGAACTGGCTCGCCGTTTCAACCATATGTACGGCCGCGAACCGGGGTTCGAGGAAAAGGCGATTGAGGCCGTGAAGAAACTGGGCAGCAAGAATGCACGCTCCTACACGCAGTTGCGTACGCGCTTCCAGCAGGACGGCGATGCGACGGCGGTCGAGCGTGCGCAGGCCCTGCTGAGTGAGGCGCAGAGCCTTTCACTGGCTGATCGCGAGCGCCTGTCCGGTTATCTTGAAGGTACCGGCAAGATGATCCTGGTCGAGCCGGGTGCCCTGCTTACCGAAGACTCGAAAATGCCCGGTCTTGACGGCCAGAAGATGTCGAAGTCGTACAACAACACGATCACCCTGCGCGAGGATGAAGCCTCGGTGACGCAGAAGATCAAGCGCATGCCGACCGATCCCGCGCGTGTTCGCCGTACCGATGCCGGCGATCCGGACAAGTGCCCGGTGTGGCCGTTGCACCAGGTGTATTCGGATGCGCCGTGCCGCGAGTGGGTGCAAAAGGGCTGCCGCAGCGCCGGTATCGGCTGCCTGGAGTGCAAGCAGCCGGTCATTGACGGCATCCTGCGCGAACAGGCACCGATGCGCGAGCGCGCCCAGACCTATCTCGACGATCCGACGCTGGTGCGCAACATCATCGCCGACGGCAACCAGAAAGCACGCACGCTGGCACAGGAGACGATGCGCGACGTGCGCTCGGCGATGGGGCTGAATTACAGTTGATCAATACCGTGCAATCGAGGGTTTTATTTTCGTCATGACGAAAGGCTTTCCGTCAAATAGGCGGCCTGCTTTATATTGGGCATCTTGATTTTTGCAGCGAGGTCAAATTGAGCCACAAATTATTGCTTGTCGATTTTGAGAATGTTCAGCAGGTCGATCTGAGTCACCTTGAAGACAACTATCACGTCGTAATCTTTGTTGGTTCAAGTCAGAAGAGTGTTCCAATTGATCTTGTTGCAAGCGCTCAAAAACTCGGAGATCGAGTGGAGTGGCAGCGTGTCGAAGGGAATGGCAGCAACGCCCTTGATTTTTACATCGCTTGCCAACTCGGGCGCGTGATCGAGAAATCCCCGAGTCTTCATTGTATTGTTTTGTCCAAAGACAAAGGTTTCGACCCCTTGCTGCGATACCTGAACAAAAATGGCTTGAAGTGCAAACGCATAAACAGCCTGCTTGAACTTGAACCAAAGACCGCCACCACCGAAGAGCCAAATTACAAACGCGTTTTTGACCTTCTGAGCAAATCGGAAAAGAAGTCGCGGCCTCGCAAGCGAGCAACATTGTCACAACACATTTCTTCAATGTTTCAGAAAAATATTGCCCAATGCGATGTCAATCGAATAATTGACATCCTCTTCGCAAACAAAATGATCTCGGAAACCAACAACACCATCTCCTATGAGTTCTAAGCTGCCCAACCCGGCGGTCGACCTCGTTCCCTCTGGTCGCTGACCACTGCGCGATTAAGCCGCGCCGCGCCGGTTAGCTGTAAGTTGGGCTTCACAACGAGCGTTACGCGTAACGTTTGACTTAACTACGGCAATGCCGTATATTAAAACCATGTTCACGGTCATTGAAACTCCTACATTCGTCCGCCTCGCCAGCGACTATTGGAACGATGAAGATCGAACTGATTTCATCAACTTTATCGCTGGTGATCCTGAAGTTGGAGATGTTGTGCCCGGATCGGGAGGCGTAAGAAAGGTTCGTTGGGGGAGCGCTGGGCGTGGCAAGCGTGGTGGAGTGCGAGTCATTTACTTCAATCGTCTCGCCAACGGAGAAATCTGGTTGTTGCTGGTCTATCGAAAGTCCATGCACGAAAATATTCCTGCACACGTGCTTCGGCAGATCAAGGAGGAAATCGAAAATGCGTAAAGTCAAACAAAACCCTGCCGACCGTCAGCCCCAAATTGACATCGGAGCTGAATTACTAACGTCAGTGCGTGAAATGAAGGCCGATATTCGTGCGCGTGTTCATCGTCCCGAAATTTCCGAGGTTGCGCACGCTCGGTTGGTAGCCGGGCTTTCTCAATCCGCCTTTGCGTTGCTGCTCGGTGTTTCTGTCCGCACACTTCAAGATTGGGAGCAAGGTCGCCGCGAACCATCTGGTGCAGCAAAAACCCTCTTTCGCGTTGCGGAGCGCCATCCTGAAATTCTGCAAGAACTCGCTGCCTGAAGAGGATAGCTCAACCCAACATTTCAACAGACCTGCGCGAAAAGCCGCGCAGGCCGGTTAGCTCGTTATTCAATGAAAAACGAGCTAAGACTTATCTGAGAGTTTGGTCTTTTCGACTTTCGAGAGATTCATATGAAGAAAGAAAAGAAAATTTGGTTTACAGGGCTTAGCAGAACATTATGGATACCAAAATCCATCGAAGGATGGAGTGCCACGGTCGCGGTCATATCTGCTTTATTTCTGATCTTCAAAATCAATAATATCTCTGATGATATTCCTTTCAATCTTTCTCAGCATTGGCCTATGTTGCTAGAATTAGCCGTTGTGGTGGTGGCTCTGTATTCGGTATCCAAGGGCCATGTTGATAAAAAATATTGAAATTCAAGCAAACAAATCATTTCACTGGATTTCGCAAGCAGCGCGAAACCATTGAATTCAATATTAGGCCGAAACAGGAACCATCCGGGGGGCCGCAATGATTTCAAGCTTCTTTTTTGCCTTGGGTGCAGTGTTCATCTGGCTGCTGTTTAAGGGATATTCCACTCAGGAGATCATGGCTCGCGGATGGGGTATCCAAGTGCGGAGATACCGCAGAAGCAGTGAGCCCATAATGTACTGGGTAACATTTTGGACTTATGTCGTAATTGTTATTTTGTGCGCAGCAATGGGTATTCTTATGGCCATCAAAACCATCGCAAATCATGCTGCCTGACTCATCATTCAACACCGGCTGGCGTGATAAAGCCGCGCCAGCCGGTTATTTCATACGTTGAACCTATACATGCCTGATATTCCTGCCATCGAACACGCCGCAGAGCCCTGGACCGAGGGCGTGGAACCGCTCGCCCGGATCTATGGCCAGCCGATGCAGCAGTTGCCGCTCGATCTGTATATCCCGCCGGATGCCATGGCGGTCATGCTCGATGCCTTTGAAGGGCCACTCGACCTGCTGCTCTATCTGATCCGCAAGGCCAATGTGAATGTGCTCGACATTCCGATGGCGCCGCTCACCGTGCAATATCTGACCTATGTCGAAGCCATGCGTTCGCATAATCTCGAACTGGCGGCGGATTATCTGGTGATGGCGGCGATGCTGATCGAGATCAAGTCGCGCATGTTGCTGCCCAAGCCGAGGGTCGTCGAGGGCGGGGAAGTGGAAGATCCGCGTGCCGAACTGGTGCGTCGCCTGATCGAATACGAACAGATGAAACTGGCGGCGCATCGTCTTGACCAAATGCCACAGGCCGAACGTGATTTCGACTGGGTCGAGGTGTGGGTTGAAAAATCCATGCTGCAGCATTTGCCCGAAGTCAGGGCCGAGGATCTGCAGTCCGCCTGGGGCGCCATTCTGCGCCAGGCCAAGCTACATACGCATCATCTGATTCAGCGCGAGGAACTGTCCGTGCGCGAGCACATGGGGTTGATCCTGCGTCAGTTGCGTGATAGTGGTGGCTTTGTCGAGTTTGTCGATATGTTTGATGCTACGCTGGGTGTGCAGGTGCTGGTTGTGCACTTTCTGGCCATGCTCGAACTGGCGCGCGAACACCTGCTCGAAATGACGCAGGCCGAAGCGTTTTCCCCGATTTATGTGAGGTTGGCCGATGGACGAATCAAATCAGGATTTGGGTCGGAGTCCGGATCAGAAGCTGGGTCTGGAACAACAGACGGAAGCGGAACAGCAAGCGGTTCCGATGCAGAGCCCGAATCCGTCTATGCCGGATAGCACCGGATACAGTGCCGGTGAACCCCCGGAGTCCGTTCCGCTTCCGGTGTTGTCGCCGGTCCCATCACCGGAGAACACGGCACAACTGAAGCGGGTGCTGGAAGCCGTGCTGCTGAGCTCGCAGCAGCCCTTGTCCGTGTCCGAATTGAGAAAGATTTTCGTCGAGGAGATCAGTATCGATGTGCTGCGTGTGCTGCTCGACGAATTGCGCGGGGAGTGGGCTGAACGACCGCTGGAACTCCTGCAATTGGCCAGTGGCTGGCGCTTCCGTACGCGTGCCGAGTTTCTGCCCTATCTGGAACGGCTCAACCCGGAAAAGCCGCCAAAATACTCGCGTGCCGTACTGGAGACACTGGCCATCATTGCCTATCGCCAGCCGGTCACGCGTGGCGATATCGAGGATATCCGCGGTGTCACGGTGTCCACCCAGATCATCAAGGTGCTTGAAGAGCGCGGCTGGATTGATGTGGTCGGCCACCGCGATACGCCGGGACGCCCGGCGCTGCTGGCTACGACAAAGAAGTTTCTCGACGACCTCGGTTTGCGCAGTGTGACCGAGTTGCCACCGCTCGAGATGATGAATCAATCGCTGGAACTGGCCGATGCCCAACACTAAAACCCGCAGGACTCCATTTCGCCCGGCCACTGGATCGCCTCGCCGCGCACGCGATGCGGCAGCCATTGACGCCGGAAACGCGACGCGTGAAACGGGTGAAACCGCTGCCGAGCCCAAAGCCCGCCGTGCTACCCGCGCCGATCCGACGGAACATTCGAAGCGGGGCCGACACAAGGAATTACCGGGCAAACCCGAACGCTTGCACAAGCTGCTGGCGCAGAGCGGTGTCGGCTCGCGCCGCGAGATGGAGGAGTTGATTGCCGCCGGACGGGTCAGTGTCAATGGCGAGACGGCGCAGACCGGCCAGTCTGCCAGTCCGGGCGACCGCATCAAGGTCAACGGCAAACTGGTGCATCTGAAGTTCTCGAACCGTCTGCCGCGTGTCATCATCTATCACAAGCCCGAAGGCGAGATCGTTTCGCGCGATGACCCCGACCATCGCCCGACGGTGTTTACCTCGCTGCCCAAGATGTCCGGCGGGCGCTGGGTGGCCGTCGGTCGCCTCGATTTCAATACCAGTGGTCTTCTGATGTTTACCACGTCCGGCGATCTGGCCAACCGGCTGATGCATCCGCGTTATAACCTGGTGCGTGAATATGCCGTACGTGTGCTTGGCGAACTGCCTGACGATGCGCGCCAGCGCCTGCTTGACGGTATCGAACTCGACGACGGCCCGGCGCAGTTCGCTACCTTCCAGGATGCGGGCGGCGAGGGTGCCAACCACTGGTATCGCGTTTCGCTGTTCGAAGGTCGGAACCGCGAGGTCAGGCGCATGTTCGAGACCGTCGGCGTGACCGTCAGCCGCCTGATGCGCGTGCGCTATGGCCCGTTCATTCTGCCGCCCAATCTCAAGCGCGGCCAGGTGCTCGAGCTCGGGGAAGCGGAAATCCAGAAACTGCTGGCCGATTTCGGCATGGAAGATGCGGCGCCAGAACGGCCGGCGAGGAAGCCGCGCGAGCGGTAGGGAAAGGCCGATTTATTCGTCACCCCGGCGAAAGCGCCCCGAAGGCAACGGGGCCTTGGGCTCAAGTGCCCTTGGGGTGCCGCGGACCAGTTCGTTGATTCTTCTGGCTTTCGCCGGAATGACGGATTTGGATTGTTCGACGCACCGGGCGCCAAGGCATTGACGCACACGTCCGGACCAGATTGCCGGCCAGATCAGTAAAGCTCGGACGCCAGGGTCCTAATCTGGTTCAGAAAAAAACCGGCTCCGGGTGTCAGGGCGATATCGCGTCGCGTGATGATGCCGAAATTAGCCATCCTCCACGGTATCTCGATAGGTACGATCGCCAGCGCACCCGTTTGCACATAGCATTTCGCCAGGTCCAGCGGTATTACATGCAGATAATCTGTTTCCTGTATCAGACTCAGGATCAAAGACATGGATGTCGCTTCAATGACATCTGACGGGCATTCAAGGCCAGCGTTACGAAACATCGTATCCACACGGTTGCGCAATACGCCGACACGGGATGTCAGTATCCAGCTTTCCTGAACCAGATCCTTTAAAGCGAGATCGCTGCGCGATAAAAGAGGATGCCCATTGCGCGCGACCACGCATTCTATCTCTTCGGACAGATCCTCATAGATGAGACCCGAATCATCTTCCTGCTCTGGAATTCGCGCAATCAAAAAATCAAGCTCGTCTCGGCGCAGACTCTCCAATAGGTCCTTGCTGATGCCGACCTCGACTCCGATAGTGAGTTTTGGCGATACTTTTTTGGTCCTGATTATTGCCTGTGGAATGAGAGTCAATGCTGCAGTGATGATGATACCGATCCGGACCTGACCCGACAGTCCGGCCTTGAGTGCCGCAATTGACTTCTGTCCGTGTTCCAGATTGGCGAGGGCCATCCTTACATGGCTGACCATCGTTGTTCCGTACATCGTTGGTCTGAGCCCCCGGGGCAGGCGCTCGAAAAGCTGAACACCCAGCATGTCTTCCATGTCCTTTAGCATCTTGGATGCAGCCGGGGGGCTCATATTGGTCTCTTGCGCAGCCTGATGAAGATTTCCCAAATCGTTCAAGGCGACTAATAGGACCATCTGGCGGGCTTTAAGTGTCGATTTGATGCGTAGAGCGGCGTTGCTCACATACATGACGATCTTTTCCCTGGCAAACACCCATGAGTTTGATGGCGGATAGAGTTATTAAATTTAATAACAGTAGTCAATATTAATTCATTTGTTTTGTATTCCGCAAACAATTAAAGTCTCGTTAACAAAAGACTTGTTCATGCTTAATGAATCGAAATTAATACTATCTTCGAAATTTATGCTGTTTATGTCGTGTGCCTGTGAGAAAGTGACTCCTGACCTATTGTAATGGGCCTGTGTCGTACGCAATATTTACTCTAGAATACAAAATGTTATCAATATTGAGGGTTTAAAATGAGCGCGAACAAATATCTACAATGGTTGGGCCGTGAGACTCAGTCTGACTGGTGGCATGACTCGGCAATAGTTGAGGAACTGGAAGAAGGCTTGGCCAATGGCGCCGTTGGGTTGACGACCAATCCGCTGCTCATCAAATTATCCCTGTTTGCCAAACCGGATTTTTGGCGGCCTATGCTTAAAGGCATACCGGCATCTCTGACGGCGACACAGAAAGCGGAAGAAATCGCCAGAATCATTACTTCCCATCTTGCCGGAAAACTTTACCCGATCTTTGAAAAGACAAACGGAAATCAAGGATTTACTTGCGCTCAAGTCAATCCGACCAAGGCTGGTGATGCTGCTTTCATGCTTGACATGGCCAGAAGACTGGTCAAGTGGGCGCCAAATATCTGCATCAAGCTGCCCGTCACCGCTGCCGGTCTGGAGGTTCTGGAGGAATGTGTCGCCGAAGGCATGAGCGTCTGCGCCACGGCGTCATTTACCGTGCCACAGGTACTGGCTGTCGCCGAAAGGCATATGAAGGGCCTTGAGCGGGCCGCCAGGAACGGAGTCAAGCCGGGCAAATGCTTTGCCGTGGTCATGGTCGGACGGCTGGATGACTATATAAGGGATGTGGCGCACGATCGGAAATCTGACGTCAGTGAAAGTGACATCATCCAGGCGGGGACCGCCGCCATCAAACGCGCCTACACACTGTTTGCCGAACGTGGCTACAAGGCGATCCTGATGCCTGCCGGCATGCGCGGTGCCTATCATTTGACCGCCCTTGCCGGTGCCGCGATGTCGATGTCGGTGGCGCCAAAGATTGCCGGCATGGCGCTGGAAACACCTCAGCCGTGGATTGAGCATATTCAGGAACCGGTCGCACCTGATGTCATAGCCCGCTTGATGACGATACCCGAGTTCGTCCGCGCCTATGAACCCGATGGCATGAAACCGGAGGACTTCATCACCTATGGCGTTGTCCAGAGAACCTTGTCGCAGTTTGTCGAGGCGGGCTGGCTGCCGATGGAAGGCTATCAGCTTTGATCGCATCGGTCGGGGTAAATGATGTCAGCTCTATTTGATTTGACTGGACGTACAGCACTGATTACCGGTGCTGGCCGGGGTCTTGGTTTTGCCTACGCCGAAGGCCTGGCGGCGGCCGGCGCGGCTGTGGTGATCAACGATCTGTGTGAAGAAAACCTGACGGAAGCGCTTGGCAAACTGCAGGCAAAAGGCTACAAGGTGCGCGGTCTGGCCTTTGATGTCACTGATGAAGCGGCTGTTGCCGCTGCTTTTGCCGCACTTGATCAGGATGCCGTGGACGTCGATATCCTGATCAACAACGCAGGAATCCAGTTCCGCAAACCCTTGGTTGAGCTCGAGTTGAAAGACTGGCAGCGCGTGATCGATACCAATCTGAACAGCGCCTTCATCGTCGGCAAGCAGGCCGCCACGCGCATGATCGCACGCGGACGCGGCGGCAAGATCATCAACATCGGTTCGGTCAACAGCCAGGGTGCCCGTCCTTCGATCGCCCCGTACTGTAGTGCAAAAGGTGGCCTGGTGATGCTTTCCCGCTCCATGGCTGCGGAATGGGCTCAGCACAACATTCAGGTCAACACCATCGGCCCAGGCTATATCCTGACCGAAATGACTCAGCGACTGGCGGACAATCCCGAATTCGACGCCTGGGTGAAAAGCAGCAATCCGGCCCAACGCTGGGGCAAGCCCGAAGATCTGATCGGCACAGCGGTTTATCTGGCATCATCGGCATCGGACTACGTCAACGGACAAATAATCTTTGTCGATGGCGGTTGGCTTTCCGTGTTGTAAAGCGATTGATCGAACGTCTGCCAGAACCTGGCAACGCAAGAACATGACGAATACGTGGTATTAGGAGAACAAAAAATGGCAACAGCGGTAATCATGCCCCGACAGGGGCAATCGGTAGAGAGTTGCATCATTGGCACGTGGTACAAAAAAGTTGGGGACAAGGTATCGGTAGGCGACGACTTGTTCAGCTATGAAACGGACAAGGCGGCGTTTGATGAATCGGCCAAAGTGGACGGTGAGTTGCTGGCCATTTTCTTTGCCGAAGGCGACGACGTGCCCTGTTTGACCAACGTCTGTGTCATCGGTAATAAAGGCGAGGACGTCAGTAGTTACGATCCTGCTGCCGACAGTAAAGCCTCCCCGGCTCCGGCATCAGCGCAGGCTGCTGTTGATGAGAACGAATCATTGCCCGGTCAGGCCGTATCGCTCGTGGCCGACCAGCCGCAAGCTGAAGTGAAGATAGCTGATCTTGCCATTTCCCCGCGCGCGCGATCGCTGGCCCGCAAGCAGGGCGCTGATTTGCGGGCGGTCGTGCCGACCGGTCCGAAAGGCCGGGTCGTCGAACGTGATGTTCAGGCCCTGATCGACGCCCGGAAATTTGCCACGGGCGCTAGCGGAACAGACTATTCCCCGCACATCGTCGGCACTGGAATCGGCGGACGGGTATCCGTCGCCGATCTCGCAAACGCCGCCACACAGCCGGCGCCGGCCGTCGCAATGCGCGCATCGACCCAGCCCGCTTCCTACGAAGAGAAGCACAGCCACATCCGCAAGCTGATTGCCAAATCGATGGTCCAGTCACTCTCCACCATGGCGCAACTGACCTACAACGCCAGTTTTGACGCCAGCGAGATCCTCGAATTCCGGACCAGGCTGAAGAAGGCCAGGGAATCCGGACTGGCCGAGCAACTGGGTATCGGTTTGGCGATGGCCAACATCACACTCAACGACATCATCCTCTATGCCGTCTCCCGGGTGGTCAGAAATCATCGCCAGTGCAATGCCCACTACTACGACGACAAGATGGTTTTCTTCAATCACGTCAACCTCGGCATGGCGGTGGATACCCCGCGCGGCCTGATGGTCCCGACTCTTTTCAACGCCGACCGGCTGTCCATCACCGAGATTTCGGCGCAGGCCAAAGCGCTTTCTGCGGACTGCCAGAAAGGGACCATTTCACCGGACAAGCTGAAAGACGGAACCATTACGGTCACCAATCTGGGCAGCCTCGGCATCGAATCCTTCACGCCGGTAATCAATCCGCCGCAGACCGCCATTCTCGGCGTCAACGGCCTGACCACCGCCGTCAGGAACGTGAACGGGCAAGCCGTACCGTACCCCTCGATGAACCTGTCCCTGACCTGTGATCATCGCGCCATTGACGGCGCGCCCGCCGCACGCTTCCTGAAGGATCTGAGAATGGCCCTCGAGAATTTATCACTTCTTCTCACCAACTGAATCAGCAGAGAAAGGATGCAAGGCAATCCATGTTTGACCTCATCATTATTGGCGGCGGTCCGGCGGGTTACCTCGCCGCCGAGCGTGCCGGCCACGGTGGCCTGAAAACGCTGCTGATCGAAAAGCGCTTCATTGGCGGTGTCTGCCTCAATGAAGGCTGCGTACCGTCCAAGACCCTGCTCAACAGCGCCAAGATTCTCGATTATGCGAAGCACGGTGAAGATTACGGCGTCACCACGACGGGGGCCGCGATCGACCAGAAGGCCGTCATTGCCCGCAAGAACAAGATCGTCCGCAATCTCGTCGCGGGCATCAAGTCGCAACTCAAAGCCAGTCACGTCACCGTCAAGGAAGGCCTGGCAGAAATCGTCGGGCGCGCCAATGGCGTGATCAAGGTCAAAATCGGCGACGAGACATTCGAATCCGCGAAGCTGATCATTGCCACCGGTTCGGAAGCCATCGTGCCGCCGCTTCCCGGCGCCCGGGAAGGCCTTGAAAACGGCTTCGTCCTGACCAACCGCGAAATCCTCAACCTTGGCGTCATTCCGGAAGCGCTGGTTGTTGTCGGCGGCGGCGTGATCGGCCTGGAAATGGCCAGCTACTTCAATTCGGTCGGCTCGAAGGTGACCGTGATCGAAATGCTCGACAAGATCGCCGGGCCGACCGATCGCGAGATTTCCTCGATTCTGCAGAAGAACTACGAAAAGAAGGGCATCGTCTTCAAGCTCAACAGCACGGTTACTGCGATCAAGGACGACGCTGTCGACTTCGAAAACAGCGCCGGCAAGCAGTCGGTCGCTGCCACCAAGGTCTTGCTGTCCATCGGTCGCCGCCCGGTGACGACCGGTTTCGGTCTGGAAAACCTCGGCGTGTCGGTGAACAAAGGCCGCATCGTCGTCGATGAGCAGGGCCAGACCAATATTCCCGGTGTCTATGCCGCCGGTGACGTCAACGGCATCTGGATGCTCGCGCACGTCGCTTACCGTGAATCCGAAGTGGTGATCAATACCCTGCTCGGCAAACGCGATGTCATGCGTTACCACGCCGTGCCGTCGGTCATCTACACCAACCCGGAAGTCGGCTGCGTTGGTGAAACGGAAGAGAGTTGCCAGGCCAAGGGCCTGCCGTTCAAAGTGGCGAGTATCTCGATGAACTACAGCGGCCGCTACATGGCCGAAAACGCCGGCGGCGACGGCATCTGCAAAGTCGTGGTCGATCCCGTACGCGAGCGCCTGATCGGCTGCCACCTGATCGGCAGTTACACCTCGGAAATCATCATGGTCGCCGCCATGCTGATCGAAACAGAAATGAAGATAGCCGACATCAAGGAATTCATCTTCCCGCATCCGACCGTCAGCGAAATCATCCGCGAAGCCATCTTCCAGCTATAAGCCTGTTTCGAACCTGCTCCCTTAACAAATCTGCCTAGCCCCACAATCAGGTAAACAAAATGACCAAGCAATTAAACATCGATCCGCAGGACATGCGGCGCTCGGGATTCATTGAATTCGACCCGATCCCGGTCAATCAGTACCGCCGTACGATTGAGGACGAGAAAGTCCGCTTCTCGACGGATGATTTCCTGCGCATTTATCGCGACATGCGTTTCATTCGCGAGTTTGAAAGCATGCTGTACACGATAAAGACGACCAATGCCTACAACGGCATCGGCTACAACAATCCCGGACCGGCTCACCTGTCCATGGGGCAGGAAGCCTCGGCGGTCGGCCAGGCCTACCTGCTCTCCACCGACGATTTCATCTTCGGCTCGCACCGCAGCCACGGTGAAATCCTGGCCAAGGGCCTGTCGGCCATCAACAAACTGAGCGACGCCGAACTGGTGGCCGTGATGGAAGGCTTCCTGGGCGGTGTCGCCTTCAAGGCCGTTCTGGCTTTCCACAAGGGCAAGAACAAATCGGTCAAGGCGATTGCCATCGATTTCCTGATCTACGGCGCTCTGGCCGAAATCTTTGCCAAGGAAACGGGGTTTCACAAGGGCCTGGGCGGCTCGATGCATGCCTTCTTCCTGCCCTTCGGCATCTATCCGAACAATGCCATCGTCGGCGGTTCGGCGGACATCTCGGTGGGCGCGGCGCTGTACAAGAAAATCAACCGCAAGAACGGCATCGTCGTCTGCAACATCGGCGATGGCTCAATGGCCTGCGGCCCGGTCTGGGAAGGACTGATGATGGCCACCATGGATCAGTACCATACGCTGTGGGAAGGCGACATGAAGGGCGGGCTACCCCTGCTGGTCAATGTCATGGACAACCAGTACGCCATGGGCGGACAGACGCGCGGCGAGACCATGGGCTACGACATCCTGGCGCGCATCGGCGCCGGCGTGAACCCGGAGCAGATGCACGCCGAGCGCGTCGATGGCTACAATCCGCTGGCGGTCATCGAGGCCATGGCCAGAAAGATCGATATCCTCAAAGCCAAGCGCGGGCCGGTGCTGCTCGATACCCTGACCTACCGTTTTTCAGGCCATTCGCCGTCCGATGCCGATTCCTACCGCACGCTGGACGAGAAGAATGCCTGGATGGCGCAGGATTCGATTGTCGACTATCGCGCGAAGTTGATTGCGGCGGGGGTGGCGAGCGACGATGACTTTGCGGCGATTGACCAGGCCATCGTTGAAACGGTGACCAATGCCGTGCAAATGGCGGCGGATCCGGTCATTTCCCCGCGCATGGACCTGTTCAAGACCCCGGCGGCCATCGAGGATCTCATGTTCTCGAATCGCACCGTCACCCGGATGGAAGAGCGCAAGCCGGATGTGCTGATGGCCAAGGAAGCCAACCCGCGGGTCCTCGCCATTGCCAAGAAGGAGCGTTTCGCCTTTGACCCGAACGGCAAGCCGGTCTCCAAGAACAAGGTCTATCAGTATCGCGATGGCGTCTTTGAGGCGATCATCGACAAGTTCTACGACGATCCGACGCTGATCGCCTACGGTGAAGAAAACCGCGACTGGGGGGGCGCCTTTGCCGTCTATCGCGGGTTGACTGAAGCGCTGCCGTATCACCGTCTCTTCAACTCGCCGATTGCCGAGGCGGCCATCGTCGGCTCCGCCCTGGGCTATGCCATGTGCGGCGGCCGCGTCATCGTCGAGCTGATGTACTGCGACTTCCTCGGCCGTGCCGGTGACGAAGTGTTCAACCAGTTGCCCAAATGGCAGGCGATGTCGGCCGGCATTCTCAAGATGCCGGTGGTCGTGCGGGTTTCGGTGGGGTCCAAGTATGGCGCCCAACACTCGCAGGACTGGACCTCGCTGGTGGCGCAGATTCCTGGGCTGAAAGTGGTCTTCCCGGTGACCCCGTACGACGCCAAGGGCTTGATGGCATCGGCGCTGAACGGCACCGATCCGGTCATTTTCTTTGAAAGCCAGCGCCTGTACGACGTCGCCGAGCAGTTCCATGAAGGCGGGGTGCCGATCGAGAGTTATGAAATTCCGATCGGCGAACCGGACATCAAGCGAGCCGGCACGGACATCACGATTCTGACCATCGGCGCGACACTCTATCGGGCGCTTGAAGCGGCCACCCTGCTCGAAGAAAAATACGGCATCAGCGCCGAAGTGATCGATGCGCGCTCGATGGTCCCGTTCAACTATGAAAAGGTGATCGCCTCGGTGAAAAAGACCGGGAAGATCCTGCTGGCCAGCGATGCCTGCGACCGGGGCTCGTACCTGAACGATCTGGCCAGAAACATCAACGATCTGTGCTTTGATGACCTCGATGCGCCGGCCGTGGTGCTCGGCTCGCGCAACTGGATCACCCCGGCCTATGAACTGGAAGAGCATTTCTTCCCGCAGGTCGACTGGTTCATTGACATCATCCATGAGCGTATCCTGCCGATTCCGGGCTATACCCCGACGCGAAGCTTCAACGATGTCGAGATGATGCGCCGGGCGCGGCTCGGGGTGTGAAGTTCATAAAGACAGGAATCGGTTGCTCAGGGAGCAGAGGAAAAGCATGGAAAAAATGAAATCCGGGAACCGGGTCGCAATCGTGACGGGAGGCGCAAGAGGAATCGGCCGAGCCATCGTCGCGGCCTTCTCGGCCAAAGGCATCGTCACCGTCATCGCCGATATCGACCCTGAAGCCGCCGAAAAAGCCGCGGGCGAAGTCCGTGACTCCGGGGTCGACGCGTGGTCGATCAAGGTCGATATTTCGCGCACGGAGCAGATTGTCCAGATGGTCACGCAGACGGTCGCGCGTTACGGCCGGCTGGACATTCTGGTCAACAACGCGGGCATCCTGAGCAGCGCCCCTTACGACAAGGTCAGCGAAAGCGAGTGGGACCACGTCATGGACGTCAATCTCAAGGGCAACTTCTTCGCCTCCTGCGAAGCACTCAAGCCGATGATTGCCCAGGGGTGGGGACGAATCATCTATATCTCGTCACTGTCGGGCCGTAGCGGCGGCATCGGTGCTGGGCCGGCTTACGTCGCTTCCAAGGCGGCGGTGATTGGCATCACCCGGCATCTGGCAAGAAAAGTGGCGCGTAACGGCATTACGGTTAACGCGGTGGCGCCGGGAACGACGGAAACCGATATCCTCAAGATGTATAGCGACGAAGAGATTGCCGCGCAGAAAAATGCCATCCTTGTCGGGCGGCTTGGTAAGCCCGAAGAAATTGCCGCTACGGTAGCCTTTCTCGCCTCCGACTCTGCAGCCTTCATTACCGGTGCCGTCATCGATATCAACGGCGGAATGTATATGGGGTGAGCGCAACAGGGTAAACCCCCCGAGGAAATGGTGAACGCTGCAGCCGTACGATTCGACCTCGACGAAGTTCGTGTCAGAAACCTAACAAGAATCAATCACAAGGAAAGGGTATCCAGTCATGAAAACTATTCCGCATAACTTCTTCAAAGAATCGATCAAGGTGGGTCGTAGGCAACTGGGCATGTGGCTTACGTGTGCCAATCCTTACACGGCGGAAATCGCGGCCACTGCGGGTTATGACTGGCTGTTGATCGATGGCGAACATGGGCCCAACGATGTCCCAACCATACTTGCGCAACTGCAGGCCGTGGCTCCCTACAGCAGTCACCCGATTGTGCGTACCGTCAATAAGGATCCTGCACTGATCAAACAAATATTGGATATCGGCGCACAGACATTGCTTGTGCCGATGGTTGATAGCGCCCAGGAAGCACGGGATCTCGTATCTGCCATGCGCTATCCACCGCGTGGTATACGGGGTATTGGAGCGATCGTTGCCAGGGCGTCACGCTGGGGGGGGGTTGAGGATTACTTGCACTCTGCGGAAGAACAACTTTGCCTGCTGGTCCAGGTCGAAACGAAACGTGGCCTGGAAAATCTTGACGAAATCACAATGGTCGAAGGAGTAGACGGCGTTTTCATCGGGCCGGCGGATTTGTCGGCCTCGTTGGGTCATCTTGGGGATCCCGGACATCCGGAGGTCAAAGCGGTCATCGAATATGCAATCAAACGAATTTGCACGCTGGGCAAGGCTGCGGGAATCATGGGTACAGATCCAGTTACTGCCAAACACCATATTTCGTGCGGGGCCAGTTTCGTCGCCGCTGCCGTCGACACCATGTTGTTTACCAAAGCCATGAGCGAGGCTTGGGAGCGAACTATTGAGGAACTCGCCAAGTAAGGCAAGCACCTTGTAGTCAGTCAACGAAAAGTGCGAATCACCAAGTTCACCAAGAAGGCGCCAAGTTAACGTCTTGTTTTCTTGGTGAAACTTGGTGTCCTTTGTGCCTTGGTGGTGAAGCTCTTATCCTTGCCTTTCAACATGGCTACCTACTAGTCCTAATCACCTTCATAGGTTAATTGCTGCCGGGGTTTGCCAAGTTGTGCGACGTGATCGAGAGGCAATACATGAGTCTGCTTCACTTTCTGCAGCGCGATATTGGTCTTGATGTGAGCCACACCGGGTAAGCGCAGGACGTGCTTCATCATCAGTTCGGAGAAGGCCTGCAGATCGGGAGCGACTATGCGCAGCAGGTAGTCGGCGTCACCGCTGAGCGAATAGCATTCCATCACTTCCGGTATTGCCGCAACTGCGTTTTCGAATGCTTCCGAGGGGGCTTTGCCATGGCGTTCCAGGATGACCTGGGCAAAAGCCGTGACGCCCAGTCCGATCGCCGCAGGGTCGAGCAGTGCGGCGTATCCGCTAATGATGCCGATGTCAGTCAGGCGCTGAAGGCGACGGCTGATCTGCGAGGCCGACAGGTGTACCGCCTCGCCCAGTGCCGCGTTGGTAGCATTGCCGTTTTTCTGTAGGGCGTCGAGCAGTGCAAGATCGTATCGATCCAGGGTGGTTGTCGGCATAAAAATGTAGATATACGCACAAAACGTGTATTGAGAAGGCGATTTTAGCATTGGAATGAACGCATCGTGCGCCGAAAACGCGTCACACTATCCGCGTCGATACTCATCCGGAGGCGTGTCATGAATCTCAGCGAATCCCTGCTCCATGCGCTCAGGGAACACGGCGCCCGTCAGATTTTCGGGATTCCCGGTGATTTCGCGCTTCCCTTTTTTCGCATCATCGAGCAATCGAAAATATTGCCCTTGTACACCTTGTCGCACGAACCCGGCGTCGGTTTTGCTGCGGATGCCTCGGCGCGGGTGAACATGGGCCTGGGCGTGGCTGCGGTCACTTACGGTGCCGGGGCGCTGAACATGGTCAATGCCGTGGCGGCGGCCTACGCGGAAAAATCACCAGTGGTGGTGATCTCCGGCGGACCGGGAAAGGGTGAGGCACGTTCGGGCCTGCTCTTGCATCATCAGGCCAAGACGCTCGATTCGCAGTTCCAGATGTTCAAGGAAATCACCTGCGATCAGGTGAAGCTCGATGACATTGCCCGGGCGCCGGCCGATATCGCCCGCGTCCTGGCCCATTGTTTGCGCAACTCGGAGCCCGTCTATATCGAAATCCCGCGTGACATGGTGGCTGTGGACTGTGCTTCGGTAATCCGGGAAGCAGAACCCCCGATTGACCGGGAAGCGCTTGACGCCTGCGTCGCGGAAATACTCGCCCGTCTGGCGCAGGCCACATCACCGGTCTTGATGGCTGGCGTGGAGGTTCGCCGTTTCGGGCTTGAAGAGAAAGTGGCTCTGTTATCGCGCCGACTGGGCTTGCCTATCGTTACGAGTTTCATGGGTCGTGGTTTGCTCGCCGGGCATGATGCACCTCTGGTGGGAACCTACATGGGCGTTGCCGGGCTGCCGGAAGTGACGCGCCTGGTGGAAAACTCCGATGGCCTGTTCCTGCTGGGGGAAATCGTTTGCGACACCAATTTTGCCGTTTCCGAAACCAAGATTGATCTGCGCAAGACTATCCAGGCCCTCGACGGCCGGGTGAGCATGGGTTATCACACCTATCCGCAGATTCCTCTGTCGGCTTTGGTCGAACGTATGCTGGAAAGTGTCGAGCAGCACGATAGAGCTTTCACCGTAAAACGCCAGGCTTTCCCCTATGGCCTGCTTGCCGATGATGCCGGCATCACGCCGACCGATATTGCCACGGCGGTCAACGATCTGATGGCCCGGCACGGCAAGATGCCGATTGCCTCGGATATGGGCGACTGCCTGTTTACGGCCATGGAGATCGAACACACGGCGCTGGTCGCTCCCGGCTACTACGCGACCATGGGCTTTGGTGTACCGGCTGGCCTCGGCGTGCAGGCGGCAACCGGAAACCGTCCGCTGATCCTGGTCGGGGACGGCGCTTTCCAGATGACCGGGTGGGAGTTGGGAAACTGTAGTCGTTACGGCTGGGATCCTATTGTCCTGCTCTTCAATAATGCCAGTTGGGAAATGCTGCGGACCTTTCAGCCGGAGTCCTCGTTTAATGATCTGGGTCACTGGGGATTTGCTGAAATGGCCGCAGGATTGGGCGGCGATGGGGTGCGTGTAAAGACTCGGGCGGAGCTGAAAGCTGCACTGGACAAGGCGGTGAAAACGCGCGGGCGCTTCCAGTTGATCGACATAAGGCTTCCGCGCGGTGTGCTTTCAAACACCTTGCAGCGATTTGTTGCCGGGGTGAAGCGGATTAGCGCCGTGAAGTAAGCGGGGGGACATGGCAGTGAATGTCTGGCAAACGATTTGCTCAAGGCGGAGTCCAAAGCCAACTGCGGCAATTTCGCTTATCATCAAACGGCTTCGTCTGATAATGTTGCCTCAAGCAAGTTGAGTTCATGCCAAAAACCGCCCTCATCCTCTTTGCTCACGGCGCGCGCGATCCCGAGTGGGCGTCGCCGCTGCGCCGCGTTTGCTCGATTGTTCAGGTGCAGGCGCCCGATCTGCGTGTCGAACCGGCTTTCCTCGAGTTCATGCTGCCGAATTTGAGTGACTGTGCCGAATCGCTTCTTTCCGATGGATTTGAACGCATCATCGTGCTGCCGATGTTCATCGCCCAGGGCGGGCATCTCAAGAAGGATATTCCGCGCCTGATCGAAGATCTGCGCCAACGCCACCCGCAGGCACGCTTCGAACTTGCCTGCGCCGTCGGCGAAGCCGAAAGCATCGTACAGGCCATGGCGGCGCATGTGCTGGTGCTGGCCGGTGGGAAGGTTCTGGATTCTCGCCCGGACTGATCAGATGATCAGCCGGTCCTGTACCAGCTTTCCTGCGGCTTGCAGCCGCGGGATGGTGGCTGTCAGGTTGAGGCTGGTTTCCTTGTTCAGGTGATTGGCACGGGTGATCAATTCGTCCAGCGTGACCTCGACGGGGTCGCCGCCCGTGGCAAAAGCGATGGTATTGCCGCTGTCGCAGGAAGGGAAAACCAGCGAACGATCGGCGAAAGCACTGGCAATACGCTCTGCGCTGGCCTGAAAACCCTTGCTGCGGCCGAGCAGATTGACGGCCAGCAAGCCGCTGCTGCTAAGGCGCGCGCGGCAGGCCTGATAGAAGGGCAAGGTATCGAGCACGCCGGCGCGTCCTTCCTTGTCGAAACCATCAACGAGAATGGCGTCGAATTTCCTGCCGTCTTTCAGCATGTATTCGGCGCCATCCGCGATGATGATACGCAAGCGTTTCGCATCGGCCGGCAGCTTGAAATGCAGGCGGGCGATGATTTCGACCTGAGGATCGATTTCAATGACCGTGATCCTTGTATCCGGCAGGTTGTGATAAATGAATTTGGCCAGCGATCCGGCTCCCAGACCGATCAGCAAGGCTTCACGCGGCCATGGTGCATCGCGCAGCAGCAGTCCGGCCATCATCTCGCGGGTGTAAGCGAGTTCCAGCACATTGGGACGCTGGATGCGCATGGCCCCCTGAATCCAGTCGGCACTGAAATGCAGGTAGCGCACGCCAGCATTTTCGCTGACCTCGATCGAGTTTTCGGCCATGGGCGTTGATCACTGGCGGGTTGAAGTAGATGCAGAATCTTAACGTGTCGCAGCCAACAGCGGAACACCATGACATTCGGGCAGCCGAACCGGTGTATGCTGACGCAATGAATACAACACCTTTTTCCTCCCTGACGCCCGACTCCCTGCTTGACGCGCTCGAAAGTATCGGGCTTTGTCCGGACGGGCGTCTGCTGGCACTCAACAGCTACGAGAACCGCGTCTATCAGGTCTACATGGAGGAAGGCGCACCGCTGGTCGCCAAGTTCTACCGTGCCGGTCGCTGGTCCGATGCGGCGATCCTTGAAGAACATGCTTTCTCCCTGGAACTGGCTGCGCGCGAGTTGCCGGTCGTGGCGCCGCTCGTCATTGCCGGGCAGACGCTGCACCGGCATGGCGATCTGCGCTTTTCGGTGTTTACTAGGCAGGGCGGCAGGGCACCGGAATTCGATAGCGGGCAAACCCTCGAATGGATGGGACGCTTTATTGGCCGGATTCACGCGGTGGGCGCGCTCAAACCCTTTGCCGAGCGTCCCGAACTCAATATCCGCAACTTCGGCGAGGAACCGCGAGATTTCCTGCTACGCGGCGAATTCCTTCCGCCGGATCTGGCCGACGTCTATTTCGGTGTTGTCGATCAGGCGCTTGATGGCGTCCGCCACTGCTTCGACCGCGCGGGCAAGGTCGCCCTGTTGCGCCTGCACGGCGACTGTCATGCCGGCAACGTGTTGTGGGTGGAGGGTGAAGGCCGCAATGGAGATGCCGGGCCATTCTTTGTCGATTTTGACGATTCCCGCATGGGGCCGGCCATCCAGGATCTATGGATGCTGCTTTCCGGCGAGCGGGCGGAACAGGTTCGCCAACTGGCTGAGGTGCTCGCGGGTTACGAGGACTTCTTCGAGTTCGAACCACGTGAACTGCATCTCGTTGAGGCTTTACGAACCCTGCGTCTCATTCATTACGCCGGCTGGCTGGCCCGGCGCTGGGATGATCCGGCTTTCCCGGCAGCCTTCCCGTGGTTCAATACGCCGCGATACTGGCAGGACCGGATTCTCGAATTGCGTGAACAGATCGCCCTGATGCAAGAGCCGCCGCTCTGGTCTTCGTAAGCTTGCCGGCAATCAACGGTCAGAAGTCAGAAAACCCTGCTGGCATGCGTTATGCGTGGTGTTGGATGGAAAAAAGCAGGAAGCAGACGTCCATCCATCACGGAAACCAGGCAGTGAGGCCCTTTGGCCCAATAAGCCTCAGGGAAATGCCATGCTCGATATCACGCTGAATTGCTCGGATAGTATCGAAACCGTGCTGCCCATGGTTGAGAAAGCCATGGAAAGCGGCGAAGTTTGCCGCATCAACAACATTGATTATCTCGGACGGCTGGGGATTTCTGCTTTGACCCTGCTGACGATGGCCGACAGTCTCCTGGATTCGACTACGGGCAAGGTTTTCCGCCCGCATCCGGGGTTCTGCCTGATCGGTGTGGATGATGCAGGGGTAACCCGTATATTGACCTGAAGGAAATCGTGCCGCTTTCTTCCCGATCCGGAGTGGCGGTCACGGTATAATCCGCTTCCTTCGGCACGCCAGGAAACTCTTGACCCCGTCTCCTTTTTTCTCCAATCGCAAGGTGGTTTTCCTGCTGGCTACACTTTGTTGCCTGTTGTGGGGGAGTTCCTACCCGGCCATCAAGAATGGCTACGCACTGTTTACCATAGCGCCGACCGATATCCCATCAAAAATGGTTTTTGCCGGCTATCGTTTCCTGTTTGCCGGATTGGTGTTGCTGCTCATGGCCGCGTTGACCCGACGCGATGCCTTGAAGCTGAACTGCAAGGACCTGCGCGAAATCACTACCCTGGGGCTGACACAGACAACGGCCCAGTACGTCTTTTTCTATATCGGGCTGGCTTACGCCACCGGAGTCAAAAGTTCGATCATGAACTCAACCAATATCTTCTTCAGCGTATTGCTGGCGCATTTCATTTATCGGAATGACCGGTTGAGTGTGAACAAGGTGGTCGGCTGCCTGATTGGTTTCGCCGGTGTGATGGTGGTTAATTTCAGCAAGGATTTGCTGGATTTCCAGTTCACCCTGCTCGGCGAGGGTTTCATTGTGATTGCGGCGTTTATCCTTTCCGCGGCAACGATTTACGGCAAGAAAATTTCACAGAAAATGGATTCGATCGTCCTGACCGGTTATCAACTGCTTATCGGCGGCACGGTACTGGTTCTGGCGGGGTATCTCACCGGCGGTACCTTGACCGGGTTTACGTTGAAATCTTCGGCGCTTCTTTTCTACCTGGTGCTGCTGTCATCGGTTTCGATCGCCTTGTGGGCCGTTCTGTTGAAGTACAACCGGGTCGGAATGGTCTCGGTATTCAATTTCCTGGTGCCCATCTTCGGAGCCATTCTTTCCGCCATTTTCCTTGGTGAAAGTATCCTGGAATGGAAGAACATGGTTGCACTGGCGCTGGTGTGCTACGGCATCTGGCTGGTGACCAGGGAAGACATCCCGCGGCCGACGGCTCCAGCCCGCGCTTCGTCTGCCTGATCGCCCACGCCTGCAGGCGGCAAATCTATGTCATGCCGTTATTTCAATGCGGTTTCCATCGGGGTCAAGCGTGACGCTCTCGTAGTAGCCGTCTCCGGTTCGTCGTGGGCCATCCATAATGGGAAATCCATCGTTCCGAAGTCTTTGCGTGAGTTCGTCGACAAGCGCTTCGGAGCCAGGCGAGATGGCGAGGTGCGTCAAGCCCATGCGTTGAGCGCCTGCTTCAATGACCAGCGGGGAAAGGATCGTTGTGCTCATGGCTTCAATGCGTGCACCGTCAGCGAAGCTGAGAAAGCACGACGTGAAGCCCTTGGCCGGGTTGACGTAGTTTTCTCCAGCGACTGCGCCGAAGTAGGCGACGTAGAAGCGCTTGCACCGTTCAAGGTCTGAGCTCCAGAGTGCGACATGGTCGATGCGCATGGGATGAGTCCTTGAAATGAAGTGGGGGTTTCTCTGGGCAGGATGTTTCTACATCATCTTTCTGCGGGCCACCTGAAAGCGCCCCTGGCAACGCCATACAAGCCCCAGAGCAGGAACAAGGGAATAACCAGCGTTTGCAGCAGGAAAATTGCCATCAGCTTGATCATGTGTTCCGCTGACTGCTCGGCAGCCTGCTTCAGATTCTCGAAGAGCACTTTTACATCAGCATTTTGTGACCACCAGCCCTTGAACTTTTCAAGTGCTCCCTGAACGTCACTGGTAGTCGAACCGGGTGGGTTGAGTTGGGTTATCTGGCCGGACGTCATGTCAATCGCTTGCTGGCTCGACTGATAATCTGCGGCCATGAATTCCCGGAACAGCATGTCGGTTCCAATGGTAACGACAGGGATAGCAAAACGGATCATCAAGAGCACGATCAACAAGCGCGAGAGCAAGGCAGGAACTGGCTTCGGGCGCAGATGGAGCGCTCCCCAGCCCAGTGCAACTACGGTCAGCAAGGAAGAGGCGAGCCAGTGCGCGCCGATGCTGAGAAACACCTTCTGAATGCCGAAGGCGATACTTGCGGCCAGCATCAGATTGGAGAACCGTTCGACCAGATCGTTAAGCGGGTCGAGCAACTGGCCGGGGGTAAAAACCATGCCGATGCCGGCCGGTTCGAAGGCTACCTCCGTACCCTGAGCCACGGAGATGACCGCATTGAGCGCTCTGGCCGTAGCGAAGCTGACCAGCGCCCGCTTCAGACCGGCGTCGACCTGCTCGCTGGCGGCCCTGTCCAGCGGTGCAAGCCATGAGCAAAGGATCACAGTGGCCAGCAGCGCGGCCAGGCCAAGCCGGCGTAAAAACTGAAAATCGGTCGCCTTCATTCGTTGCTGTCCCTCAACACAAGTGGTGGTTATCGATGCACAGGTCAATAGCCATTATCCTGCTGAATCGGCGTATTGACGAGTGATATAAGGGTTTGTTGAAGGTGCAACTATCGGTGAACCGAGGCTCTGGTGACGATGGCTCGATGTTTCGAAGTGATTTCAGGTCGCACTGTTTCAGTGCGTTCCTTTCTTGACGGACAAAATACGCACTGCTCCAGTGCGCAGCGTATCGATATGGAGCATTCCCTGGCTTGCAAACTGTCCCTTCGCCCTGAGTCCTGCGATTTTCTCTGGAATGGCGCGTTTATTGCCTATAAGAGTTAAAAAGACAAAGGGAGATACAGTGTGTTCAGTTTCATTTATCGCCTGATCGGACGGCTGAGCGTAAGTCGCAAACTTATCCTGATCTACGCGCTTGACTTGTCGGCGGTCATCTTCGTTTCCACCATTCTGATCAACGAGAAGTACATTGCCATCAATTTTGCGCGCCAGGAGATCGTCGGCAACGCTTACATTTCCGAAATCCGGGAGGCGCTGCTACCGACCCGCAGCACAGGGCATGGCAAAGCACCGGGACGAAAGCCTGCAGAGCTGCTGATGGAGGCCGAGCGACGTTACGGCGAAGGCTTCGGCAGTCATTCGCTGGCCGATAAACTTGCACAGCGTTTGGATAGCACGGTGTATAACGGTACTGCGGCGAACGATCAGACGCATGTGATGGCGCTTGCCGTTCAGGCGCTTGTTACGCGCATTGGCAACCAGTCCAATCTGATTCTCGACCCCGACCTCGACAGTTATTACACGATGTCGCTGGTGGTGCTGCGTTTTCCCGAGTTGTTCGATCTGGCCTCCCGGATCGGCGAGAAGGCGATAGCGGTCGGGCAGGCAACGACTTCAGCCACCCGTGCGCAGGTCCAAACCGAATATCTGATCATCGAAGGGCGGCTCGATGCCATCGCCAGCGGTATTGCTGCCGATTATGAAGAGGCGCTGGCGGCCGGCAAACCGGCACTCAGGGAGGCCTTGATTCCATCGCGCGACATCCTGCTGGCGGCCATTGACACCCTGCGCACCGAGACACGCCAGACGGCTCTGGAACGGGCAGGCGAGGACTCGACGAGTATTATCAAGGAAGCGAGCCGGGATCTGAGAGATAAACTTTCCGCTGCCTGGAGGGTGGCTGGAGTCACTCTCGACGATTTGCTCGACCAGCGCATAGACCGGCTGTTTTCGAGAATGTGGTGGCATCTGGGGGCGGCCGTTCTGCTTCTGCTGTTGATCCTGACAGTAGTGTTCTTTGTCGCGCGAATGATTGCGCTGCCGATCCGCCGGCTTTCCGATGCGGCCGAGATGGTCAGTCGATCGGCCGATTATTCATTGCGTGCTACGTGGTCGTCGGGTGATGAACTCGGTCGCTTGGTCAATGCGTTCAACCAGATGCTCGAGCAGCTCGATCGTTCTCGTCTGGTCGAGCAGGAATTGGCGGCGAGTGCGCGAGCAACCGAGGCACAGCGCGAATTGCTGGAAGCCATCCCGATACCCCTCATGGTGACGGCCATCCCGCAGCACGAGGTGTTGCATACCAACCTGCCGGCCCTCGATTGGCTCCAGGATCAGTCGTCAGATCCATGGATGAAGGGACTGGACAGTCCGCAGCGGGCTCGCTTTTTCCAGCAACTCTCCGATCACGGTGCAGTGAAAGAATTCGAAGCACTCTGGCATGGTGGCAGGGAGGAACACTGGGCACTGCTGTCGGCAAGGCGATTGCACTACCAGGATCAGGATGCCGTACTCACTGCGTTTACCCCGATTGGACGCATCAAGCAGATGGAGGCGCGGCTTGAACTCTGGGCCAAGGTGTTCGAGGCGTCTTCGGAATGCATCATGGTGACCAGCGCCGATCGGGTGATTGTGACCGTCAATCGGGCGTTCTGTCGCGGTACGGCGTATGAACTCTCGGAAGTCGTCGGTGAACTCCCGGATTTTATGCGTTCCGATCGTCATACGGACGGATTCTTCAACCAGTTATGGAAGACCGCCAAAGTGCGGGGATCGTGGCAGGGCGAACTATGGATCAAGCGCAAGAGCGGCGAGACCTTTCCGGTCTGGGCGGTACTCAACGCCCTGCGCGATGAGCGCGGAACGATTACCCATTACGTGGCGGCCTTTCTGGATATCAGTGAGCGCAAGGATAACGAACGGCGCATCAGTCATCTTGCCCATCACGATACCCTGACGGATCTGCCCAATCGTGCGCTCTGTCTGGATCGTCTGGGTGTGGCTATCCAGCAGGCCGACCGGAACACCCGGCGGGTCGGCGTGCTGTTTCTCGATCTCGACCGCTTCAAGAATATCAACGATTCGCTCGGTCATCACATCGGCGATGGTCTGCTTCGCTCAGTGGCGCGATGCCTGCTTGAAGCCGTGCGTGCAGGCGATACCGTCAGTCGTCTGGGGGGGGACGAGTTCGTGATCATCTTCAACGGCGTTGCCGATAGCGATGAAATCAGCCAGATCGTCGAACGACGATTGATTCCTCTGGTGCGCAGACCGCATGATGTCGATGGTGCCGAACTCCATATCTCGTGCAGCGTCGGTATCGCGGTTTACCCTGAGGATGGCCGGGATGTCGAAACCCTGATGAGGAACGCGGATGCCGCGATGTATCAGGCCAAGCAGGAAGGCCGCAACAATGCGCAGTTTTTTACCGCAGAGATGGATCGTTGTGCGCGGGAGCGCATGGAAATCGAACACGACCTGCGTAGCGCCGTCGAACGCGGTGAACTTCGCCTGTACTATCAACCGCGTGTCGATGCACATAGCGGTAGCTTGCTTGGCGTCGAGGCTCTGGTGCGCTGGCAGCATCCGAAGTACGGTCTGGTGCCACCGTCGCGCTTTATCCCGGTTGCCGAGGAATGCGGTCTGATCGTGCCGATCGGCTACTGGATATTTTCCGAGGCCTGCAGACAGCAGGCAGCGTGGCGGGACGACGGCCCGGGAGATATCCCGGTGTCGGTTAACCTTTCGGTTGCCCAGTTCCGGGATGGCGGCCTGCTCGACACCCTCAGGACGGCATTGAAGCTTCATGGCACCAATCCCGCCCACATTGAGCTGGAACTTACCGAGTCGCTGCTGATGGAAGACATGGCGAGTACCATCGAAATCCTGCACCTGATCAAGGCGCTTGGCGTTGTACTCTCGGTGGATGATTTCGGAACGGGCTATTCGAGTCTGAATTACCTGTACCGTTTTCCGATCGACAAGCTGAAAATCGACCAGTCCTTTGTCAGCGACATGCTTGATGACCCCAAGGATCTGGCGATTACCCAGGCCATCATCGGGCTTGGACATACACTCGGGCTCAGGGTGGTGGCGGAAGGCGTGGAGACCATCGAACAGCGTCTCGCACTCTCTGCGGCCGGTTGTGACGAGTTGCAGGGATATTACTTCAGCAAACCGCTACCGGCTGACGATCTGATCCGGTGGAAGTCACCGGGTGTTTGACGAGGAAGGCTGAGTGGCGCTGAAGCTTCATTTCGCAATCGCGCACAGTGGATACCTCAGGCCTGAGTGTTGGTTGCCTCATTCCAGAAAGCGGCTGCCCATAGTACACACAGTTACAAAATCCAGGTAAAGGAGCGTTGTCCAATGGGGTATGAGTCTGAGCGAGGGGTGTGAATCCAACGGGGTATGAGTCTGAGCAGGTAGCCGGGATCGATCAATATGCG
>JFJP01011118.1_pt1 | contig 33277 bp, 37 predicted proteins | sample 431651 | NCBI WGS metagenome assembly JFJP01 (sample SAMN02602958, study PRJNA72255) | Microbial mat metagenome, whole genome shotgun sequencing project. | biome: fresh water; feature: sink hole; material: water; isolation source: purple microbial (photo- and chemosynthetic) mats found in... | reverse complement strand
GGTCACCAGGGTCCAGCCCCGGCCCTGCCGGGCCAGCAGCGCCGTTCCGGGCGCGACCGCCGTACCGGCGGATCCGGCGTCGTCGGCCGGCTCCAGCACCGTCAGGTCGAGCCGGAGCCCGCCGTCAGCGGCGGCCACCCATCCCAGGGCGCCGCAGATGCGCCGGCCCAGGGCTTCGGCGCACCAGTCGGCCCCCACGTAAGGCAACGTGTCGGGCGTGGCGGGGACCGGCGGTTCGTCGGCCGCGGCCCAACGGACGGGACACGCCGCCAGCAGGGCCAGGATTCCGAGGACCCATGCCGGCCGTCCCTGCCGCCGGTACGTCACCGGCGGACCGCCTCCTGGGATTCGATCTCGCGGATCACCGCCTGGACGCGTTCGGCGTCGGCTCCCAGACCGAGCGCGCGCCGCAGCACGTCCAGCGCTTCGGCCGCCTGGCCCCCGGCCTTCAGGACCATGCCCAGATGCTCCAGGATGACCGGATCCTCCGGCAGCACGTTGACCGCCTGGATCAGATAGTCCAGCGCCCCTTCGAAGCGGCCCTGCCGGTACAGGACCCAACCCAGCGAGTCCAGGTAGGCGCCGTTGCCGGGGTCCTTCGTCAGGGCCTGCCGAACCAGAGCCTCGGCCCGGTCCAGGTCGACGGCTTTCTCCGCCAGGTAGTAGCCCAGGGTGTTGGCCACCTCGGCGTTGTCGGAGAACTCGCGCTGCAGACGCTCCAGGTCGTCACGGGCTTCGGCATCCTGACCGAGATCGTCGTGGCAGAGACTCTTCTGGATGAGGGCGCTCAGGCGCAGATCGTCGTCGAGCGCCGCCATCGCGAAGTTCTCGGTCGCCCGCATCAGATCGCCGGCGGCGCGGAAGCCGTAGCCCAGGATCATGCGCCCGCCGCTGTCCTGCTCGGACACCAGGCCGGACGCCTGCAGGCAGTGCTCGGCCAGCTCACGGCGGCGCTCGGCCAGCGCCGCGCCCGCATCACGGCCCGTCAGTTCCTTTTCGCGCGCGACCAGCATCGCCCGGATGCACGACAGGCGAACCTCGCCGTCGTCCGGCCCCAGTTCGACGGACTTGCGGTACAGACCGAGGGCCGTCTCCCAGTCGTTGGCGGCCTCGGCCACCTTGCCCTTCAGGAACCAGCCGCGGGCCGCGTCAGGCCAGCGCGCGAGCACGCGATCGACGAGCGCGCCGCCTGCCTCCAGCTTGCCGGTGCCCAGCAGCATGCGCCCCAGCCAGAGCGAAGGATTCAGCGGCAGCTCATGGCGCTGGGACAGCGGTTCCAGCAGCGCGATCGCCTTGTCGACCTGTTGGATGCGCGCGTAGTGGTCGGCCAGTTCGACGACGAACGAATCGGCCGGCAGGCCTTCGCGCCCGGCTGAATCCGGCCCCTCGCCTTCGTCGCCGTCAGGTCCGCCGGGCGGTGCGCCGGTGCCGAAGCGGCGGTCCGCTTCCAGGGCGACGGCCGCCGCCTCACTGTCCAGGCCGGCCGCGGCCAGGGCGCGCAGACGCACCAGCCAGAGCGCCGGACGATCGGGCTCCGCGGCGATGGCTTCGGTCATGAGCGGCGCCATCTCCGCGATCCGCTCCTGCCGCTGCAGGATACCGGCCATCTCCAGGTAGAGATCGCCCGCGGATTCGGGGAAGCGCTCGATACCGCCGCGCAACAGCGCCAGGGCGCGGTCGGTCTTGCCCGCCGCATCCAGCAGCCGGGCTTCGGCCGCCACCAGGGCAGGGGAATCACTGCCCTGTTCGCGCAGCTGCCGCAGGTCGGCCATGGCGCCGTCGTCGTTGCCGCTGCGGAGCAGCAGTTCGGACCGGCGCAGGCGGAACGACGTGGAATCGGGATAGTCCAGAACGAGCTTGTCCATGACCGTGACGGCATCGCGCACGTAGCCTTCGATCGCCAGCGCGGCCTGGAAGTCGAGCGCGATGGACATCGCTTCCGGCTGCGCGCGGTAGGCCTGGTGCAGCAGGGGAAGCGCCTCGGTCGCGCGGCCCTCGGCCAGCAGCCGATGCCCAAGCAGCCAGCTCGCGGCCACCCCGTAGGGAACGTTCTCGTCCGGGACCACCACGGTGGCGGCGCCGGCCGCCGGATCGTCCGGAGCGACGGCGGCCGTCAACAGGGACGGCGCCAGCAGGTGACCGCACAGGGCCAGCAGCAGCGGAAGACGCACCAGGGCTCCTTCGGGACAAGAGGGGCGGCCGGGGCCGCGGGCGGGAACGGATCAGGAATCGGCAGAACGCGGGAAACCCTGACCTTGTTCCAGGGTCAACAGGGCGGCGGCCGCGGCCGTCTGCTCGGCGGCCTTCTTGTTGCGCCCTTCGCCGACACCCAGAACCTGACCGTCGAAGGAAACCGCCACACGGAACACACGATCGTGGTCCGGCCCTTCGACCGCCACCACGCGGTACCGGGGCGGCGTCTTGTGCTCGGCCTGGATGAGCTCCTGGAGCCGGCTCTTGTAGTTGCGTTCGGAGCTGTCGGCCAGGACGCGCTCGGCGCCGTCCAGCAGGATCCGCTGGATGACCGCCCTCGCCGCCTCGAGCCCGCCGTCGAGGTAGACCGCGCCGATCATCGCCTCGGTGGTGTCGGCCAGGATCGACGAGCGCTCGCGACCGCCGGTGGCCGCTTCGCTGCGGCTCATTCGGATGTGCACGCCGAAGTCCTGTTCGCTCGCGACTTCGGACAGGCAGGCGCCGCAGACCAGCAGGGATTTCATCTTGGTGAGGTCGCCCTCGGAAGACGCGCCGAAGTGGCGATACAGGTGCTCGTTGACCACGAGACCGAGAACCGCGTCACCGAGAAATTCCAGGCGTTCATTGGAATTGCCACGCACCTGCCCCGTCACGTGGATGTGTGACCGGTGAAGCAGGGCATTGGCCAGCAGCATGCGATCGATGAACGTATAGCCCAGCTTGGCCTCCAGGCCGCGGAGGCTGGCTTCATCGACAGCCGGATCATCGTCCCCGACCGGGGCGACAGGCACCGGGCGGGCCCGGCGGCCCAGGATCGCGTTGATGAGAGTGGTCCAGCGCATGGTGGCCGACGCTCCTGTCCCCGCGTCCTACCTCCCGGCGCCGAAGCAGAGAGTGACGTTGTGTCCGCCGAAACCGAATGAATTCGACAGCGCGAACTCGACGTCCGCTTTGACCGCCGTGTTCGGACAGTAGTCCAGATCGCATTCGGCGTCGGGATTCTCGAGATTGATGGTCGGCGGCAACACGCCTTCGCGCAGCGCCAGTACCGTCACCACGGCTTCGACGCCGCCGGCGGCTCCCAGCAGATGGCCCACCATCGACTTGGTGGAACTGATCTTCAGCGCCCGCGCGTGGTCGCCGAACACGCGCTTGATCGCGCGGGTCTCGACCATGTCGTTGAAATGCGTCGACGTGCCGTGGGCGTTGATGTAGCCGATCTGCTCCGGGCGCAGACCCGCGTCCGCAAGCGCGCCGGTCATGGAACCGATGGCGCCGACGCCTTCGTTGTCCGGTTGCGTCATGTGGTACGCGTCGGCGGTCATGCCGTAGCCGCACATCCGGCCGTAGATCGTGGCGCCGCGGGCGCGCGCGTGCTCTTCGGATTCCAGGATGATGATACCGGCGCCCTCGCCCAGCACGAAGCCGTCGCGGTCGCGGTCGAACGGCCGGCTGGCCCGGTGCGGTTCCTCGTTGCGCGACGACAGTGCCTTCATGTTGGCGAAGCCGCTGAGCGCCATCGGACTGACCGCGGCCTCGGTGCCGCCGCAGATCATCACGTCGGCCTTGCCGAGGCGGATCTGGTCGAAGGCCGCGCCGATCGCGTGGCCGCCGGAAGCACAGGCGCTGACAGTGCAGTAGTTGGCGCCGCGGAATCCGTAGCGGATCGAGACCAGTCCGGCCGCCATGTCCCCGATCATCATCGGGATGAACAGCGGCGACACCGCGCGCGGACCGCGGGCGACCAGCTTGCTGTGCTGTTCCTCGAAGGTGATCATGCCGCCGATGCCCGAACCGATGATGACGCCGGCCCGGAACGCGTCGGCAGGCGCCTTCACGCCCGAGGCATCGGCGAACCCGGCCTGCTCCATGGCCTGGGCTGCCGCGGCCATCGCCAGATGCACGAAGCGGTCAGCCTTGCGCGCCTCTTTGGGGTCCATGACCTTTTCGGGGTCGAGACCCTTGACCTGCGCGGCGAAAGTGGTCTTGTAGTCGGCGAGGTTGTCGAACCCCACCAGCGTGGCCACGCCGCCACGGCCGGCGACCATCGCCTCCCAAGTGGAGTCGCGGTCGAGACCGACGGCGGTGACCATGCCCATACCCGTTACGACGACAGAACGCGCGGCCAAGGCGGTACCTCCCTGAATTCACGACCACCCGGGCGCCTGGCGGCGACCGGGGACTCTCCGGACGATCGGGGTGCTCACCGGTGAGCACCCGTCCGTCTGAACCGCGCGGCGCTACTCGAGGTTGGCTTCGAGGTAGTCGATGGCGTCCTGCACGGTACGCAGCTTTTCCTGATCTTCTTCCGGAATCGTGATGTTGAACTGCTCTTCGAGGTCCATCACGAGCTCGACGGTGTCCAGCGAGTCGGCACCGAGGTCTTCGGTGAACGAAGCCTCCGGGGTGATCTGCTCTGCGTTGACCGAGAGCTTGCGCTGGATGATTTCGTAGACCTGTTCCTGGATCGACGCCATGTCGGTGTACCCTCCCGGGGCTCTTGGTTCGTGGGACTCGGTTCAGCGGACCATTCGGTCCATCCCACCTGTGGACACTGCTTGACTGCGAACTCTAACGCGAAATCTAGGCGATCATGCCGCCGTCCACCACCAGGGTCTGCCCGGTGATGTACGAGGCTTCCGCTGACAACAGGAACCTCACGACTCCGGCGACATCCTGCGGCTCGCCGAAGCGCTTGAGCGGAATGCGGTCCAGCATGTCCCGCTGGACCTTTTCCGGCAGGTCGGACGTCATGTCGGTGACAATATAGCCCGGAGCGACCGCATTGCACGTCACGCCGCGGCTCCCGAGTTCCTTGGCCACCGATTTCGTCAGGGCGATGATGCCCGCCTTCGAGGCCGCGTAGTTGGCCTGCCCGGCGTTACCCGTCAACCCGATCACCGAAGCGATGTTGACGATCCGCCCCTGACGCTGCCGCATCATAATGGGGCCCACGGCCCTTGTAAAGTAGAAGGTACCGTTCAGGTTGACGTCCAGCGGGGCCTGCCACTGCTCGGGAGTCATGCGCACGATCAGTCCGTCGCGGGTGACGCCGGCGTTGTTGACCAGGCCGCCGATGGTCCCGAACTTCGCCTGGGCCGCCGCCGCGATGCGCTGGGCGTCGTCCCAGTTGCCGATGTCGCCCGGGCAGGCCAGACAGCGCTCGGGCCCTCCCAGTTCGGCTGCCAGCGCCTCCAGGCGGTCGGCCGACCGCGCGACCAGTACCAGCGGCCAGCCCGCTGCCGCCAGGGTGCGGGCGATGGCCTCGCCGATCCCGCGGCTGGCGCCGGTGACGATGACGGCGCCCGCAGAGGCGGCCGTTTCCTGGTTCGCAGCGGATTCCTGGGTCATGAAAGGCTCCTGCCTCGAACGGTTTCAGTTTCCGGCGCGGTCCGCCAGCAGGGCCGGCAGGGCTTCGATTTCTTCCACGGTGCCCACCGGCACGAATTGCGTGCCGGGATAGGCGCGGCGGGCCAGGCCGGTCAGCACCTTGCCCGGCCCCACTTCAAGAATGAACGGAGGCGGCGCGCCAGCGCCCAGGCCGGCGGCGATGCCTTCCATCGTTTCGTGCCAGCGCACGGGCGATGTCAGCTGACGGCCGAAGCCGTCGCCCAGCGCGGCGGCGGTCGTGACCGCGGCGGCGGTGACGTTGGCCACCAGGGGCACGTCCGGATCGTGGATCGGCAGCGTCGCGAGGAAGGCGCGGAACGCGGTTGCCGCGCCCTCGAGCAGCGGGGAATGGAAAGCCCCGCTGACATTGAGCGGGATCACGCGCTTGGCGCCGGCGGCGGTCAGGGCCGGGCCGGCCGCCGCGACGGCGGCGACTTCGCCTGAAATGGCCACCTGCACGTCGGAATTGTGGTTGGCCAGCACGACCACGCCGTGGATGGCGCTGACCTCACGACAGACGGCGGCCACCTGGTCCGCCGACAGCCCCATGACCGCGGCCATCGCGCCGGGAACTTCGGCGCCGGCGGCGAACATCAGTTCGCCGCGGCGGCGCACCGCGCGCAGCGCATCGGCGCAGCTGAGCGCCCCGGCGGCGGCGGCGGCGCTGTATTCGCCCAGCGAGTGGCCGGCGACCAGCGAAGGCCCGATGCCCCGTTCGCGCAGGGCCAGCACGACCGCCACCGAGTGGGCCAGGATCGCCGGCTGCGCGTTGCGTGTCTCGGTCAGCGTCTCGATCGGCCCGTCGAACATGATGGGCGTCAGGTCGAAACCAAGGATTCCGTCGACCGAGCGCAGGAACTCGCCGGCGGCGCCCGGCAGGGCCATCAGGTCGCGGGCCATGCCCACGGACTGAGAGGCCTGCCCGGGAAAAATCATGGGAACGCGGTGCAGAATATTCTGCATGGTGCCTCCGTGGACGTTCGCCGCGGCTCAGCCGTCGGTCGTGGCGAGCTTGCCGGGCAGGTCGTGCAGGATCTGCTGCCACGCCTCGCGCACGGCGCTGGCGATGGCGCGCGATGAGCTGCGCCCATGCGCGATGATGCTGACCCCCGACACACCGAGCAGCATGGCGCCGCCGTAGACTTCGTAGGAGAAATTGCGCTGCAGGAAGCCGAGCACCGGCCCGAACGCCGCGCGCTCCTGGTCGGTCAGGTCGGGGCGCTGGCTGAGGGCGCCCATGAAGCGCGCGAATCCTTCCACGACCTTGAGCGTGATGTTGCCGGTGTAGCCGTCGGTCACCACCACGTCGCAGGCCCCGAGCAGCAGGCGATTGCCTTCGACGTTGCCGATGAAGTTCAGCCCGGATGCTTCGAGCCGCTCGTAGGTCTCGACGTTGATTTCGGTGCCCTTGCGCGGCTCGCCGCCGATGTTCAGCTGACCCACGGCGGGAACCGCCACGCCGAGGATCTCGCGCGCGAACAGCGTGCCCATGCGGGCGAAGCCGACGAGCTGATCGACCGTGCACTGCGTGTTGGCGCCGACGTCCAGCAGCAGCAGTTCACCCTTGACCGTGGGGATGCGGGTGGCGATGGCCGGGCGATCCACGCCCGGCAGCCGGCCCAGAATGATCAGGCTGGCAGCCACCATCGCCCCGGTGGAGCCGGCCGACACCACGGCCCGGACCTTGCCCTGCTTCTGATCGGTCATGGCGCGGACGATGGGGCTGTCCGGCTTGCCGCGGATGGCGGCCGCCGGCGACTCGCCCATGTCGATGTCCTGCAGGCAGGGAACGACGGACACGGGAAGGCCCTCGACGTTCAGGCCGCCGAGGGCTTCCTCGATGCGCTGGGGATCGCCGTAGAGCGCCAATCGATAGGGCGACTCCGCGGTCAGGCCGGTCAGGGCGCCGGGCACCACCACCTGCGGACCGTGGTCGCCTCCCATGGCGTCGACCGCGATGACGGGTCTGGTGTCGTCCACGGCGCCGACCTCCCTGCCGGTGTGGGCCCACTGCCGGATTCCTCACGATCGGATTCATCACGATCGGGTGCATCCGGCGGCCCGGTTCATCGTCGGGCGGGGCTATCCCCCGGTCCCCCTGCGGACGGCCATCCCGAAACGGGCGACCAGCCTACTTCTCGACGACCAGGACTTCGCGGTCACCGTAGTAGCCGCACTCGCGGCAGACCCGATGCGGCAGTCGCGGCGCGCTGCAATGCGGGCACTTGTTCGGATCGGGCTTGGTCAGGTGCCAGTTGGCGCGGCGCAGGCCTTTGCGGGACTGCGAAGTCTTTTTGCGTGGGACAGCCATGGGACGCCTCCGGTTACGGTCTTGGTCGCTTCTGCTTCAACATCAATCTTCAACATCGGACTTCGTCAGCGAGCTTCAGGATCAGCTCGGATTCGTCGGTTCGGCAGCCTTCAGGGCAGGTCCGCCCACCGTGGGTCGACGGGTTCCTCGACGCAGCCGCAGGGCCCGCCGTTCAGGTCGGCGCCGCAGGAGGCGCACAGACCCTTGCAGTCCTCGCGGCAGACCGTGGACTGCGGATAGGCCAGGGCCGCGCATTCGCGCAGCGCGTCGGCAAGGTCGACCTCGCCGTCACGCTGCATGATGAGCAGGGTCTCGCCCTCGCGCTCGTCCGAATGCGTGTCCCGCAGAACCATCAGCTCCACCGGCACGTCCCACGTCAGCGGGAACGCCGCCAGGCAGCGCGCGCATTCGGCCGTTCCCGAAGCCTGCAGGGTCCCGGCCGCCAGGACGCGGCTCTCGAGGTTCTGCAACGTAAGTTCGCCGCTGAGCGTCGCTTCCGGCGCCCGGCCCTCGCCCAGACCGAGCGCCACCTTTCCGGTGATGCCCAGTTCGGAACGGCCCAGAGGGGTCCTGTCGAGGTCCAAGTACATATCCCGTACGCCTTTTTGCGAACGACAAACCTTAATAGGCGCCCGCGCGGGTGTCAAGACCGGGCCCCGGCGGGCCCGGACTTCGTTTCGGCGGGCGCAGCGCGGTTCAGCCGAAGATCAGCTTGATCTCGCGGGCCGCGTCCTCGGGGTTGGCCGAGGCGTGGACCGCGTTGAACTGCAGGGATTCCCCATACAGGCTGCGTACGGTGCCCACCGCGGCGTCCGCCGGATTGGTGGCACCGATCAGCGTCCGCAGGGCCAGGACCGCGTTCTCGCGTTCCAGCCGGCAGGTGACCACCGGACCGCTGCAGATGTAATCGCAGAGATCCTTGTAGAAGCCGCGCTCGCGGTGCTCACCGTAGAAATCCTCGACCAGCGGACGGTCGAGCTGCCGCATCGCCAGACCGGTGATCTTGAACCCGGCCCGGTTGACGATGGCCAGGATATCCCCCACGTGGTCGCCCGCGCGGACGATCTCCGGCTTGATCATGAAATAGGTCTGCTGCATCGGTTTCGTCTTCCTCCGTCACGGGTAAACCCGGGCGGGTCGGCCGCTTTCCGGCCCGACCCGCCCGATGCTTCGTTGTCATCCGGCGGACAGGGCGGGTCCTACCGCTTCCAGATCCTCTGCAGGTGCGGCACGATGTCCATCGGCCGCTCGGCCACCGGGATGCCGGCGTCGTTCAGGGCCTTCGTCTTCTCGGCCGCGGTTCCGCTGCCGCCCGAGACGATAGCGCCGGCGTGGCCCATCCGCTTGCCCGGAGGCGCGGTCTGGCCGGCGATGAAGGCGACGACCGGCTTCTTCACGTGGGCCTTGATGTAGGCGGCGGCCTTTTCCTCGGCGTCGCCGCCGATTTCGCCGATCATCACGAAGGCCTCGGTGGCGGGGTCGGCGTTGAACGCCTCGATGGCGTCCAGGAAGTTGGTCCCGATGACCGGGTCGCCACCGATGCCCAGGCAGGTGGTCTGGCCGAGGCCCGCGGCCGTCAGCTGGAACACGACCTCATAGGTGAGCGTGCCGCTGCGGCTGACCAGGCCGACCGGGCCTTCCTTGACGATCGAGGCCGGCAGGATGCCCAGCTTGGCGATGCCGGGGGCCAGCAGACCCGGGCAGTTCGGGCCGATCAGGCGGACGCCCCGTTCCTTCAGGTAGGGCATGACCTTGACCATGTCCACCGTGGGCACGCCCTCGGTGATGCAGACGACCAGCTTGCAGCCGGCGTCGGCCGCTTCCATGATCGCCCCGGCGGCGCCGAACGGCGGCACGAAAATGACCGACGTGTTGGCGCCTTCCTGGACGACCGCTTCGCGGACGGTGTCGAAGATCGGCACCTTGTCCTCGAACTTCTGGCCGCCGCGGCCCGGCGTGCAGCCGGCCACGACCTTGGTGCCGTAGGCCAGCATGTCGTGCGAGTGGAACGCTCCGTCGCGGCCGGTGATGCCCTGCACCACGACCCGCGTGTCCTTATCTACGAAAATCGCCATGACGAACTCTCCTTATTGGCGGCAGGCTTCATCGGGCCCACGCAAGTTTACGGACGACAATGACTTCAGCCTGCGAGCGCAATCGCTTTCTGAACCGCCTCGTCCATGGTCTCGGCCGGGTGGAGCTTCGTCTTGGACAGCAGGGCGCGACCTTCGGCTTCGTTGGTGCCGGTCAGCCGCACGACAATGGGAACGTCGATCGTCATCATCTCGGTGGCCTTGATGATCCCGTTGGCCACGTCGTCGCAGCGCGTGATGCCGCCGAAGATGTTGAACAGGATGACCTTTACGGCCTTGTCCTTGAGGATGATGCTGAGCGCGTTGACGACCTTTTCCGGATTCGAGCTGCCGCCGATATCCAGGAAGTTGGCCGGCTTGCCGCCGTAGTACTTGACCAGGTCCATGGTGGCCATGGCCAGACCGGCGCCGTTGACCAGGCAGCCGACGTTGCCCTCGAGCTTGACGAAGCTCAGGTTGGCCTCGCGCGCGGCCCGCTCGCTGGGATCCTCGGCGTCGAGGTCGCGCATCGCCTCGTAGTCCTCGTGGCGGTACATGGCGTTGTCGTCGAGATTCACCTTGGCGTCGATGGCGTGGCCGACGCCGTCGGGCGTGAAGATGAACGGATTGATCTCGGCCAGGCTCGCGTCCGAGGCCAGGAACGCCACGTACAGCTTCTGCATCGCGGCGGCCAGCTGGCGCGCCTTCTTGATCTCGCCCGGGCACATCTTCAGGCCCAGTTCGAGCGCCTCGTGGTCGAGCAGCCCGTAGCGCGGATCGATGACGTGCTTGAGGATGGCCTCGGGCTTCTCCACCGCCACCTGCTCAATTTCGACGCCGCCCTCGGCGCTGCACATCAGCAGCACCCGCTGGGAGGTGCGGTCGATCAGCATGCCCAGATAGTATTCGCTGGCGATGTCCATGGCGCCGGTGATCAGCACCTTGCGCACCGTGTGGCCCTTGATGTCCATGCCCAGGATCTTGGCGGCGTTTTCCTTCACGTCGTCGATGGTCTTGCAGAACTTGATGCCGCCGGCCTTGCCGCGCCCGCCGGTGAGCACCTGCGACTTCACCATGACCGGCAGGCCGAACTTGCCCGCCAGCGCGACGGCCTCGCCGACGGTCGTGGCCACGGCGCCCGGCGGTACCGGCAGGCCATGGCGCGCGAAGATCTCCTTCGCCTGGTATTCGTGGATATTCACGCACATCCTCCCGGTGGGGGTTTGCGGCCGGGCGGGGTCGCCGCCCGGCCGCGTTGTTCTGCGCTAGCCGATGAACCGCGCCAGCACCTGTTCCAGGTTCGGCGTGCCGATTTCCTGGAGTTCGTAGCCCACGCGCACGACGGGCTTGTTGATCCTGATGATCCGCGTCAGGTCGATCGGCGTGCCGATGACCACGACGTCGCATTCGACCGCGTTGATGGTCGCCTCGAGGTCGGCCTTCTGCTCGTCGCCGTAGCCCATGGCCGGCAGCAGGGTGCCGATGTCCGGGTACTTCTCGAACGTCTCGGCCAGGCGGCCGCGCGCCCAGGGGCGCGGGTCCACCAGTTCGCCGGCGCCCAGACGCAGCGCCGCGACCACACCGGCGCCGTACTTCATGTCGCCGTGCGTCAGGGTCGGGCCGTCCTCGACCACCAGCACGCGCTTGTCGGTGAGATCGATGTCGCCGGTGATCGTCAGCGGACTGGCCGCGTCGATGATCAGGGCCTTCGGATTGATCTCGCGGATGTTGCCGCGCACGGTCTCGATGTTCTCGAACTCGGCCTCGACGACCTTGTTGATGATCACGACATCGGCCAGCCGCACGTTCGTCTCGCTGGGGTAGTACGAATTCTCGTGCCCCGGGCGGTGCGGATCGGCCACCACGATGTGCAGGTCGCTCTTGTAGAACGGCGTGTCGTTGTTGCCGCCGTCCCACAGGATGATGTCGGCTTCCTTCTCCGCCTCGCGCAGGATGGCCTCGTAGTCGACGCCGGCATAGATCACGCCGCCGGCGGCCACGTGCGGCTCGTACTCCTCCATCTCCTCGATGGTGCAGTTGTGCTTCGCCAGGTCGGCAATCTCGGCGAAACGCTGCACGCGCTGGGCTTCCAGATTGCCGTAGGGCATCGGGTGCCGCACGGCGACGACCTTCTTGCCCGCCTTGCGCAGGATCTGGCAGATGCGGCGGCTGGTCTGGCTCTTGCCGCAACCGGTGCGCACCGCGCCGACACTGATGACCGGCTTCGTGCTCTTCAACTCGGTCAGACGCTCACCCAGCATGGTAAAGTCGGCTCCCGCCGCGTTGACGATCGACGCCAGGCTCATCACCTGCTGGTACGAGCGGTCGCTGTACGCCATCACGCACATCTCGGCACCGGTACGGGCGATCAGGTCGCGCAGTTCGCCTTCGTCCTCGATGCGGATGCCTTCGGGATACAGTTCGCCGGCCAGGGACGCCGGATAGCGGCGGCCGTCGATGTCGGGAATCTGCGTGGCCGTGAAGGCGACCACTTCATAGGCGGGATTGTTGCGGTACACACAGTTGAAGTTGTGGAAATCGCGCCCCGCGGCGCCCAGGATGATGACCTTGACCCTGCTCATGCCGTCCCCTCAAGGATTCCGGCCTAAACCGGAACGCCGCGGTCAGGGTATTCGCCTGATCGCGGCGATGATCTGCGAGGTCGACCAGCCCGGCACCATGGGTACGCGTACGACGCGACCCCCGGCGGCAACGACTTCACGGGCGCCCACAATGTCGGCGTCCGCATACTCGGACCCCTTGACGAGCACGTGCGGCCGGATCAGGAGAATGGTCTCCAGCGGTGTCGGTTCGTCAAATATGGTGACCGCGGAAACCGGTCGCAAGGCGGCGATCAGGGCGGCCCGGTCCGCCGCGGGCAGAATGGGCCGCCCGGGTCCCTTCAGATCCCGGACCGAGGCGTCGCTGTTGAGAGCCACGATCAATTCATCGGCGGTGGCGGCGGCCTGCCGCAGGCTCGCCAGGTGCCCGCTGTGCAACAGGTCGAAGCAGCCGTTGGTGAACGCGATGGTGCGTCCGGCGGCGTGCAGCCCGGCGCTCCACGCCGACAGTTCGGCGCGCGCCAGCACCCGCCCGGGGTCGGGCCCGCCGCTCATCGGGCGCCATCCTTCGGCAGCACGGCGCGCAGTTGCTCCAGGGTGACGGCGGCCGTCCCCAGTTCGCGCACGGCCAGACCGGCGGCGTGGTTGGCCAGGCGCGCCGCCTCCAGGTGCCCCGCGCCGGCGGCCAGGCAGGTCGTGTAGACAGCGATCACGGTGTCGCCCGCGCCGGTCACGTCGTAGACGGTCGTCGCGACGGCCGGCAGGTGGTGTTCGCCGCCGTCGCGCAGGAAAAGAGCCATGCCGTGCTCGCCGCGCGTGATGAGCAGGGCGTCGGCATCGGTCACCGCGAGCAGCTTCCGGCCGGCGCGGCCCAGGTCGGCCGCGTCGCTGATCGCGTGGCCGCAGGCCTGCTCCGCCTCGCGCTGGTTGGGCGTCAGCGAGGTGGCGCCGCGGTACTTCGCGTAGTCGCCGCGTTTGGGATCGACCACGAGCGGCACCCCGGCTTCGCGCGCCGCGCGGATCAGGGCGGGCAGCGATTCGTCGGTCAGCACGCCCTTGCCGTAGTCGCTCAGGACGATGCCGTCGAAAGGGCCGCCGCCGCGCAGGCCGCCGACCAGCGCCGCGAGACACGCCGCGTCGATGGCGCCGTCGTGTTCGCGGTCGGTGCGGCAGACCTGCTGGTTGTGGGCGATGATGCGCGTCTTGAGGGTGGTCGGCCGGGCATCGTCGGTCACCAGCCCGTCCGGAGAGATGCCCCGCTCGCCGAGCAGACGCCGCAGGGTTGTCGCCGCCTCGTCGCGGCCGCACAGTCCGAAGAACATGGCGTCGGCGCCCAGGGCGCGGATGCCGGCGGCCACGTTCGCGGCCCCGCCCAGCTTCCAGGTTTCCTCGCGGACGCGGACGACCGGCACCGGCGCCTCGGGACTGATGCGGTCGACACTTCCCCACACGAAGTGGTCCAGCATGGCGTCGCCGACGACCGCCAGGCGGCGTCCGGCGATCCGCGGGAGGGCTTCGGCGGCGGACAAGGGCTTGTCAGGCGCGTTCATGGACGCTTTCTTGTGGGCTGCAGACGTGAAGTCGCGACGGCCGGACGGCCGTCGGCAACCTATCATCCGCCCCGGCGGGTGTCAACGAGGCCGGACCCGGGACGGGCGGCCCGGCCAGGAGCAACCATGGACCCGAAGAACCCCGCGCCGCAGCAGCAGCGGATCACGATCGATCTGGGCGAGAAGGAAGCCGAGGGCATCTACAGCAACCTGACGCTGATCTCGCACAGCCCCCACGAGTTCATCCTGGATTTCGCCCGTCTGGTGCCGGGCCTGCCCAAGAGCAAGGTGCACGCGCGCATCATCATGACCCCGCAGTCGGCCAAGGCCCTGATGAAGTCGCTCGAGGTCAATGTGGATCGATTCGAGGCGGCCTACGGCGAGATCAAGCTGGCCGGACAGCCGAATCAGGGACCGAACATCGGGTTCCAGACCAACTAGAATCCCAGGCCCGCATTCCGCGCCGCGCCGGCGGGCCCAGCACGGCCCGGGCGCGGCGCGGCCGCTTTCAGGCCGAGGCCTGCCGGCGCAGCCGCCAGGTCGCCAGCGCGAACACGACCACGAACCAGACCAGCAGCCCCGCGAGCATGGGCAGGGACCGCTCCACGCCCCAACCGCGGCCGATCATGCCGTGGAACACGGTGATGGCCTGCCCCGTCGGCAGGGCCTGCCCGATCGTTTGCATGAACGACGGCGTGATCTCGAGCGGCCACCACAGGCCGCCGATGGCGCCGAGCGTCATCGTCAGGCCGCTGCCGAGCCCGTCGGCCTGCGGCCCGGTGCGCGCCAGCGTGCCCAGCAGGATCGACGCGGCCGACGCGAAGCAGGCGAACAGGAGCATGACCAGGACAAGAGCCAGCGGCGAATCCCCGTAGTCGAGGCCGAAGGCCACGGCGTTCAGGCCCAGCAGGATCGCGCCCTGCACCAGGCCGATCACCAGCCCGCCCAGGAAATAGCCGGCCACCAGGTCCAGCGCACTGGCGCGGCTGATGACCAGACGGGCCAGCGTGTGGTCCTGCCGCTCCTGCACCAGGTCCTTGGCCGAGACCATCATGAACATCAGCATGAAGAACAGCACGTAGGCGGGTCCGACGTGCTGGCTCGCGCGGGTCAGACCCCAGTCCTCGACCTCCAGGCGCCCGAGAGAAGCGGCGTCCAGACGCAGGCGCGGGTGCGCCCAGGCTTCGGCGAAGGCCGTCGAGTCGAAAGCCGCGGCCCGGTCGCGCGTCACCGCCGCGCCGGGAGCCGTGACCAGTCCGCGCGCGGCACGTTCGGTGTTCAGGCGCAGCAGCGAACGCTCGATGAGCGTCCGCGCGTTCTGGCTGCTCAACCGATTCCCGTCGACCGACAGCCGCAGATCGACCGTCGGGCCGCCGGCGAACGCATCGGTGAATCCGGGCGGCACCTGCAGGACCGCCGACGCCGCTCCTTCGTCGACCAGGAACCGGGCCCGTTCATCGGTGACGGACGAATCCGCGCTGACGATGATGAACCGCTCGTCGTCGGCCAGTTGTGCCAGCAGGCGATCGACCGCCGCGCCGCCGTCCCGGTCGAACACCAGCACCTTGTGGCGTCGCGAAGAGCCGGCGCCGCTCCAGTCCCCCATCAGGTTGCCCATCAGGTAAGAAAACACCATGGGCATGACCAGCAGCCACACGAGTCCGCCGCGGTCGCGCAGGACCCGCAGCAGGCGCAGACGGACCATCGCCCCGATCACCTGCCGGTTCATGCCCAACCTCCCCTGCGCACCCGCAGTCGGAACAGGACGACGATCGCCACCAGCAGCACCGCGCTGGCCGTGGCCAGGACGGTCAGCGGCGTGCCCACCGCCGTCAGCGAACCGTTGTCGCCGATCACGCGCGCGAACGAAAGGTTCGCCCAGTAGTTGAAGAAGAACCGGCCGACGGCGGCCATCCACTCCGGCATGTTGTCCACGGGCATGAAATTGCCGCCGAGCATCCCCGAGACGAGGATCACCGCGGTGCTCAGGTTGTCCAGGACCTTCTCGCGGCGGACCAGCAGGGCCAACAGCATGAAGAAGCCCGAGGCCGCGGTGCAGGTGAGCACCACGACCACCGGCAGCGTCCAAGGATCCGGGCCGAGGTTGACGCGGAACAGAAGCGCACCGGCCAGCAGCAGCACCGAGAGCATGACCACACCCTGCACGACCGAAGCGGCCCACTTGCCGACGACCACCGGCCACGCCGAGCCCGGCCCCAGCAGCTGCCGCTGCAGCGTGCGCCGCGTCCGCTCGCGGTGGAGATCGCGCGCGCCGCCAGCGACGGCGAACATCAGGAAGAACACGGCGAAGCTGGGCAGGAAATAGTCGAAGAGGCTGGACTCGCGCCCGTCCTCGGCGGCGACGGGGATCCTGTCGGCGATCGTCAGCCCGACCTGAGGCTCGGACAGCGCCCGGCTGAGCGCCACCTGATGGTCCATGGCTCGCGCCAGGAACTCGGTGGCGCGCTTCCGCGAGTCGACGGCGTCGGGATCGCGGAGATTCCGCCAGATCTCGTCCAGGCCGCCCGCGAACAGATCCGCCACGGCCGCGGAATCCCCGGTCGAAATGCGGTAATCGTCCGGCCACAGGGCGCGGTACGCGGCTTCCCCGGCCTGTACGCGCAGCACGCCGCGCCGCACGATCTCTTCCACGATGCCGGCCTTCACCTCGCTGGAGGGATCCTTCCACACGGCCACGCTCAGCGAGTCGCTCTGGAAGAACCCCTTCAGGGCGTCATCGGGCAGCACGATGGCGGCCGCCACGTCGCCGCTTCGGACCAGGGCGTCGGCCTGGGCGGAGTCGGCCCAGACCGGCGCGAAGAAGCCGGATTCCTGCAGGCCCGCGAGCAGGCGGTCGCGCAGCGCGTCCGGCAGCTCGCCGGCGACCAGCGCCACCGGGATGGCGCTGATCCCCTTCTTGCCGAAAATGCCGCCGCCGAACGACAGGCCCATGATCGAGGTCAGCAGAAGCGGAAGAGCCAGATTGATCACCAGCGCGCGGCGATCGTTCGCCATGCGGCGCAGATCGCGCGCCGCGAACACCCACAGGCGCGTCATGAGCCGTTTTCCCGCAGCCCGCGCCCGGTCAGGTTCAGGTACAGGGTTTCGAGATTGGGACGCTCGATCTCCAGCTGTTCGAGCGGCAGGTCATGCGCGCGCAGCCAGTCCTGGATGCGCGGCAGCAACCGCCCGCCGTCGGGCGTGCGGATCTCGACCTTGCCCCTGCGTTCGCCGACGCCGGCGCACTCCGGCCAGGCACCGCATTCGGCGGCGAAGGCGGCGCGCTCGCCTTCCGGCAGGCTCAGCCGGATCAGGTCGACGTCGCCGATCTGGCTGATCAGCGACTCCTTGTCGCCGAGCGCGACCAGCCGGCCGCGGTCGATCACGCCGATGCGGTCGCACAGATGCTCGGCTTCCTCGAGGTAGTGCGTGGTGTAGATCACCGTCAGCCCCTGCCGGCCGAGCTGCGCGATCAGGTCCAGGATGCGCGAGCGGGCCTGGGCGTCGATGCCGACGGTCGGCTCGTCCAGAAACAGCACCTCCGGCTCGTGGATGAGCCCTGCCACCAGGTTCAGGCGGCGCATCATGCCGCCGGAATAGGCGTCAACCCGCCGCTTGGCCTGGTCGGCCAGGTCCGCCATGACGAGCAGTTCCTCCACACGCCGGCTGAGCGCGGCGCCGCCCAGACCGTGCAGGCGGCCCCAGAACATCAGGTTGTCGCGCGCCGTCAGGTCGGTGTAGAGCGCGATCTCCTGCGGCACGACGCCGATGAGCCGGCGAACCTGCGCCGGCGAGCTCGCGACGTCGTGGCCGCCGATCCGCACCTGGCCGCCGTCGGCCTTCAGCAGCGTCGACAGCACCCCGATCGTCGTGGTCTTGCCGGCGCCGTTGGGGCCGAGCAGTCCGAACAACTCGCCGCGCCCGACGGTGAAGCTGACGCCGTCGACGGCGCGGTGCGTGCCGTACTTCTTGACCAGATCCGTGACTTCGATCACGCCGTCTCCTTGGGGGGGCGGGTCTTCCAGCGCCGATGCGTCCAGAAATACTGATGAGGCGTCCTACGCACGGCGTCTTCCAAACGTTGCGCGAAGATTTCCGTAAGCCGCGACACCGCGGTCGCTTCATCCCAGCCGGGCTCGGGCGCGTAGGGCGGCCCCAGTTCGAGACGATGGCGGCCGTCCGGCAGGCGGAAGATCATCCCGCTGACGATCGGCGCCCGCAGTTTCCACGAGAAGTACGCCGCCCCGCGGAAGAACGACGCCTCGCGGCCGAGAAACGGCGTGAAGCACCCGTCCGGACCGGCGTCCTGGTCGGCAGCCAGTCCGATCACCTCGCCGCGCCTGAGCGCGACAACCATCTCCTTCAGTGGTCCGCCTGCCCGCAGCACCCGCACGCCCGCGCGCGCGCGCGTGGCGTTGAGCAACCGGTCGACTTGCGCGTTGGTCTGGCTCTTGCCGAGGAACGTCACCGGGATGCCTTCGGCGCCCAGCCGGGCGGCCAGCAGCTCCCAGTTGCCGAAGTGGCCGGTCACCAGCAGGACGCCGTGGCCGGCGGCGGCGGCGGTCCGGTAGTGCTCGACGCCCTCGAGATCGACCCAGTCGCGGATCCGGTCGCGGTCGAGCCGGGCCAGCAGCAGGAACTCCATCAGATTGGTGCCGAGGTGGCGGAAGAATCCCGCGGCGATGGCGTCCCGCTGCGCATCGCCCAGTTCTCCGAACGCGTGGCGCAGGTTGTCGCGCACCACTTCGCGCCGGTACAGGCCGCGGCTCCAGACCAGCGCCCCGAGCCCGCGGCCGAACGCCAGCAGGGCGCGGCGCGGCAGCAGCGCGGACAGGACGGTCAGCCCCCGCAGCAGCGCGTAGTCGAATCGTTGGCGGGCCGGTGATGCCAGGGCGATGCCTCCGCGGCAGGTTCGGGATGCTCAACCGGGCCAGAGTCTACGGGCCAGACGCCCGCCCGGCAACCGGCGGATCAGGCCGGCCATTTCCAGCGCGGTGACGCCCTCGACAAAGCCCTGTTCGTCGCCGGGCCACTGGAGCCGCAGTTGGTCCCGCCCGCAGCCGTCCAGGTCCAGGCGGGCGTGGAGCCAGCGGGCCGCGGCATGTTCCGGCAGGGCGGGCCCGGCGCCGAGCCCGGCGAGGGCTCCGGCGGGGTCCGGAGCCCCGAGCGCCTCCAGGACATCGGCCGCCGATTCGACCAGGCAGGCGCCTTCGCGCAACAGCCGGTGGCAGCCGCGGCTCGTCTCGACATCCACCGGGCCGGGGACGGCGAAGACGTCGCGGCCGGCGTCCAGCGCCTCACGCGCGGTGGTCAGGGCGCCGCTGCGCAACGGCGCCTCGACGATGATCACACCCTTGCACATGCCGGCCAGCAGGCGGTTCCGCTGCAGGAAATGATGTTTGAGCGGCGGCGTGCCGGGCGCGAACTCGGTGACGCTGCAACCGCGCGCGCGGATCTGCGCGAGCAGCCCCCGGTGCGCGGGCGGGTAGCAGCGGTCGTTGCCGGTGGCCATCACGGCGATGGTCCGGCCGCCGGCCTCGAGCGCGCCGCGGTGGGCGGCGGCGTCGATCCCCCGGGCCAGGCCGCTGACGATGACCCAGCCGGCGTTCGAGAGCTTCTGCGCCAGACCGCGCGCCACGGCCAGGCCGCGGGGCGTGGCCCGACGCGTGCCGACGATGCCCAGGCACGGCAGCGCCAGAACCGCCGGCTCGCCGTTGACATGGATGGCCCGGGGCATGAGTTCGAGCGGCCGCCACAGCGGGGGCCAGTTCGGGTCGGAAACGTCCAGGCAGACACAGGTGTCGGGCGCGTGTCCACGCCCGCGTTCGCCGATTTCCACGGAGCCACGGTCCAGTCCGGGAGGGGACCGGCGCCCGCCCCGGCGGCTCAGCCGAGGTACAGGCGCCTGATGAGATGCCGCAGTTCCGGCAGGCCCCAGCCGGCCACCGCCGAGATCTGCAGCGTGTCGACCGCGCCGGCGGTCTTCGCCCAGCTACGCGCCGTTGCGAGCGCCGCGGCCGCGTCCTCGTCGTTCATCAGATCGCGCTTGGTCACGACCACCGCGAACGGGAGTTTGGCCAGGTGGCCGCCGAAGTTCTCCAGTTCACCGCGCAGCATGTCCAGGGCCACGTCCGGTGCGCCGGCCGAAGGGTCGACCAGCAGCAGCAGCGCGCGCGTGCGCTCGACGTGGCGCAGGAACTCGTGCCCCAGCCCCTTGCCTTCGCTGGCGCCCTCGATCAGCCCGGGAATGTCCGCCAGCGTGCAGCTGGTGTATTCGCCCAGATCGACGATGCCCAGGTTGGGCACCAGCGTCGTGAACGGGTAGTCGGCGACCTTCGGCCGCGCCGCCGTCACCACCGACAGGAGCGTGCTCTTGCCGGCGTTGGGCTCGCCCACCAGGCCGATGTCCGCGATCAGCTTCAGTTCGAACCGCACCACGCGCTCGACGCCCGGCTTGCCCGGGGTCGCCTTCATCGGCGTCTGGTTGCGGGCGTTGCGGAATTCCCAGTTGCCCTTGCCGCCCTTGCCCCCCTGGGCCAGCAAGAGCCGGTCCCCGGCCTCGAGCAGGTCGCCGACCTGCTCGCCGGACTCTTCGTCGAAGATGACCGTGCCGCAGGGGACCTTGATCTCGATGTCCTTGCCGTCGTGGCCGGTGCAGTTGTTCGCGCCGCCCTGCCGGCCGTCCTCCGCCTCGTACTTGCGCCGGTAGCGAAAGTCCAGCAGCGTCGACAGATGCGAATCGGCAACCAGCCAGACCGAGCCGCCGCGCCCGCCGTTGCCGCCGTCGGGTCCGCCGCGCGGCACGTACTTCTCGCGCCGGATCGAGACTTTGCCATCGCCCCCCTTGCCGGAGATGATGGTGATGGTGGCTGTGTCCAGGAACACGCGTCACTCCTCGGGTTGCGGGTGTCAACCGCGGGGCTCGGGATGCCGCCGCCGCGTCAAACCGGCGCGGCGGCCAAGGGTCGGCTAGAAAGTGCGGCCGGCCAGCGCCCGCGCCACCGGCGCCGGCACCAGGCGTTCGAGCGCGCCGCCGTGGCGCAGCACATCGCGCACGAGCGTGCTCGAGATGGCCGCCAGCTGCGGGCGGGCCAGCAGGTACACGTATTCGACATCGGCGGACAGCAGGGCATTGACCCCGGCCATCGTCCATTCGTGTTCGTAGTCACCCTGCGTGCGGATGCCGCGTACGACCGCGGTGGCGCCCCGCCGGCGCACTTCATCGACGAGAAGCCCCGAGAAGGGTTCGACCTCGACGCCGGCCAGTCCGGCGACCGAGGCCCGGAACAGGTCGACCCGTTCCTCCAGGTCGAGCAGACCGGCCTTGCCCGAGGCGGCCACGACAACTGTCACCCGGTCGAACAGCCGGCTCGCCCGTTCCACCAGATCAAGATGGCCGAGCGTCACGGGGTCGAACGAACCCGGATACAGCACGTGCCTGTGCATGGCCTGTCCCTTTCGCGCGTCCGTTCAGTCTTCCGGCGGCAGCCACAGGGCCAGGGTGGCCTGGCCGTAGCGGCGCAGCTGCCAGGGCGGGTCCGGAGGCAGGGCCGCTGTCCCGCCGGAACCCTGTTCCACGACCAGAGCGCGGCAACCCGCCCTTCGCTCCGGATCCCCCAGACGCTCCATGATATGTCGTGCCAGCTCCGTGCGGTAGGGCGGGTCCGCCACCAGCACCCAGGAGGACCCGGGTTCCGGGCGCCAGCGGTCCAGCCAGGCCAGGGCCTCGGAGCGCTCCAGGACCCAGGTTCCGGGGCCCGCCCCGCACCGTTCCAGGTTGGCTCCGGCCAGCGACAACGATGTCCGCGCCTCGTCGACGAAGATCGCGCGGGCGGCGCCCCGGCTGAGCGCCTCGATCCCCAGCGCCCCGGTTCCACAGCACAGGTCCACGAAGACCGCGCCGTCGATGCGGTCGCCCAGGATACTGAACAGCGCCTCCTTGACGCGATCCGCCGTCGGGCGGATGGCGTCGCCCGGAGGCGGCAGCAGGCGGCGCCCCCGCCAGCGTCCGGCCACGACCCTCACCGCCGCAGCTCCGGGCGGCGGCGCGACCAGACCAGGCTGCGCAGCATGGCCGTGCGCGCCAGCAGTTCGGGCTCGGACGCGGTGGCGGTCAGGCGGAAATCGGCGGCGGCGGCGTACAGGCGGCGGCGGCGGCGGAAGAGATCCTCCAGGCCGGCCCAGCCCAGCCGCTCGACCAGGGGCCGGCCGCCGGCCTCGGCGGCCTTCAGCCGCGCCCGGTGCGTTTCCCAGGGCGCGTCCAGCCAGATGACGACCCCGCGTTCGCGCAGCAGTTCGACGGCCGCGGGCGTTTCGATGATGCCGCCGCCGGTATCGACCACCAGATTGCGGCCGGCATCGAGTCCGCTCAGGGCGGCCAGCTCCAGGGCGCGGAAGGTGGGTTCGCCGTCGCGCGCGAAGATCTCGGCCACCGTGGCGCCGGCGCGCGCGGCCACGGCGGCATCCAGGTGCACGACCGGACGGCCGGTCGCCGCCTGCAGAGCGTCGGCCACGGTCGTCTTGCCGCTGGCCATGAAACCTACGAATGAAGTCCACATGCGGATAACGTACACCACGGTTCCGCGAGTGCCAGCACGATTGTCCGCTGCGGCGCCGGAACGACAGCGCCCCCCGGTCGTGGACCGGAGGGCGCTGTCTGGCCGGGGCCGCGGTTTGCGGCTAGAAGCGGCTGATCTTCTGCGACGGGGTGTACTCGACGTTCGAGTCCTCCGTGATCGCCTTGCGCTGCATGTAGTCGTCGTCCACGATGCGCGGCGTCACGAAGATGACCAGTTCGCGGTCCACCTTGGTGTCGGAACTGTGCCGGAACAGGGCGCCCAGCACCGGCAGCGACTTGAGGACGGGGATGCCCGTCTCCAGCCGGCTGTCGATCTTGCGGATCAGGCCGGCGATGATCGCGGTGGCGCCGTTCTCGACCAGCACGCGGGTGTCCGACTCGCTGGTGTTGATGATGACGCCGCCCTGGACCGTCGCCTGGCTCGACAGGTCGCTGACCTCGTTGTGCACGTCCAGCGTGATCCGGTTCTCGCTGTTGATGTGCGGGGTCACGCGGAGCTGGATGCCGATCGTCGTCAGCTGCGTGATCGCGTTGCCGGCCTGGTCGGCCACGATCAGGGGGATCTTCTGGCCGACGAGGATCCGGGCCTCGCGGTTGTCCGTCGTCGTGATGACCGGGTTGCTGATCAGCTGGGCGCGGTTGTCGTTCTCCAGCGCCTGCACCTTCATCATCAGCTCGCCCCAGTCCTGCACGGTGCCGACGCGCAGGTCGCCGTTGGGCACCTGGATCGGATTGTCGATGGCCAGGCTTCCACCCAGGTTGTTGCCCGGGCTGAGGAAGTTGGTCAGGGACCAGTTCACGCCCAGTTCACGCGTGGCGCGCGAGTCCATGTCCACCAGGCGGGCGTTGATCTCCACCTGCGGCGTCCGGGTGTCCAGCTGCTGCGCCATGCTGGTCACCAGGTTCACGCGCTCCTGGACGTCGTTCACGAGCAGGCTGTTGGTGCGCACGTCGATGTCGATGTTGCCGCGTTCGGTCAGCATCTTCTCGAGCGCGTCCTTCACTTCGCCGGCGTTGGCGTAGCGCAGCGTGACCATGCCCAGGTGCAGGGCCTCGAGGTCCTCCACCTGTTTACGGGCGCGCTGGTGCTCCAGCTTCTCCTGCCGAAGCCCCTCGGCGGTATCGATGCGGTAGATGCCCTGTTCCTCGAGGTAATCGAAGGAATGGGCCCGCAGGATCACTTCAAGAGCCTCGATCCAGGGCACGTCTTCGAGCTTCACCGTGACCTTGCCCACGACCTTGGGCGAAGCCACGATGTTCGTGCCCGAATAGCCCGCGAGCGAGCGGAGCACGGTGCCGATCTCGGCATCCTGGACATCCACCGAGATGAGCCGGGTCTTGTAGCCGGCATCCTCGGCCTGGGCCGTGGCGGCGGCCGGAGCCATCGCGGCGCCCAAGCCTGCGAGCAGGCTCAGGGCAAGGACCGCGCAGCGAGCGTTTCGGGACCAGCGGAACATCTCTTAATCCTCCAGGTTATCCAGCTTGAGGACCACGTTGCTCGTGATCCCGTACAAAGTGACCTGCGCCGTGAGCGAATTCTTGCGAATGCTGACGATGCGACCATTGCGGACCTGGTCGCCCACGCGCAGGATGTAACCGAATCCGTCGCCATCCTCGACCAGGGCGAAGCGATCGTCCTGGCCCCACATGACGCCCACCAGCTTGGCACTGTTGACATCCACCAGCTCGGCGGCGCCGGTCTGCTCGAAGTCCCCGCTCACGAGCGTGGCGAACGGATCAGCCTTGCCGTACGACTGGTAGAAGTACTCGTTGGCGCGGATCGCGTTGATCCGGTCCGCGGAGATCTGCGAGGGCGACAGCGAATCATCGGCGTCGGTGTCGGCCTCGGTAGGCGTCTCGACCACCGCGGCCGCCGGGTCGACGACCTCGGTCGCGGGCACCGGCTCCGTCGCCGGCGTTTCGTCGGCCGCCGTCGCCAGCGGTCCGCCGAGCAGCAGCGCCAGCGCCACCGCCGTCGGGATCAGCCTGGCCGGGCGCAGGCCCGACATGGCGTTCGTGACCGTCTTCATCAGCGCCCTCCCAGTTTGGCGGTGGCGGCAGGCGCGCCGGCGGCCGAAGCCGTGGCGGTGCCGCCGGAACCGGTCTTCTGCGCCGTCAACGTGCGCGTGGTCCCGACATCCGCGGCCGCGGAGGCCGGCGTGTTGCCCGGTCCCTGCGTGTAGGCGGTGAGCATCAGATCGGTCCGCACGGAGTAGGCGACGTCCTTCTGGCTGTCCACGCCCTGCATCTTGAGCTTGGACACGTTCACGATGCGGTTCAGGTTCGCCAGCCGGCTCAGGAAGACGCCCGTCTGGTGGTAACCGCCGTTGATGCGGACCTCGACCGGGTTGTCCGAATAGAAGCCCTGGTTGACCACGGTCTGCGGCCGGAAGATCTCGAACTCGACACCCGACTGCTGACCGGCCGCGGTGACCTTGCGCAGCAGATCGGGCATCTCGTTCTGGTCCGGCAGCAGCGTCGCCGCGACCTTCCACTGGTCGTGGAGAATGGCGTACTCCTGCTCGACGCGCTCCAGATTGCGGACCAGCAGCCTGGCCCGTTCCAACTCCTGCGAGAGCTTCTGGTGACGCTCGTCCAGCTGGCTGATCGTCTGTGTGCGCGAGGCGTAGGTGAACGGGTAGGAAGTGGACAGGAAGTACATCGGCACTACCGTCGCGACCACCAGCACCGTCAACGCCCAGCGGATGAAAATGGGTTTCTTGACGTCAATCTTCATGGTGATCCTTCCTACCCTTCGAACGGCGCCGGCGCGGCGTTGCGCACGGCTTTGGCCTGGGCCTTGAACTTCACGACCCGCACCTTGTCGATCTCTCCCTTTTCAGCCACCAGCAGATTGATCGAGGCGAAGTACGGGCTCTCGGTCACGTTCTGCAGGAAGTCGCTGACGAGGAAGTTCGAGAAGGTGACGCCCTCGACCGCGTACTCGTCGCTGCCGACGTCCTCGAACCGCGTCAGCCACATGTGACCGGGCAGGCTGCGGTTGAGTTCGTCCATCAGGTGCACGCGGAAGTAGCGGTCGGCGTCCAGGCGCGTGATGACGTCCAGGCGGTCGTTGAGGTCCTTCCGCTGCTGGTTCAGCCGCTGGATCTTCGCGATCTCGGGCGCCAGCTGGCGGGTCTCGGCCTCTTCGGCCGCGATCACCGTCTCCAGCGCCGAGATCTGCTGCGACTGGTAGTAGAATGCCCCGCCCACGCCGCCCGCCGCGATCAGCAGCAGCGCCAGGGGCGCCAGCGCGCCGAACTGGGGTACCGCCAGACGGGATTTCTTGGGCTGTTCGTCCCGGGGCAGCAGATTGATCCTGATCATGCCTCCACCGCCTCTCTCAGAGCCAGGCCCACGCAGACCGCCAGCAGCGGACTGAGATCGCCGGGCTCCGCCTCGCCGAACAGGTCCGGCGCATAGTCGAGACTGCTCAGCGGGTCGGCGATTTCCGCCGGCACGCCGTAGCTCTCGGCCAGGTATTCCTTCAGGCCCGGCAGGTGCGCGCCGCCGCCCGCGGTCTTGAGGTACGAGAGGCTCGGCTCCAGGCCCTGGTAGATCTCGCCGCCGACCGCGCGCACGATGTCGCCGACCAGCTGCATATCCGCTTCCTCCGTATGACCACGCGACACGCGGAAGGCCGTGTCGTAGGTCAAACCGAGCTGCTTCTGGAATTCCTCGATGAAGTGCGAGGTGCCGATGGGCAGATCGCGCGTGAAGTACGGCACGCCGTCGCGCACGATGTGCACGTTGGTCACGCCGCCGCCCACGTCGAGCAACGCCACGAACTCGCCGGCGCCGACGAGCGCGGCGGGAGCGGTGTCGGGCTGGTCGTCATCGAACGGCGCCAGGCCGTCGACCGTATCGGCCGACGCGGGCACAGTCACGGCGACCGGCGCGTTGCGCCGCAGCTTCTCCCAGGCGTTCTGGTTCGCGAACGAGGCGACGTCGATCACCAGGGGCGTGAACCCGGCGTCGCGGATCAGCTCCGCGTGCGCCTGGATCATGTCCTTCTTCGCCGCCACCAGCAGCAGTTCCATCTGGCCGGCGCCGATGTCGGGCTGCAGGATCTGGAAGTCGAGCGTGATGTCGTCGATGTCGAAAGGAACGTGCTGCTCGGCTTCCCAGTAGATGGCCTCGCGCGCGTCCGCTTCGCTCATCTTGTCCATCACGATCTTCTTGACGATCACGGCGCGGCCGGCAACCGCGCTGGCGACCGGCTCATTGGGCAGATCCGCGCGCTGAGCGGCTTCGCGGATTGTCTGGATCACCAGCTCGCGGTCCATGATCTCGCCGTCGACGATGGCCTCTGGAGGGAGGTCCGCCATGCCGAAGTGCGTGACCTGCGGCCGCTCGCCGCTGAGGTCGAGCCTCAGGCACTTGACGACATGGGAGCCGATGTCCATGCCGATGAGTGTCCTTCGCTTCCGTTTCAGGAATCCGAACATGTCAAGCCTGCCTTGCTGTTCGAGCTTCGGTTTGGTCGGTGTCCACTTGTCCAGGACGATCCCGGGGCGATTCGCAACTTGTGTGCCACGGAAGGATTCGGCGGTCTTTTGTCCGGCTTGAGTCCCAATTGCGTGATCCTGCGGCGCGTCGCGTGCGGTTCGGGCGGCCGCCCGCCGCCGACGGACCCGCACCCGGCATCATTTTCCCCTCAGCGGGCCAGCCCCAGATACCAGCGGGCGATCGCCGGACCGGCCAGCAGCACGATCGCCGCCGCTGCGGCCAGGAACGTGCCGAAGGGCAGTTTGGCGCCCGTCTGCAGGCGTCCGCGGGTGCTGGCCAGGGCCCAGACCGTACCCAGCAGGGCGCCCCCGAACAGCGTCCCCAGCACGCCCCACGGACCCAGGAAGGCACCGATCATCCCCATCAGCATGACGTCGCCGCCGCCCATCCCCACCACGCCGCGCACCAGTCTGTATCCCCACGACACGGCCAGGATGGCGCCGGCGCCGATGGCCGCGCCGAGGAACGCCGGAGCCGGATCGCGACCGTCCAGGAACGACGCGCCCAGACCGACCACGCCGCCGGCGATGGTCAGGGTGTGCGGGATGATCATGTGTTCCCAGTCGATCAGTGCAATATCCAGCAGCAGCAGCAGCAGCAGGGATGCAGAAAGCCCCGTGAAGGTGAATCCGAAACGCCAGACCCCGATGAGGGCGCAGGCGGCACCGGCCAGTTCGACCAGCGGGTAGCGCGCGGAGATCGGCATCGCGCAGCCGCGGCAGCGTCCGCGCAGCAGCAGCCAGCTCAGGACCGGGATGTTCTCGTGCCAGGCGATCTGACGGGCGCAACGCGGGCACGCCGAGCGCGGGCGCACCACGCTGAGATTCCGCGGCAGGCGATGGATCAGGACGTTGGAGAAGCTGCCGAAGCACGCACCGAGCACGGCGGCCAGCCCGTAGAGGAATCCCGGCTCGAATACCTGGGTCATCTCACAGCTCCGGGATCGGTCCGATGAAGTCGGGTCCGTACAGGCGCAGGACCTCCAGACGCCGCTCCAGCTTTTCAACCATTTTTTCAGCCAGTTCGCGCATCTGCGGACTGCCGGTCGAGCGCGCCATTTCCTTCCACAGTTCGAGCGAGACGCGGTCGTCGCCGGCGCGGTACCGCGCGAAGGCGGCGAAGCGCGACTCCATCTCGCCGCCGTCCGGGCAGCGCGCCGCGGCCTCGAACCAGTTCGCCGAACGGCGGTAGTCCTGGAAGAAGACGTAGTAGGTGAATCCGACCTGGAAATGCAGCTTCGCCGATTCCGGGTTGGCCAGGATGCCGCGCTTGAGAAGGTCGATCGACTTCTCGAAGTCGCCGAGTTCGGACCACGCCACCAGCGAGGCGAAGTGGTACGCCTCGACGAATCTCGGATCCAGGCGGGTGATGGCGTCGACCAGCAGGTCGAAGTAACGCAGATCGTGGTGACCCTTCGCGTAGGCGCCGAAGTACTGGACGAAGCGGAACCACAGGTAGTCCGCGGCCACCTCGCGGAAGCCGACCGAGGATTCGACCAGTGCGCGGCCCGACGGGAAGTACAACCGGTCCTGCCGCGCCTGGCGGCGCTTTTCGGCATCGAGCCCGACCAGACTGACGGTCATCACGGACGCCAGGCAGAGAAACGCCGTCCAGCGGATCAGGGTGCCCTTGCGGCCGGTCATCCGCGCAGCTCCCGGCGGCTGAACACGGCGCCCGAAAGCAGCAGCAGCAGCGAAGCCCAGCAAACGCCATACAGGGTGGCCAGCGCGACGTGGGCGATCGTCACCGGATCGCCGTGGACCACGGCGCCGCGCACGTTGAACACCTCGAGGTTCGGCAGGGCGTAGTAGACGAGGGTGCTCGCGGCCTGGGTGACCACACCTTCCTGCAGGCTGCCGAAGTCGCGGATCGACTGGCTCAGGTGCCCGGCGACGAACACGCCCAGCGTGAAGACGGCGGCCAGCACCGGCGAGACGCAGGTCGAGAAGAACACGACCACGGCCGTGACCACCGACAATTCGAGGAAGGTCAGGTAGAAGGCGACCAGGAAGCGCAGCGAGAACGCCCCCGGCGACATCAGCAGCATGAGCAGGAACATGACGCCCATGACCGCGAGCATCGCCGCCATCGTCAGGTTCAGACCCAGGAACTTGCCCAGCAGGTACTCGCGGCGGCCCACCGGCTTGGCCAGGATCGTGGTGATGGTGCCCTTGTCCAGTTCCTTGCGCACCATGCCGCTGCCGACGAAGACGACCACCAGCAGTCCCAGCACCACCATGGCCGCCAGGCCCACGTCGCTGACGATCTTCCCCTGGGCGCCGATGGTCAGCGGCGACAGCACCGTGGTGCTGGCCAGCATCACGAAACCGAACACCGCCACCAGATAGAACACGCGGTCGCGGACGGTTTCGCGGAAGGTTCCGCGCGCCAGGGCGGTGACGTGCCGACGGGTCATACGACTGTCCTTTGTGCGTGCGTCCGCATGAAAAGGTCTTCGAGCCCCGAACGCTGCGCTTCGACCGTCCGCACGGGCAGGCCCGCGCGATGGCAGGCGTCCAGCAGTTCGCGGAGTTTTTCGGCGTCGGTCGCCAGCAGCGTCGGCGGCGTGTCACTGCCGGCGGAGTCCTCAGCGGTACCGACGGGAAGCGCCCAGCCGGGCAGCCCGGCCGCGAGCACGGCCTTCGCCGGCGCCGCGGCGCGCACCAGGTAGGTGCAGGCGCCGGTCTGCGAATCGAGTCTCTGGTTCAGCACGAGGCGGCCGTCGCGCAGGATGCCGACGGCGTCGGCCAGTTCCTCGACGTCCGGCACGATGTGGCTGGACAGCACGATGGTCGTGCCCTGGCGCTTGAGTTCCTGCAGCAGCGAGCGCACTTCCCGCCGGCCGAGCGGATCGAGGCCGGACATGGGCTCGTCCAGGATCAGCAGTTCCGGGTCGCCCAGCAGCGCCTGCGCCAGGCCCAGCCTCTGCAGCATCCCCTTGGAGTACTTGTTCAGCCGGCGACCGGCGTCCGGCAGCATGTCGACCTGGCGCAGCACGCGATCGATGCGATCGGTACGCTCGCGGCGCGGCACGTCGAGCAGGTCGGCATAGAATTCGAGCAGTTCGCGGCCGGTCAGGTAGTCGAAGAAGTACGGTCGTTCCGGCAGGTAGCCGACCCGGGCGCGCGAGGCGCGATCGCGGTGGTCGCGGCCCAGCAGCGTCACCTCGCCGCGTTCGGGGCGCACCAGGTCGAGCAGGCACCCGATGGTCGTGGTCTTGCCCGCGCCGTTGTGGCCCAGCAGCGCGTAGACCTCGCCGCGACCGACGGTGAAGGAAACCCCTTCGATGCCCCGCAGCCGGCGGCGCGCGAACCCCGAGCGGAAGCTCTTGGTCAGGTCGGCCACGCGCAGGGCGGGCTCGGCGGCTGCGCGGTCGTCCGCTGTCGGACCACCGAGCGATCCGGCACCCGGCGCCATCGCCGCATCCACGACGACGGGCGACATCTTTTCGACCAGCAATTGACGGGACATCACCCACCTCCGGTCTCGCGCGGCCGCCACGGGGCTGTTTGCGTCCCGTGGCGGCCGATTCCCGCGGTTTCGCGGAAGGGATTGCAATGAGGGTGCCACGACAGGGTGGCGGGGCCCTAGCTGCCGTTGTTGAGCGTCGTGAGAATGACGCCCTCGGTGCCGGCGGCCGTGATGACGTAGCCCGTGGGCACCCCGTTCTGGACGACCAGTTCGATGCCGATCTGGCCGGGGACGGCCGCGGCCGCGCCGAACTGCGGCTCGCTCTGCGCGCCGGTGAACACGTTGGCCAGCAGACCCTGGCCCGGCAGGAGCGGGGTGATGTCGGCGGCCGCGACCGAGTAGATGCCCTGGTGGGTGGCGGCATAGTCTTCCACGGCCAGTTGCAGCGTGTGCGCATTGCTCTTGGTGCTGGCCTCCTTGGCCCGGTACTGCATGCTCATGTAGTTGGGAATGGCCATGGCGGCCAGGATCCCGATCACGGCAACGACGATCATCAGTTCGATCAGCGTGAACCCATGACGATTTTTCATGATGCCGTCCTCTCTCTCCCCCTGGAATACTTCAGTGCGCGACCGCAGAAGCCTGACTCTTGAGCGTGCCCAGACGGCGCGGGCGCCCGGCGCCCGGTCCCCAGGCTTCGATGACATAGCCGCCGCCCGTGGCCGACCGGTAGGTCAGGTCGCCGGCGACGCCGCGGAACAGGGTCCTGTCGCCGGTGAACGGATTCAGCGGAGCGTCACCGGCCGGAAGGTAAGGCAGCAGTTCGAGAACGTCGGCAGGATACCGGCCCAGATTCCCGGCCGCGAAGGTCTCGGCCGCCAACTGCAGCGTGGCCGCGTTGGCCAGCACGGTCGCCTCGCGCGTCCGTTCGTCGAGGCTCCGGCGCGCCGGTCCGGTCAGCACGTAGACGATGCTGAGCACCAGGCTGGCCGCGCCGACGGCCAGGATCAGGTCCGGCAGCGAGGGGCGGCCGAAGTGTGGCCGGCGCCAGTGTGGACGCCCCATGCGCAGCGCCTTCACGGCCGGCAGCTTCAGCTGCGGCAACTTCAGCGCCGGCAGCCGGACGGCCGGCATCGGCAACCGGGGAAGCCGCAACCCGGGCCGCTTCGTGGCGGCCGGTTCGGCGCCCTGGCCGGCGTCCGTCGCGTGGGTCTGGGCTGTGTCCGGCGTGTCGTCCATGATCATCCCCGTGGCTGCTCGGGCTGACGAAGGAACGGGGCCGCTCGCACGGCCCCGTTCCTGTCCATCGATTCGGCAGGCCGTGCTTACGAACCGCTGACCAGCGTCAGGATCAGGGCTTCCTTGCCGAAGCCGGTGATCGTGTAGCCGACCGGGCCCGCGCCCTGGTCGATGATCGCGATGCCGACTTCGCCCGCGCCGCCGGCGGCAGCAGCGAACTGGGGCTCGGTCGCGGCGCCGGTGAAGGCGTTCTGCAGCAGGAGGCCGCCCGGCAGCAGCGGAGTCAGGTCGCCGGCGGCATCCGAATACAGACCGTCGTTACGGACGGCATAGTCTTCGGCAGCCAGCTGCACGGTGTGCGCCGCGCCCTTGACCTTGGCTTCCTTGGCGCGGTCCTGCATGCTGATGAAGTTGGGGATCGCGATCGCGGCCAGAATGCCGATGATGACGACGACGATCATAAGCTCGATCAGCGTGAATCCTTTGCGATTCATCATTGTCCGTCTCCTTGGACTGGGGCCCGGGGGCCCGCGTGCGCTTGCCGGATGGAGCCGGCACTCGTGTGGCTTTGAACGGCATTTCCTCTTTGCAACGGCCGTGCCATTTGTCGGCACCTTCAGCCTTAATCGTAACTTGTCATTTCAGAACAGGTTACGACCGCATCGAAAATTCGCCCCGCGGCCCCGCCGCCTCTCGACCCTGCACTTTGCCCGTGGCGGCAGGAACGGACAGTGCAGATACGAACCCCGAACCGTCGCTCAGACCCGGACCAGTTCGGGCGCCGGAGAACCGGCGGCGGTCCCGTCGCCGTCCTGCTCGCGCAGTTGGGCGTCGATCGCCGCCAGCAGCTCTTCCCCGCCGGTGCCGGCCAGATCCTCCGCGAGGTCCTCGGCCAGCGCCTGCGTGTCATCATCGTCCTGCACGCCGTACTTCTTTAGCTTTCGATACAGCGTCGAGGCGTTGATGCCCAGGATGTCGGCCGTCTGTTTGCGCGCCCGGCCCGTGCCCTCCAGCACGGTCAGGATGTGCGCCTTTTCCAGCTCCTCGAGCGTCCACGGCCCGCCCACCACCAGGTTGCCGCCGTTGGACGGCCCGGCCTGGGCGTCGGCGATGAAGCCCGGCAGGTCCCGCACCGTGATGCGCGTGCCCTCGCGGATGATCGTCGCCCGCTCGATCACGTTTTCCAGTTCACGCACGTTGCCCGGCCAGTCGTAGGCCTGCAGCGCGCGAAGGGCACTGTCGTCCAGCAGCGTCGCCAGAGGGCCGACGTACTCGCCGGGGCAGCAGCGCTTGAGGAAGTGGTCCACGAGCAGCGGGATGTCGTCGACGCGATCGCGCAGCGACGGCAGATGCAGCGGGATCACGTTCAGGCGGTAGTAGAGATCGGTGCGGAAGTTGCCGCGGGCGACCTCTTCCTCCAGGTCGCGGTTGGTGGCCGCGATCACGCGCACGTTCACCTTCAC